>Ga0302324_100005915_pt1 | contig 26560 bp, 27 predicted proteins | sample Palsa_T0_1_FD_201949 | JGI IMG/M metagenome (GOLD analysis project Ga0302324, IMG submission 201949) | Peat permafrost microbial communities from Stordalen Mire near Abisko, Sweden - Palsa_T0_1 | ecosystem: Environmental > Terrestrial > Soil > Palsa > Peat permafrost | place: Sweden: Abisko...
GCCTCTCCATCAGTTCGAGTTCGTTCGAGTGCCGGGCCGCGGCGACCAGCAACCGCTCGTGCTTGTCCTGCTCAAATCGCAGCCAGTCGTCCGCGCTCACATCCTCGGGTCGGCGCGCCGGCGCCGAGAGCCATTGCCGCACGGCGTCAGGCAATTCTCCGCCGTTGGCCATCCGGGCGGCGAAGGCGACGTCCGACAGGGCCAGGTCGAACTGCGTGAGCAGCTCGGCGAGGGTCCGCAGCCGTTGGAGCTCAGCCGGGCCGTAGAGCCGGTAGCCGGCGGCGGACCTGGCCGGGGTCACGAGGCCCGACGCCTCGATGTAGCGAAGCATCCGGGAAGACCATCCCGTGGTCTCGGCGGCCTCGTGGATCGTCAACGCCTGCATCCATGCCAACCTTACCACGTTAGTGTCAAGGTTTGGAGGCAGGCTAGCTGCGTGCGAGCTCGCCCTTGAGTCGGTCGAGAACGTCGATCGGAGAGGGATCGACGCCGCGCAGGACCGCCATGTAGATCGAGACGAGGTCGCCGAGCAGCACGAGCGAGATGAGCCGCTCGGTCTGGTGCTCGCCGCGGCTCTCGACGCGATAGGTCGCTGCCGCCTGGGAGGCGATCAGGCCGCGCGTGAGCTCTATCCGCTGCTGGATCCGCGGGTGGAGGTCCGAATCCGCCAGGAAGACGGCGCTGAAGCGACCGAGCTCTCCGGCTCCTTCCCAGCCGACGATCTCGTTGTGGTCGAGCTCGGGGAGCTCGTGGGAGAAGGCCGGCTGCTTGACGTTCTCGTTGATCTGGCTCTTCCAGCGGTAGGCGATCGGCGCCGTCAGCCCCGACCCGGCGATCTGGGGGATCGTCCCGTGGAGCCCGCGGGCGATCGCCTTGGCCAGGTTGTCCTCGTCCCCGTCGGGCCCCCACTCGGCGACGAGCTGCTCGGCGTGCGCTGCGGCGACGTCGATCTCGAGGTGGACTCGCGGCGCCACGCCGCACAGCCCGGCGACCTCGAGCCCGACGACGAGCAGGTAGGCGACGGCGACCCGAGGCAGGAAGCCGCCCGGGAGCGGGATCACGGGGACGCCGTCGGCGCGGGCCGACTCCGCCAGCTTGCCACCGGTCGTTGCGACGATCCGCCGCGTTCCCAGCGCGCCGGCGGCCTCGTAGGCGGCGAGCGTCTCCTCGGTGTTACCGGAATAGCTTGCGCACAGAACGGTTGCGTCGGGCGTCGTCCACGGGGGCAGCCCGTAATCGCGGGCGAGCACGATCGGTCGCGAGGCACGGTCGCCGAGGGCCGCGCGAGCGAGGGCCCCGCCGATGGCCGATCCGCCCATTCCCGCGATGACCAAGCCACCCGGGGCGTCCTCGGAAGCAAGGCCCGCGGCCTCGACACGCCACAGGGCGTCGCGTAGCTGCTCGGGGAAAGCCAGGACGTCGTCGATCATGCGCGAGACGTCGACTCGCTCGATGGCCTCCCGGGTCAGTTCCCGCGCAGAGCTCAAAACCGGATCGCTCCTGAGGGCAGCTGCACCCCGGGGAAGATACGCGCACCGAAGGCGAGAGCGTTCTCCGCCCCTAGGCTCACGTCGTCGCCGAGCATCACGCCACCCTCGATGTGGCAGTGCTCGCCGATCGTGACCCGGGCGCCGATGATCGAGGAGCTGATGGTGGTACGGGCGCCGATCCGCGAGCCGCTGAGCACGACCGAGGCCTCGACATGCGCTCCCTCCCCGACCTCGACGTCGGCGCCGAGGACGGTTCGGCCGCCGACGATGGCCCCGGCCGCGATCCGGCATCGCGGACCCACGAGCGCGGGTGCCACCACGCGACCTTCGACCCGCGCGTCGTCGGCCAGTGCGAGCCGGGCCTCGGCCAGCTCCCGGCCTGTCTCGGTGCGCACGGTGCCCTCGAGGATGTCGAAGGTCGCCTGGAGGTAGCGCTCCGGCGTCCCGATGTCGAGCCAGTAGCCGTCCGATTCGTAGCCGTAGAGGCCATCGCCGACGAGCGCCGGGAAGACTTCGCGCTCGATCGAGACGTTCGTCCCCGCGGGCGGCATCCCGTCGAGCACGGTGCGCTCGAGAATGTAGGCGCCGGCATTGATCAGGTTGGTGTCGATCTCGTCGGGGCTCGGCTTCTCGAGAAACTCGGTGACCGAGTGATCCGCGGCGCGGCGGACGAGCCCGTAAGCCGAGGGATCCTCGACCGCGATCAGCGCGAGCGTCGCCCGTGCCCGCGTCCGCTCGTGCTGGGCGAGCTGCGCGGTGAGGTCCATGTCGGTGAGCACGTCGCCGTTGAGCATGAAGAAGCGCTCGTCGAGGAGGTCTTCGGCCCACTTCAGCGCCCCGCCCGTGCCCAGCGGCTCGGGCTCCTCGACGTAGCGCAGGCGCACGCCGTGCCCGGCGCCGTCCCCGAGCACGGAGCGAACGCCGTCCGCCATGAAGCCGCAGGAGAGGATCACGTCGTCGACGCCGTGCCCCCTGAGCCATTCGATCATGTAGCCGATGAACGGCCGGCCGGCCAGCGAGATGACGGGCTTGGGCACGGTCGAGGTCAGCGGACGCAGTCGTGTCCCCTCGCCACCGACGAGGATCAGCGCCTGCATCGCGTCACCATCGCTCTGGTCCCAGGGGATTTGGCTCTGCCAAATCCCCATCGACCAGCCCCCCGCAGTTTTGGCTCTGCCAAAACTGCCAAGGGAACCGGCGAAGCCCGTTTCCCGTCATCTTCCGATCCCCTCGTAAGTCAGGCCTGCTTCCTCGACGCGCGCACGATCGAAGAAGTTACGTCCGTCGACGACGACGTTCCCGCGCATGCGCGCGGCCACCTCGGAGAAGTCGACCTCGGCGAACTCCGGCCATTCGGTCACGAGCACGCAAGCGTCCGCGCCGTCGATCGCCTCGAGCGGCGAATCGAAGAAGTCGACTCCGAGCATGAGCTTGGACGCCTCCTCGGCGGCCACCGGGTCATAGGCCCGCACCCGCGCCCCATCGGCCTGCAGCCGCGCCGCGAGCACGAGCGAAGAAGCCTCGCGCATGTCGTCGGTCTGGGGCTTGAAGGCGACGCCGAGGAGCGCCACCGTCGTCCCCACGAGCGTCCCCAGGTGCTTCTGCAGCTTCGACATCACCCGCCGCTTCTGCAGCTCGTTGACCTCGATCACCGCGGTCAGGAGCTGGAAGTGGTAGCCGGAGTTGCCTGCGAGCTGCTTGAGGGCGGAGACATCTTTTGGGAAGCACGACCCGCCGTAGCCAATCCCCGGCCGCAGGAAATGCGAACCGATGCGGCGGTCGAGGCCCATGCCTCGTGCCACCTCGAGGACGTCGGCGCCGGTTTCCTCGCACACGTTGGCGATCTCGTTGATGAAGCTGATCTTGGTTGCCAGGAACGCGTTGGCGGCGAGCTTGACCATCTCTGCCGAGTGGATGTCCGTACGAACGAGGGGCGCTTTCAGGGGCGCGTAGAGCTCGACCACAGCGTCTCCGGCCCAATCTCCGTCGTCGCCTACGACCACGCGATCGGGGTGGAGGAAGTCCTCTAGGGCCGAGCCCTCCTTGAGGAATTCGGGACACGACACGTAGGTGAATCCCGACTTGCCCCGCTCGGCGAACAGGCGCTTGATCGAAGCGCCGGTGCCCACCGGCACGGTCGACTTCATGACCAGGGCGTGCCGGTTCGAGGCGGGCATCGCGTCGACCACCGAATGCACCGCGGAGAGGTCGGCGTCCCCCGAGTACGTCGGCGGGGTTCCGACGGCGACGAAAAGCAGGCGGGCGTGCTCGAGCGCGGGGGCGAGCTCGGTCGAGAAATGAAGCCGCTCGCGGCTGCGGGCGAGCGATTCCGCGAGCCCAGGCTCGTAGATCGGCACCTCGCCGCGCTGCAACCTATCGATCTTCTCGGCGTCGACGTCGACGCACCAGACCTCGTTGCCCAGCTCGGCGAAGCCGGCGGCGGTGACCAGGCCAACGTAGCCCGTGCCGATCACCGCGATCGGCTCGCGTTCTTCAGACATGCGCCCGGAGGCTACCGAGCCGATGCGCCAACCGGCGTTACGGCACCCGCACGAACGAGGCGGCGAGTCCGATCATCTGCTCCTTGTCGAGGTTGTCGGTGAGCGTGTTCGAGATCCAGTAGACGCCTCGCGAGGTGTGCCACGCGATCAGGTCGAGCTTGGCCCCCTCGAAGTACAAGTCCAGGCGCTTTCCACCCACCACGCGCACCTCGGTCGGGTCGACCAGGCTCGGAGGGCGCTGCCAGGTCATGCCTTCGACGTCGTAGTACTGGCCCAAGGTCGGGTTGAGCGCCACGGTCATCTGGTAGGCGGCCTCCGGGTGATGCTGCGGGGTCCGGATCACGTAGCTGCGCGGGTAGGCGCCGACCTCCGAGATCTCCGAGCCGGTGGGGCAGTTGGTGAGCTCAGCGGAGCAGTATGCCGCCCCCGCCGCGATCATCTTCGGCGCGTACACGGGCATCCCCGTGTGACCGAGCGCCGTGCCCTGGAGCCTGGCGTCCTTGAGGTCGGGGATGAGGCCGGCGGTGGGTGCGCGCGCCGGCTTCGGCGCGGTGGTCACCGTGGTCGGCGTCGTGGTGGTGCTCGAGGAGGGGGGCGCGACGGTGGGCGTCATGAACTCGTTGAAGGCCGAGGACTCGGCGTCCGCATCGGCCGTCACGTAGTCCTCGTTGCCCACCTGGTAGTCGATGTCCTGCGTCGGGAACGGGATCTGCTTGATCGCGTGGCCGTCGGAGAAGGCGACCAGGTTGAAGAGATTGATCAGGCCGTCGATGGTGTGGAGATCGGGATCGGTCTGGGTGTGCTCGCCGAAGATCTTCAGCAGCTCGTTTCGGTGGTCGATCAAATTCGCCTGCCCGTACTGGTTCTTGGCATCGCGGATGAAGTCCTGCTGTCGCGCCTCGCGGACGAGGTCGTTGTCGGTGTGGCGGAAGCGAACATAGGAGAGCGCCGCCGTCCCGCACAGCTTCTGGTATCCGGGCTCGACGTCGATGCTCGAATAGTCGGTGTAGGCGGTGTTGTTGTAGTAGTAGTGGTCGACCTGCGTGTAGACGCACCCGATCGCGTTGACGAGATCTCGGAAGCCGGCGAAGTTGATGTCGACGATGTGGTTGACCTGGAGCTCGGGGAACACGTTCTCCTGGATCGTCTTGACCACCAGGTTCGGTCCCCCGATCGAGTAGGCGGCGTTGACCTTGGCCGTCTCCGAGAGCCCGTTCGGCAGCGGGATGTCGACCATCAGGTCGCGGGGCACGGACATCACGTTGATCGTGGACGAGCCGGCGTCCAGGCGCACGAGCATGATCGTGTCGGTGTTGGCCGCGCTCTGGGGCTCGCCGGCGCGGTGGTCGGAGCCGAGGATGAGGATCGTCTGCGGGTCACCCGGACTGGGGACGATGACCCGCGCGTGCTTGATCGCCGGCGTCCGCGCGATGTAGTGGGCGATCGTCTTGAACTCGAGTAGGCCGGCGACCGCCGTGGTGGTGGCGCTGAAGCCGATTACGATCACAGCGGCGAGGGCAAAGCGCCACAGCGCTCCGCCCCGGGAGCTCGGCATCAGACTCATCACCGCCCCCCTTCGATGGCCCTGAGCCCACCGGTCCCGTCTTCGCCCTCGAGCCAGATCGGCAGCGCCCGCACGAAGTCGCCAAGGGCGCGGCGGTAGCGCGCCAGCGAGGTCAGCGAAACCCATTCGTCAGGCCCGTGGTGGCCGGCGCCGGCAGGACCGAACTCGACTGCGGGGATCCCGGCCTCGATGAACGAGGCGGCGTCGGAGGCTCCGTCGCGCCCGACGCTCATGACCTCGCGGTCGGGGAGCGAGCGGGCGACCGCATCGCACAGCGCCCGCACGTACACATTGGAGCGGGCCACGGTGACCGGCGGGTGGATAAAGGTGCGGGTGACGTCGATATCGGCAATCGCCCGCACCTGAGCGAGGATGTCGCCCGGATCCTGCCCCGGGAGGTAGCGCACGTCGACCGCCATGCAGCAGCGTTCGGGAACCTGGTTGAGCGCTTCGCCACCCTCGATCCGGCCCAGGTTGATCGACGGGCGGTCGAACATCTCCGAGGACTCGCGGCTGAACGGGAGCGACTCGATCGCGCGGAACACGTCGATCGCCTTGAGCACCGCGTTGTCGCCCAGCCACGGTGTCGAGCTGTGCGCGGCGCGACCGCGGACCTCGATCCGCATCACGAGCACGCCCTTGGCCTCCACCCCGATGTGCAGGTCGGTGGGCTCACCGGTGATCGCGAAGTTACCGCCGAGGCCCCGCTTGACGACATCGTCGGTGGAGCGCTCGTCGAGCTCCTCGGATTCCTCGTCGGGGACGCACACGAAGCGCACGCGGAGCCGGTCCTGGCTCGTCACGTCCTTGATCGCGCACATCATCGCGGCGAGGCCGCCCTTCATGTCGTAGGCGCCGCGGCCGATCAACCGGTCGCCCTCGACCCGGGGGACGTACTGCTCCTCGCGTCCGGGCACGACGTCGAGGTGGCCGTGGAGCACGACGCACGGGGCGTCCAGCGCGGTTGCCCCTACGTCGGCGACCAGGACCGGCATGCCGTTGTGATCGTGCTCGCGGACCTCGATGTCTCGAGATTCGAGCCATCCCTTGACGAATCCTGCCGCTGCCGCGAGCTCATCCCGACGCGAGGTGTCGTACGAGATCAGGCGCTCGGCCAGGACACGCTCGTCGGTCATAGGCCGACCGATGATAGGGACGATCCTTGAGGCGCAACTAAGGGCGCGGAGCGCGCGGAGCGCGCGCCGGCCTCAGCCGCCCGCCGAGGATATTCGCAGGAAGGCTTCGAGCCGCCGCTGCGTGCGCTGCGCCATCCGACGCTTCTCGCTGCCCTCCTCTGCCTCCTCATATTCCCGCTCGGCCACGGAGAGGCGCTCGCGCAGCTCCTCGGCGTTGAGCTCGGAGGGCTCGTGGGCTTCCTCGACGAGGATCAACGCCCGGTTCTCTCCGACCTGCATGTAGCCCTCGGCCTGGGCGAAGCGGACGATCTCGGACTCACTCCGGTACAGACGAAGCTCGGTCGGTTTGAGCATGGCGAGAAGCCGCGCATGGTTGGCGAGGATTCCGATCGAGCCATCCGTGGTGTACGTCGAGAGCATCTCGACCTCGTCGTTGAAGATCTCGCCATCGGGGGTGAGCACCTCCACCTGGAACTTCGTATGCGCCATCGCCGGGAGCTAGCCCTTCTCGGCTTCCTCGACCACCTGGTCGATCGAGCCCTTCATGAAGAACGCCCGCTCGGGCACCTCGTCGTGCTTGCCGTCGAGGATCTCCCGGAATCCCCTGATCGACTCGGCGATCGGTACGTACTCCCCGTCGATGCCCGTGAACTGCTGGGCGACGAAGAACGGCTGGGAGAGGAAGCGCTCCATCTTCCTGGCCCGGTTGACCGTCACCTTGTCCTCGTCGGACAGCTCGTCGATCCCGAGAATGGCAATGATGTCCTGCAGCTCGCGATAGCGCTGCAGCACCTCCTTGACCTCATTGGCAACGTTGAAGTGCTCCTCCCCGAGGATGTCCGCCTTGAGGATCGTGGAGGTGGAGTCGAGCGGATCGACCGCGGGGTAAATGCCCTTCTCCGAGATGGACCTGGAGAGTGTCGTGGTGGCGTTGAGATGGGCGAAGGCCGAGGCAGGCGCCGGATCGGTCAGGTCGTCGGCGGGCACGTAGATGGCTTGGATCGACGTGACCGATCCCTTACGGGTCGAGGTGATCCGTTCCTGTAGCTGTCCCATCTCGGTGGCCAGCGTCGGCTGATAGCCGACCTGAGAGGGCATCCGGCCGAGCAGGGCCGAGACCTCCGAGCCGGCCTGGACGAAGCGGAAGATATTGTCGATGAACAAGAGGACGTCTTGGCCCTCCTGATCGCGGAAGTACTCGGCCATGGTCAGACCCGACAGGGCCACGCGCATGCGCGCTCCCGGAGGCTCGTTCATCTGCCCGAAGACGAGCATCGTCTTCTCGAGCACGCCTGATTCCTTCATCTCCAGCCATAGGTCGTTTCCTTCGCGCGAGCGCTCACCGACCCCGCAGAAGGCCGACAGACCGCCGTGCTCCTGGGCGAGGTTGTGGATCAGCTCCTGGATGATCACGGTCTTACCGACGCCGGCGCCACCGAACAGGCCGACCTTCCCGCCCTTCGCGTAGGGCGCCAGGAGGTCGACCACCTTGATGCCCGTCTCGAACATCTCGGTCGTCGGCGTCAGCTCCTCGACCGTGGGGGCGTCGCGGTGAATCGGCCAGCGAGCGACGTCATCGGAGAGCGGCTCGCCCAGGTCGATGGGCTGTCCGAGCAAGTTGAATATCCGTCCCAGGGTCTCGGGGCCGACCGGCACGGTGATAGCGGCACCGGTGTCAACCACTTCGGTGCCGCGCGCGAGACCGTCGGTCGTGTCCATCGCCACGGCGCGAACGCGGTCGTCACCGAGGTGCTGCTGGACCTCGCAGACGAGGACATCGCTGTCCATTGCCGCGATGTCCTCATCTTCCTCGGCACGCGCAGCTTCAGGCCGCTGAATGGTGATCGCGTGGTTGATCTGGGGGAGCTTCTCGGGGAACACGGCCTCGATCACGACGCCCTGGATCTCCTCGATCCGGCCGACGTTCTTCTTTTCAGTGGTGGCAGACATCGTTCTCCAGTTCTGGGTCTAGCCGACGCCTTCGGCCCCGGCGACCACTTCCATGATCTCTTGGGTGATCTCGGCCTGGCGGGCCCGGTTCATCTCGAGGGTCAAGTCGTTGATCAGCTCGCCGGCATTATCGGTCGCGTTTCGCATCGCGGTCATCCGCGCGCCGTGCTCGGAGGCTGTGGACTCGAGCAGCGCCCGGTAGATGGAAACCTCGACGTAATCGGGAATCAGCCGCTCGAGGATCTCCACCGGATCGGGCTCGTAGTCGACCGGCATCCGGCGCTTTGGCTCGGCATCGGAATCCTGGCCGTCCTCCTCGGAGTCCTCGTCCTCGAGCAGGGTCGCCCGCTGGAGCGGGAGCAGCGTCTCGTGCGTCACGACCTGCGAGATCGGCGAGATGTAGCCGTTGTAGAAGACCTCGACCTGGTCGACCTCGTCGTCGAGGTAGGCCGCCACCAGGCGCTCGGAGATCCTGCGCGCATCGGCGTACGCCGGTCGATCGGTAAAGCCGGTGAAGCTCTCGACCAGATTAAGCCGGCGGAACCTCAGCGACGAGGCGGGACGCCTACCCGATGCGAAGTAGACGACCTTGCGCCCGTTGGCCTCGTGCTCGCGCCCGGCCGCGACGCCCGCCCGGACGATGTTCGAGTTGAAGCCCCCGGCCAGTCCGCGATCGCCCGCGACGAGGAGCAGGCCCACCGTGTTCACCTGTTCATGCTCGGCGAGGATGGGCAGACGCGGGACCGCGCCGGCAGCTTCCGATGCCTGCCGCGTCATCCGGCGGATCGCTTTCGCGTACGGCCGCAGGGCATCGATCCGCTGTTCGGCACGGCGCAGGCGCGCAGCCGCGACCGCCTCCATGGCCCGCGTGATCTTCTCGATGTTCTTTACCGATGTGATCCGGTTGCGAACGTCGCGCTGCGAGATGGGCATGGGACTCAGCCGCTGCGGCTCACGCCGGTACGGCCTCTTCCTCCGTCTCCTGCTCGCGCTCCTCCGGCTCGGAATCCTCCGAGGAGCGTCCCTTCGGGCGTGGCGAGTCGCCGTCGGAGTCGATCGGACGGCCGTCCTCGTCGAGGTCATAGCCAAAGTCCTCGGCGAACTGCTTGACCACCTTGTCGACCTCCGCCTGCGTCTCGTCGCTCCAGTCGCCCCCGGCGACCTTCGCCAGCAGCTCGGAATCGCTCCCCTGCACCGTTTCGGTCAGCTCGGTCAGGAAGCGCTCGACCTTCTCGACGGTGATGCGATCGAGGTAGCCGTTCGTCGCCGCGTAGAGCTGGACGACCTGATCCTCGACGGCCATCGGGCGGAGCTCGGGCTGGTTGAGCGCCTTGACCAGCCGCTCGCCCCGGGCCAGGGTCCGCTGGGTGTCGGCGTCGAGCTCGGATCCGAACTGGGAGAACGCCTCGAGCTCCCGGTACTGGGAGAGGTCGAGCTTCAGGCGCCCGGCGACCTTGCGCATGGGCGTGATCTGCGCGGCGCCGCCGACGCGGGAGACCGAGATGCCGACGTTGATCGCCGGACGTACGCCGGAGTAGAACAGCTTCGGCTCGAGGAAAATCTGGCCGTCGGTGATCGAGATCACGTTGGTGGGGATGTATGCCGACACGTCTCCGGCCTGCGTCTCGATCACGGGAAGCGCGGTCAGCGAACCGCCACCGAGGTCGGCGTTCAGCTTCACGGCACGCTCGAGCAACCGCGAGTGCAGGTAGAACACGTCTCCGGGGTACGCCTCGCGGCCCGGCGGGCGCCGCAGGAGCAGCGACATCTGCCGGTAGGCGTAGGCATGCTTGGTCAGGTCGTCGTAAACGGCGAGCGCGGCCTTGCCGTTATAGAGGAAGTACTCGGCCATCGCGCACCCCGCGTACGGAGCCAGATACTGGATCGGCGCCGCTTCGTCGGCCGCGGCCATGACGATGATCGTGTTGTCGATCGCGCCCGCATCCTCGAGCACCTTGGCGAGCGCGACCACGGTGGACTTGCGCTGTCCGATCGCCACGTAGACACAGATCAGGTCCCGATCCTTGTTATTGATGATGGTGTCGATCGCGATCGCCGTCTTACCCGTCTGCCGGTCGCCGATGATCAGCTCGCGCTGGCCGCGACCGATCGGAATCATCGAGTCGATCGCCTTCAGCCCGGTGAGCATCGGCTCCTTCACGGGCTGGCGCTGAACGACGCCGGGGGCCTTGTGCTCAACCGGGCGCCGCTCGGTCGTGCTGATCTCACCCTTTCCGTCGAGCGGATTACCGAGCGGATCGACGATGCGTCCGAGCATTGCCTCACCGACGGGAATCTCGAGCAGGTGGTTCGTCCGCTTAACCGTGTCGCCTTCGACGACCTTCTCCCACTCGCCGAACAGCACCACGCCAACGTTGTCGGACTCGAGGTTGAGGGCCAGGCCCGTCACGTCGTGCGGGAACTCGAGCATCTCCAGCGACATGCAGTTCTCGAGTCCGTGCACACGGCAGATCCCGTCCGCCACCGACAGCACGGTTCCGACCTCCGTCAGGTCGGCCCCACTCGTGTCGAGTCCTTCGATTCGGCTCTTGAGGATTGATGTGATCTCGTCGGGGTTGATCTGCATGTGGTGGCTCCTTGACGGGGCGCGGCGCTCAAGCGGCTTGCGCGACAGTCTTTCGAAGTTGGTTCAAACGGTTTCGGATCGAGGCGTCAAGGATGACATTCCCGACCCGTAGGACGATTCCGCCGATGAGATCCGGATCGACGCGGCTCGACAGCTGCACGGTCTGACCGGTCCGTTCCGAGATGCGGTCGCCGATGTTCTGCACCGTCTTCGGGTCGAGCTCGACGGCGCTCGTGATCTGCACCGGCAGTTGCTTGTTCTCCGCATCCCAGAGCCGCTCGAATTCGATCCGGATCCGGAAGATGGCGGGCATCCGACGGTGCTCGAGGACCGCCTCGAGGAAGTTCATGACGATCGGGTCGGCGCCCTCGACCGAGCGCTTCAGGGCGCTCTTCTTCTCATCGGTCGAGAAGTACGGGGAGAAGAAGAACACCGCCATCTGCCGGTGCTCGTCCAGGGCCGTGACGAACTGGTCGAGCTCCTCGCGTATCTCATCAAGCTGCTTGTGCTCCTGTGCCACCTCGAAGAGCGAGCGAGCGTAGACCTGGGCCACGTCCTCCATCAGTCCTCGCTCCCCGGTCCTCGCATCAGTGGCCTTCCCCGGCCACGCTCAGCGCGTCGAAGTCGAGCTCTTCGAGCGCTTCCTCGATCAGACGGCGCTGGTCCTCGTCGTTGAGCGTCTTGCGCGTGAGCTTCTCGGTCGCCTGTACCGTCAGTTCGGCGACCTCGCGCCGGATCTCCGCGATCGCCCGGCGCGTCTCCGCCTCGATGTCGCGCCTGGTCTTCTCGAGCGCCTCCTGGTGCTTGGCCTCCGCCTCTTCGCGAGTCCTGCGCTCGTATCCCTCTGCCGCCTTGTGCGCGCGGGTGAGGATCTCCTCGGCCTGCTGGCGCGCCTCCTGCAGGCGCTCGCGGTACTCGTCGAGCAGCCGATCCGCCTCCTGTCGCGTGTGCTCGGCCGCATCGATCGACTCCTCGATCGCATGCGCGCGCTTGTCGAGCGCCTCGCCGATGCGGGGAAAGATCGCCTTGGTGAGGATGTACAGCGAGATCGCGAACACCACGAGCGTCCAGATCATCAGCCCCACGTTCGGGGTAATGAGGAACGATCCGCTCGCGGCGAGCGGCATATGGACGGCGGCGGAGGGCATCGCTCTTACCTCTTGCCCGGCCTAGAGGAAGAAGGCGATGAACCCGCCCACCAGGCCGTAGAAGAAGGTGGCCTCAGTAAGGGCGAAGCCCAGCCACTGGATCGAAGTGATCTCGTCGCGCATCTCGGGCTGGCGGGCGACGGACTCGATCACCTTTCCGAACAGCATGCCGATGCCGGCACCCGCTCCCGCGGCGCCGCCGCCCGCGCCGACGCCGAGGGCGATCGCCCGCCCCGCATCCTCGGCGTTGGTCACGCTGCCGCCCGAGGCTGCGGCGAACAGCGGGTGAAGCGAAGTCATGAACAGGTGGAACAACATGGGTTAGAAGTCTCCTTGGGTAATGGCGAAAGACTAGTGGCCGGTCGCCGATTCGCCGATATAGATCGAAGTGAGGATCGCGAAGATGAAGGCCTGGAGGCCGGCGATGAGCACGGCCTCAAACAGATAGATGATGATCCCGAGGGGCAGCAGGAACCAAGCGACGACCGGCTGGCCGACCAGCACGCCCAGCTCGCCACCCATGAACGCGATCAGCAGGTGCCCAGCTAGGAGGTTCGCCCAGAGTCGTACGGTGAGCGAGATCAGCCGCAGGAACACCGAGAGGATCTCGACGGGAATGATGAGCGGTAGCAGCGCCTTGCCGATCCCCGCCGGTATCAGGCCTTTCAGGTAACCAAACGGACCTTGCTTCTTGATCGCCTCGAAGTTGAAGAGGATGAACACGCCGAGGGCGAGGATCAGCGGAAACGCGACGTTGGTGTCGGCGGCGTAGATCTGAAAAGAGGGGATGTGCGCCCCGAACAGGGTGAACTTGTCCGTCGAGTCGATGGGGAGCGGGATGTAGCCGATCAGGTTGGTGACGAGGATGAACACGAACAGCGTGGCCACGAGGGGGAAGTACTTTCGCGTCAAGCCCTGGTCCATGTTGTCTCGGGACATGCCCTGAGTCAGGTTGTAGAACGATTCGACGGCGACCTGGAGGCGGCCGGGACGCTCCTGCATCCGCTTGCTCACATAGCTCATGATCCCCAGCGTCAGCACGACGGTGATGAGCAGATAGAGCACGCCTTTGTTGAAGTCGATGGGCCCGATCTTGAACCAGGTGTCGAGCTTGAACTCGTCGATGGGCGTGAACACACCGCTGGCCACCGAGGGCGCCTTGTGTGCCGTGATGCCGAACAGGACGGCGAACACGATGATCCCGCCCAACCACACGCCGAACACGCCCCAGCCAATCTTCTTGCCGGTGCTCCAGTTCTGAACCGCGGTCATCGCCGCACCGTGCTTCCGGTCTGGGGCGGGCCGCTCATCACCCGGATGGCGAAGGCGATCGAGTAGGCGCCGAAGATGACGACGGCCGCGGTCAGCCCGTCGGAGCGCTGCCCGGCCACGCCGGCGATGACAATCGCCCCCGCCAGGAGCCAGATCCGTCCGAAGGCCTCGAACAGGTTGATGCCTATCTGCTTCCGCGGTTCGGCGACCCTACTTATCAAGCGCCTATCGGTCACTGCCACGACCCGCTGCAAGATCCAGCCCGCCGCGCCGATTACGTAGCCGAACACGGGCGCGCCCAGCGCGAGCGCGGGAGCCGCCGCGACTACGACTAACACGACATCCAGGTACCGCAGGACCATCGTCAACCGCTGCTCGACGGTCGCGCCGACGCCTACCGCCAAGGGAGTCCCCCCGGACGTTGCCCAAGGGTCGCGCACGCGGCACGGCGGGCGAATCGGGGGCAGTCGTCGATGCAGCGTCGGAGTCGGGAGAAGTCCATGGAGTCGATAGCAGGTCGGCCGTAAGCGCGGCTAATCCTATAGCCGCCGTCCGAAAGATGCCGGGCGCTCGCGGGAGCTCCGAAGGTCCCGGGAGCGGCCAATGGCACGAGCCCGAGGGCGACGTCGGGAAACACCGGCACCGGATGCTCAGAGGTCACGGAAGCGATTAGCGACAACGGCGATCCCGAGAAAGAAGCCGATGAAGAACCCGACGAGTAGGCCCGGCACGACGCCGCCCACCAGAGCACCCAGACCCGCGCCCGCGCCGGCGCACAGCAGGTTGACGGAGAGGAGCACGGCTCCAGCGCCCGCGGCATCCCGTCCTGTCTGCGGGCGACGGTTCTTCATCGTGTCGATCAAGGCTCTTCAAATTCAAGTAGGTCGTACGGTCCGTGGTGCACCGAGCGGTGACGGATCGGGTGATGTTTCGGCGCCGCGATCCGCCTCGGGTAAGGGGTGCGATTGCCGCCGACCCCCACCTTCGGGGGTTGGAGAGGGCCGTAACAGTAGCGTGCTCGGAGTGAATGCGCGCGCTGCGCGCGCGGCACAATTAACGGTCGAGCTCGGCGAGGCGACGGTGGATCGACTCGCGCTTGGCGAGGAGCTCTGCCTCGAGCTGCTCGAGCTCGAGGCGGCGATCCCGGACGAGCTCGAGCTGCGTGCCGACGTGCTCGAGGGCCTCGTCGAGGATCCGGCGACGCTGATCACCGCTCTCGGCTACCTCCCACTCCCGCCGCAGCTCGGCGCGAGCCGTCTCGGCCTCGAGGAGCCGCGAGAGCTGGTCGAGCGAGAGGCCCAGCAGATCACGCAAGCGAACGATCTCGCGCACCCGCTCGACATCGGCCTGCGTGTAGCAGCGGTGCTTCCCCTGCTCGCGGTCGGCGGCCCCGGGCAGAAGCCCGATCTCCTCGTAGTAGCGGATCGTCCGGGTCGTGGTTCCGACCAGCTCGGCGACCTCCCCGATTCGGAGCGGCCGCTCGGTGTCGATCGTGCTCACGGGAGCACCGCCGGCGCTTGGGTGCTCCGCACGCCCTCCATCACCGGCGCGGGCCCAAGATCGAGCTCGGCCTCGTGTGACGGTCGCGCTGCGGAGACAACGGCGCCCAGCAGGGAGACCGCGGCCAGACACCATAGGGCGGTGTGCATGTTGCCGATAAAGGGAGCCAGCTGGTGGTTGGAGATGTGGCGGGCCAAACCCGAGAAGACCCGGAACAGGACCATCTTTGGCACCGAGGAGGTGATCACGGCAAGTACGAAGGCGATCGAGATCACGGCACCCGTGTTCTGGACGAGCACGCGGGCCCCTGCTGCGATGCCGCGCCGGTGCGCGGGCACGACCCCCATCATCGCCGCGGTGTTGGGGCTGTTGAACATTCCCGAGCCGATGCCGACGACGAACAGGTAGATCCCGATGGGCAGGTAGCTGGTGTCGCGCTGGAGCGTCGTCATGAGAGCGAGCCCGGCGCCGGTGACGAGCATCCCGAGGGCCGCCATCATCCGCGAGGAGCCGCGGCGATCCGCCCAGATGCCGGCGAGCGGCGAGGAGACGAGCATGCCCAGCGCGAGCGGCGCCAGCTTGACGCCGGCGACGATCGGCGTGTCTCCCTGCGCCCCCTGGAAGTAGAAGACGAAGACGAACATCAGGGCGAAGCGCGCGAGCCCGTTGAGGAAGGCAGCGGCGGCGGCGGCCGAGAACAGGCGACTGCGGAAGATGCCGAGGTCGAGCATCGGCGCGCGGTGGTGCTTCTCGATGACGATGAAGGCGGGGAGCAGGACGGCTGCGGCGATCAGACCGCCGATGACCAGCGGCGAGCTCCAACCCGAGATCCCGCCCTTGGAGATCCCGAGGACGAGGCCGGTGAGACCGATCGTGAAGGTGACGGTGCCGGCGGCGTCCCATGAGCGCTCCGCCTCGCGTCCGCTGATCTCGCGGAGGATGAGGGCGCCCCACAGGGTGCCGGCAAGGGCCAGCGGGACGTTGAACCAGAACACCCACGGCCAGGCGATGGCCACCAGAGCGCCGCCGAGCACCGGCCCGATGACCAGGCCGATGGCGGCGACCATGGTGTTGGTGCCCATCGCCAATCCCAGCTGCTCACGAGGAAAGGCGTCCGTGACGATCGCGGCGGCGTTGGCGAACAGGAACGCGCCGCCGATCCCCTGAAGGATCCGCCAGAGAATGAGCTCGGTGCCGTTGGCGGCGAAGCCTGCTCCCAGCGAAGCGACGGCGAAGATCAGGAAGCCGCCCAAGTACGCTCGCTTGCGTCCGAACTGGTCCGACAAGCGGCCCGCGCTCAGCACCAGGACCGTCGAAGCGATCATGTAGACGAGGATCACCCAGACGAGCTCGAGCAGGCTCGTGTGGAGGCTGCGTTCGAGGTTGGGCAGGGCGATGATGAGCGTGCCCGAGTTGATCGTCGCCAGCAGCATCCCGAGGCTCGTGCACGACAGCGCCCACCACTTGTACATCCCGTCGTCGGCGTGGACGCCGAATCGCCGCTGCGGCGAGGCGCCCCCACGTGCTAGGGGCTTCTTTACTCGATCACGCTCGAATAACGCTGGCACGGCGACCCTCCAGACTGAGCAAACTCTACCTTACGTAAACGTAAGGATAGCGCAGCGAGGTGGGGGGCTCGCCTTCTACGTCTCGTAAGCGGCGACGGTGGCGAGGATCACGAAGGCGGCGACCAGCGCCACCCCCTCGAACGTCGTCGCCTCTCCGTCGCCGGTGATCTGCCAGACGATGATCGCCGTCCCGGCCAGAGCGCCGATGTACACCGGCGCCAGCGAGAAGGTCAGCCGGGTCGAGAGGAGCACCGAGATAAGCACCATCGCCGGATAGAGGAAGGCGGCGATCTGGGCGACGGAGTTCTTCACCACCGAGATCGCCAGGTCCGCCTTGTCCCGGTGGGCGAGCGCGATCCCCACCGCGTGCTCGACGCCGTTCCCGGCGATGGCGACGATGACCAGCCCGGCGAATGCCTTGGAGATATGGAGGGTGCGAATGGTGGGCTGCAGCGCATGCACGAACCAGTCCGACGCGAACGCCGATCCGATCCCGCCCAGCACGAGGAGCCCGACGCTGGTCGCGAGCCCGAGTCGCGAAGCCACCGAGGGGCGCGCCCCGCGCGCCGAGCGCAGGTAGGGAATGACCCAGGACCCGTACACGACGAGGATCGCCACCGCGCCGACGATCGAGATCGTCCGCACGTGATGACTGGCGGGATCGTGCGCGGAGTCGGCCAGCCCGATGAGGATGATGATCAGGGTCGAGATGAGCAGCAGCGTCGCGGTGTCGTTGGGAAGCCGCGAGCTGAACCGCATCACGCCGTCCGAAGCGCGGCGCGCACCGACGACGATCACGAGCCCGAGCACGAGCAGCGCGTTGACGAGGATCGATCCGAGGATCGCCGTCTGGGCGATGATGAGCTGCCCGGCCTGGAGCGCGAAGAGGACGACGAAGAACTCAGGCAGGTTGCCGAGCGTGGCCTGGAGGACGCCGGTGATCGATGGGCCATAGTGATCTCCGACGCGCTCGACGGCGAAGCTGACGAGCCATGCCAGGCCGACCACGGCGATGATGGCGAAGGCGAAGGCGACCCCATTGGGCACGCCGCCGGCATACCGGCTCACGCCGGCGGCCGCGGTCACGATGACGATGGCGCAGAGCGCAATGCGCTCGACTCGGGTTAGCCCCAATACCTCGACCGCCTACCGACCGGTCATCACTGTGTCCGCATCCGAGTACGCGGGCGCGCAGCAACACAGGAGGACGAGCTCGCCCGGGCCAGGATTGAAGAGCTTGTGCGGGGTACCCGGCGGGATCACGACGCAGCCGCCGGCGCGCACGTCCGCCTCTTCCTCCCCCAGGCGCAGGCGCCCCGAGCCGGACGTGAAGTAATAGATCTCCTCAGCCTTCGGGTGATAGTGCTCGGCGGTCTCGCCCCCCGGGGGCAACCTGGCCTCGGCCAGGCTCTGATGACGGACCGGGGTCCACGCCGGTCCCGCGAGCTCGCGGATCGACGAGCCGTCGAGGGTGACGAACGCCTCGAGCTGATCGAGCTGCGCGATCTCCATTGCCCGTGCTACCCCACCGTCTCGAACTCGCCGGTCTCGACCTCGCGCTGGACGCGAACCTCGATCTCGTGCTCGCTCGTGGCCGGCTCCGCCCGGCGCAGATCCCGCGCACGCAGCCGCTTGAATTTGAAGATCTCGAGCACGTAGATGACGTACAAACTGCCCGCGAGCGCGACCACCCCGAGGGCCACCATGAGGACCGCCCAGCCGGCGTAGTAATGCCCGTGGCGGTGCCAGGGAATGACGCGCTCGGCCACGGCGAAGAGAGCCAGGAGCGCCGTCCAGGCATACATGTACAAGACGGTCTTGCGCTGGCTGAAGCCGATATTCGCCATCCGGTGGTGGAAGTGGTTGGCATCTTTCGACCACGGTTTGTTCCGGTATTTCAGCCGTTTCGCGACCACGAACCCGGTATCGAGGAAGGGCACGGCGAGGATCACGAGCGGGGCGACGAGCGCGATCGCAGCGTTCGTCTTCAGCGTCCCCTGAATGGTGACCACCCCGATCAGGTAGCCGAGCAGGTTCGCGCCCGAGTCACCCATGAAGATCGACGCCGGGTTGAAATTGTGGAACAGGAAACCCAGCGCGGCGCCGGCGGTGATCGCCGCCAGGATGCCCGCTGGAGTCGAATTGGGGCCTTTGAGCTCGAACACGACGATCGTGAACGCGACCCCGTCGATGGCGACCAGTCCCGCCGCCAGGCCGTCCACCCCGTCGATGAAGTTGACCGCGTTCATGATCCCCACCAGCCAGATCACCGTGAGCAGGCCGCCCAGCCAGGGCGGGAAATGGGCCGAGCCGAGGAAGGGGATCGTCAAGTCGACGACCTTCACGTTCCCCACCAGCACCGCGATCAACGCCGCCCCGATCTGACCGGCGAGCTTGAGCAGCGGCGCGAGCTCGAAGATGTCGTCGAGCGTCCCGACCAGCGTGATCACCGCCGCCCCGCCCAGGATCGCCCGCGTCACCGTCGCGTCGCGGCCCTCGGGCATCCAGATCGCCGCCGCCAGCAGCGTCCCGGCGAAGATCGCCAGTCCCCCGAGTTGCGGCGTCTTCCCACGCGCGAGCCCAGGCTCGCTCGGCTCAGCCATCGCGCCAACCCGCCTCGCGAACATTCCCGCGAGCGGCGTCAGCAGCGCGGCAGCGGCCGTGGCGACGAAAAAGGCGAGCAAAGCGTCAAGGTGCCGCATGGCGCAAGCTTAAGCATGGCAGCACGGGCGGCACATGCGCTTTTTGCGCCTTTTTGCTGGGTCCCGCCCTGGTGCGCTGCGTGGTGGGGGTGGTCGGGTGGTCCCGCCCCCCCTGCAGCAGGCTGGGTCGGCGCCAGGCTCAGGCATTGTGCTGGGTTCGGACGCAATGCTGCCGGGGGGCGGAACCACCCGCCCACCCCCTCGGGCGTTGGGGTGGCGGGACGCAGCGGGGCGGCAGGACGCTGTGCTCTGGAAAGCGAACGCGGGCCGGGCGGGCGGCGGTGGCGGGACGTGGACGACGTTGACCACCGTATGGGTAGTCAATGTCGTCCAGGTCGGGGCATACCTTCGGGACGTGATGCACGTTGAGCCGATATATGCGGCTTAACGCGCATCACGTGCGGCAGACACCCCGCGGGCACGGGCCGAAAGCTCCCAAGGCCCGCGCTAGCTATGGAGCCACGCTGCGCTCGGGGCCGGCGCGGAGCAGCGGGCGCGTCGAGGCGGGCGGGCGGCCCGGGGGCGGGCGGGGTGGAATCATGGCGAAAGAACCCAGCACGCGGCACCGAGCCGACCCCTCACGCCGCCTGCTGCAGGGCACGGCCGACCGCCCGCCCCCCCACGCGCAAAAACAGAGTTCAGACGACCGCGGCAGCCCCGAGCGTCGCGTACAGCGGATACCGGTCGACGATGGTGGCGACGCGATCGCGAAGGTCGGCCCTGCGGGTCTCGAAATCGCCTGGCTGGAGGGCGGCGGCGATGATGGACCCGACCTCGACGAAGTCTTCGGCCTGGAGACCTCGGGTCGCGAGCGCTGGGGTGCCGATGCGCAGGCCGGAGGAGACCGCGGGGGGGCGCGGGTCGAAGGGGACGGCGTTGCGGTTGACGGTGATGCCGACCTCGGCCAGGCGATCCTCCGCCTGCTGGCCGTCGAGCTCGGACTCGCGCAGGTCGACGAGGACGAGGTGCACGTCGGTGCCGCCGGTGAGCACGTTCACCCCGTGGCCGGCGCCGAGCAGCTCGCGGGCGACGGTCTTGGCCCCGGCGAGGGTGCGCCGCTGACGCTCGCGGAAGGCTTCGCTCGCCGCGATCCGCAGCGCCACCGCCTTGCCGGCGATGATGTGCTCGAGCGGTCCGCCCTGCTGCCCGGGGAACACGGCGGAGTTGATCTTCTTCGCGTGCTCCTCGGTGCACAGGATCATCCCGCCGCGGCCGCCGCCGATGGTCTTATGGATCGTGGTGGTGACGACGTCCGCGTAGGGCACGGGGCTCGGATGCAGCCGGGCCGCCACAAGCCCGGCGAAGTGGGCCATGTCCACCACGAGATACGCGCCGACGGAATCGGCGATCTCCCGGAAGCGCTTGAAGTCGAGCTCACGGGGATAGGCCGACCAGCCGGCGATGATGAGCTTCGGGCGGTGCTCCTCGGCAAGGCGCTGCACCTCGTCCATGTCGATCAGGCTCGTCTCGCGATCGACCTGGTAGGCCACGACGTTGTACAGGCGGCCGGAGAAGTTGATCCGCATCCCGTGCGTGAGGTGGCCGCCGTGCGCAAGCTCGAGCCCCATGATCGTGTCACCAGGCGCGATCAGGGCCTGATACGCGGCTGCGTTCGCCTGCGCGCCGGCGTGCGGCTGGACATTCGCGTGCTCGGCGCCGAAGAGCTCCTTGGCGCGGTCGATCGCGAGCTGCTCGGCGATATCGATGTACTCGCACCCGCCGTAGTAGCGCTTGCCCGGGTAGCCCTCGGCGTACTTGTTGGTGAGGACGGAGCCCTGGCATTCGAGCACCGCGAGGGGCACGAAGTTCTCCGAGGCAATCATCTCGAGCGTGCTCTGCTGGCGCGAGAGCTCGAGCGCGAGCGCCTCGGCGATCTCGGGATCGACCTCCGCGAGGGGGAGGTTGAAGAAGTCTGGCGGCAGCTCGGACACCTTGCCAGCGAAGATACCACCGCCTCCGGGTGGCTCCTACTTGACGTTGAGAATCTCCGCCAGCTCCATATACGGCACCGCGCCTGTCCGCGCCACCCCCCACTGACCGCTCTCCTCGTAGCGGCGCAGGTCGACCACCGTCGAGGGTGTGCCCGGGAGATCGCCGCCGTCGATCACCAGGTCCGCAGCGGCGCGGATCTCCTCGGGAACGTCCTGGAGCCGGCTGGTGTCAGGGCCACCTGAGAGATTTGCGCTCGACTGGAGCACGGGCACGCGGACGCCGGCCAGGGCCTCGACGCGGGGTACGCGCAAGCCGAGCGTCGCGGGGGCAGGCCCGCAGGCGAGCGGAAAGCGCTCGTCGGGATTGGGCAATAGCACGGTCAGCGGGCCGGGCAACAGGCGCTCGAGCACCCCACGCGTCCGCCGGCCGATCTCGGGCAGAGCCGCCAGGGCAAGCTCGACGTCGAAGAACATGACCGCCGCCGGCTTCGTGGGGGGGCGTCCTTTGACCGCGTACAGACGCTCCACCGCGGCGGCGTCGCCGGGATCGCACGCCAGTCCGTACACGGTGTCGGCAGGGAACACCGCCACTCCGCCCCCCTCGATGCAGCGCTCGAAGTCCTCGGAGTCGCTCACCGTCGACCCACCACCACGCGCTCGTGGCCGGCCAGGTCGCGCCGGCGCTCGACGTCATCGAATCCGGCGTCGCGAAGGGCCAAGGCCACAGCAGTGGCCTGCCCCGCGCCCACCTCGAGGGCGAGTATCGGCACCGTCTGGGCAGCCATGCTCACGAGCCGCCCGATCACCTCGAGTCCGTCGGGACCGCCATACAGCGCCTCGGCCGGCTCGTAGCGCCCGACCTCGGGGGGGAGGTCCTCGTCGTCGCGCACGTAGGGCAGGTTGGCGAGGACGGCGTCGTAGGGCCCGCCCACAAGCAGGTCGCCGCGCAGGAACGAAACCTCGAGGCCCAGCCGCCGCGCGTTGTCCCGCGCCAACACGAGCGCGTCAGCGCTCGCATCAATTCCCGTGACGGCGAGGTCCGGACGCTCGTCGGCGAGCGCCAGCGCGACCGCCCCGCTCCCGGTACCGACATCGGCGACCCGCGCCCGAGCGGGGAGCTCGAGACCCACCTCGACGAGGAGCTCTGTCTCGGGCCGCGGGATGAGCACGCGTCGGTCGACCGGCACCTCGAGCCGGCGAAACGGCTTGCGACCAAGGATGTACGCGACCGGCTCACGTTCGGCGCGGCGCGCGATCAGCTCCTCGAAGCGTGCGCGGGCGGTGGGCTCGAGCGCGCGCGGCGGAGTCAGGTAGAGCGCGGTCCGCGTGGTGCCGAGAACCTCGGCGAGCAGCAACTCGGCGTCGAGCCGCGGGCTCTCGCATCCGGCCTCGGCGAGCCGCGCCGACGCGACGATCACCGGGTCGGTACCCAAGCCGAGCTCAGGCGCTCGCCGCATCCTCGAGCCGCCGGCGCTTCTCGTCGTCCTGGAGCGCGGCGGTTAGCTCGTCGAGCTCGCCCATGAGGATCCCGTCGAGATTGTGGACGAGGAGGTTGATCCGGTGGTCCTTGACGCGGGTCTCCCCGTAGTTGTAGGTGCGGATCTTGCCGGCGCGATCGCCCGTCCCCACCTGCGCCTGGCGACTCGCGGCCACCTCGGCCTGCTGTTCGGCGAGTGCGCGGTCGTAGAGTCGTGCGCGCAGGACCCGCATCGCCCGCTCGCGGTTCTGCAGCTGGGACTTCTCGTCCTGCATCGAGACGACGATGCCGCTGGGCTTGTGGGTGATGCGCACAGCGGAGTCGGTGGTGTTGACCGACTGGCCGCCGGGACCGGAGCTGCGATACACGTCGATCTGGAGATCGTTCTCGTCGACGTTGACCTCGACATCCTCCGCCTCGGGCAGCACCGCGACGGTCGCCGTCGAGGTGTGGATGCGGCCCTGGGACTCGGTCTCGGGGACGCGCTGCACGCGGTGCGTGCCCCCCTCGAACTTGAACACCGAGTACGCGCCATCGCCCTTGATGGCGAACGTGTACGTGCCGTCCCCGATCGACAGCGACTCGACCGTGAAGCCTCGACGCTCGGCGTAGCGGGTGAGCATCCGGTAGAGATCACCCGCCCACAGGCTGGCCTCGTCCCCCCCCACGCCCGGGCGAATCTCGACGATCACGTTCTTGTCGTCGTTGGGGTCGCGCTCGACCATGGCGATCCGGATCTCGTCCTCGAGCTCCTCGATCCGCTCGCGCGAGGAGTCGAGCAGGGCGCGCAACTCGGGGTCGTCCCCATCCTCGGCGAGCAGCTCGCGAGCGCCGGCGGCGTCGTCGACGGCGTGCTTGTACTCGGCGGCCAGCTTGGCCGCAGGCTCGAGCTCGCTGTAGGCGCGGCTGGCAGCCGTGAAGCGCTGCCGGTCGGCGATCACCCCAGGGTCCTGGAGCTCGCCTTCAAGCTCCCCGAAGCGCGCCTCGATCTGGTTCACGAGATCGTCGATCATGGTTTCGAGTTTAGGCTCGCCGCAGGCGAAGCGACCCGCCGCCGCCGGCGACGTTCGCCGCCAGGCGAACTCGCAAGGGAGTCGGCGCCAGCCGACTCCCCCGCCACCCGCGATGTTCGCCGCCAGGCGAACTCGCAATGGAGTTGGTGGCTCCGGCGAGAACCCGCGCGCGAGATCGCGCCTAGGCCACCAACTCCACGCCGACCAGGTCCTGAGCCGACGCCGCTCCGGGCGTCTCGACCGCGAGCACGGCGTTGAGCGCGGCGATCGCGACTGCGAGCTCGTCGAGGTCGGGCTCGCGGGTGGTCAGCTTCTGGAGCTGGAGGCCGGGGTACATGACGACTCGTACCCAGCGCCGGCGGCGGTTGCGTCCGGCCCACTTGATCACCTCGAACGACACTCCCGCGATCACGGGCACTCCGAGGATGCGGGTAGCGACGAGGATGTACCAGGCCGGCAGGCCGATGGGGGCGAACACGAAGATCGCCACGATCATGACGATGAGCAGGAAGCTCGTGCCGCAGCGTGGGTGCAGGCGCGAGTAGAGCTTCGCCCGTTCGGGGGTGAGCTCGTCCTCGGCTTCGTAGCAGGAGATCACTTTGTGCTCGGCCCCGTGGTACTCGAACACACGGCGAAGATCGCGGATCCGCGTGAGCAGGAGCAGGTAGCCGAGGAAGATCGCGGTGCGCACGATCCCCTCGATCAACCAGAACGTGAACGACGAGCCGATCTGATGCTTGATCAGGCTCGTGATGCCGATGGGAAGGACGAAGAAGACGGCGATCGCGAACACCACGGCGACGACGACCGCTCCCGTCCATGTCGCGCTCGAGACCTCCTGCTCTTCCTCGGGGAGCTGGGCGCCGGCGGAGATCGAGAGCGCGCGCATCCCGATGGCCAGCGACTCGGCCATGGCGACCACGCCCCGGATCAGCGGCCAGCGGTAGACGCGCCGCCGCCGCGTCCACGATACGAGCGGGAACGAGGTCACGGCGATCTCGCCCGGGGGCTGCGGAGCCTCCGTAGGCTCGTCTGGGCCCGGTTTGCGAACGGCGACGGCCCACGTCGAGACCCCGCGCATCATCACGCCCTCGAGAACGGCCTGGCCGCCCACGGGCGCGTCGCGCTTGGCGACGAGGGTAGGCGTCTCCCGGGGACGCGACACGGGCCCCCGGCGCAACTTTGCTCCTAAGCGCCTGAGGCCGCGGCGGTGCGCCGGCCCTTGGCCGCTCGCCGCTGGAAGCGCTCCACCCGGCCGCCGGTGTCGACCAGCTTCTGGCGCCCCGTGTAGAACGGGTGACACGCCGAGCAGATCTCGACGTGGATCTCAGCCTGGGTGGATCGGGTCGTGAACTCGTTGCCGCACGTGCAGCGCACGTGGGCCTCTAAATAGTCTGGGTGGATTCCGCTCTTCATCGTCATTCAGAGTTTAGCGGGGCGCGGAGCGAAGTTCTCAGGCAGTGCCGGTTGACGCGGTGGGGATCGGCGCGGAGCTCAGCGCCGGACAACTCGGGTCAACGGTGAGCGAGTTGTTCGTGAAGTCGGATTCGTCGACCGTACTGTCCGGATCGACGACGACGGTCGGTGCGGTGGACGCGGTGCAGGCAGGACCGAAGAAGGTGAGGTTGACCTCGTTGCTCGGTCCGGCATAGAGGCGCTGGATCGTCTTGGTCGTGGTCGTGGGCGTCGTGGGCGGCGTGGCCGACGGCCCGGGTCCGTGGGTGAAGGTGACCGAGAAGGGACCCACGGCGGGAGCCTGTCCGTCGTTCTCGATCGTCGCCACGTACTTGTCCATCGCCGGCTGGTCGGGAAGCGCCTCGATGGCGATCGAGCTCACGAGCAGGTCGGGACGGAACAGGGGCTGGTGGCAATCTCGCGTCGTTCGCGCGGCGGTGGCGAGGATCTTCCCGCCGGTTCCGGTCCAGCGGAAGCTCACGCGGTAGCGGTAGGCCGCCGGGGCAGGCAGGTTGCGGACCAGATCAGGGACGATCCATACGTCGCCCGGACGCTGACCGAGCGTCGGATCGGGTGGCGAGATCCAGGATTCGAGCCCAGAGCCGGCCACCTCGGCGAAAGCGGCGCCCGGGCTGGACCTCGACAACAGCTCGAAGCGCATCTCCATCTTCTGCGTGCCGGCGACCGGGCGCATCACCGCACGGACGGAGATCGACCGGCCGTCGGGCTGCGCCGCCCGGTGGCAGGCGAACGCCGTCAGCTCCGAGCGCGGCAGCAAGGCCGCCGCGAGACTCGCGCGTCGACCGCCAGACCCCGCGACGACCCACCGGCCGGCGGATTCGGCAAACGCCGACGTGGCGGGCGCCGCCAGCGCGCAAATCACCGTCAGGAGCACAATTCGCTTCACGACCCTATAACCACCCGAGGGCCACGAAGTTCCGCTGGCGGACATATGGACGATGCCCCGCGCTGTTCGCCGCCATCGGCCCGCGCTCCCCCGCGACGTTCGCCGCCACCGGCCCGCGCTCCGCCCGCGACGTTCGCCTCCCTCGGCCCGCGCTCCCCCGCGACGTTCGCCGCCAGGCGAACTCGCATGGGAATGGGCGCCAGCCCATTCCCCGAACTCGCATGGGAATGGGCGCCAGCCCATTCCCCGAACTCGCAAGGGAATGGGCGCCAGCCCATTCCCCCCCTCACACAATCGTATAAAGCGGCCCGTCGCCACCCTCGGGCGGCGTCAAGCGACCGCCCTTGGCCGTTATGGCC
>Ga0302324_100005916_pt1 | contig 26558 bp, 33 predicted proteins | sample Palsa_T0_1_FD_201949 | JGI IMG/M metagenome (GOLD analysis project Ga0302324, IMG submission 201949) | Peat permafrost microbial communities from Stordalen Mire near Abisko, Sweden - Palsa_T0_1 | ecosystem: Environmental > Terrestrial > Soil > Palsa > Peat permafrost | place: Sweden: Abisko...
CCTTCCTTCCGGATCTGACGCCCCAGCTTAGAGGAAGGTCGTCTTACGTCGTTGACCGACAAACCGTAGCGTGCGAGAATCGTAACGCAAGACGCAAGACGTCTTGCGTGCTGAAAATCCGAAGTAAAAGCCCTCTGGCCTATCCGCCAAGACAACCCAGAGGGCAGGACCCCGCGAAAGGACCCCGCATGCAAGCTAGCACCGCTGGCCGGCGAACCTTCGCCGCCAGGAAGCCCGGCAGAGCCCGGCGCCTGGCCGCACTAGAGGACCAGGTCGAAGACCTCAGAGCCAAGGCCGCCGGCCTGTGGCACCTGACCGGCCTGCTGTTCGATCTGCAGGGCGCGCCGTTCCCGTCGCCGCGCCCGCAGCGCGGGCCGCGTCATCTGTGGTCCGTTGGCGACGGCCTCGTGGCGGCCACCCTCGCCGGTGGTGATGCCGGATGAGCACGCCTGCCGAGGCCGCCGGACGTGAGCCGAACCTGGACTGGGTTCCCGGCGAGTGGCGCGATATCCGCCCGCACGGTACCGAGGCGCGTGCCCGGCGCGAGCGGCGCCGTGACGGCAGGCCGTGCGCGGACTGCCTGGCCGCCGAGGCGCGCGCCCACGCCTACCGCCGCGTCCGGGGCGCTGTACTCGGGACGGAGGCCGGGCTATGACCGGCGTGCGGCAGGGCACCGCGCAGCAGGCGGTCGGCGGCTGGGTCCGGTCCCACCCCCAAGCGGCTGCCCAGGGGCCGCAGCTTCCCGGCCGCACCGACTTGGACGCCGCCACCGCGGCGACAGCGGCCGTGCTCGCCGATCCGGCTGCGAGCCTGATGGACCGCTACCACGCCGCCGAGGCCGAGGCGGCGACCTACCGGGCCGCCGCGGACGCCGTCGTTGTCCAGGCCGAGGCCGAGACAGAAGCGGAGCTGGAGCTATGAGCGCCCAGGTCGAGCCCGAGCCTCAGCCGGACCTGCTCGACGTCATCGCCGAGTTCTACGCCGCCGAGCGCGAGCACCAGGCCGAGCCCAGCCCGCCCGACCTGGAACCGGAGGCCGAGCTGTGACCACCTACGTCACCGAGATCTGGTGCCCCGAGGTCGACGACGGGCGCCAGGTGCTGCACTCCCCGATGCCCGCAGCGGAGCCGCTGCCTGAGCCCGCGCCGGAACTGGAGGCCTGATGACTACCCGTGTCCTGACCCCGGCGGAGATCGACCGCGCTGACGCTGCTGAGCGCCAGTGGTGGCTATCGGTGCTGACCCTGGGGCTCATCCCGAAGCCCGAACCCGAAGCGGAGGCAGAGCTATGAGAACCCCAGGTCAGTACCTAGCCGAGCGCCGCGCATGGAAAGAGTACGACGCTCAGCTCTGCGAGATGGACCGCGAGCTTGAGCGCCTGGAGGCCGCTCCGGGCCAGAACCCTTCCGTAGCTCACACGGTGGCCTGGATCGACCGCAATTCCTTTGCGGCCAACTGCTACCCGGGTGCTCCCGATCCCGGCCCGGAGCCGACTGCGGCCGAGCTCGCCAGCGGCGAGGTCATGTCCTACACCGCTGACCGGCAGTCCCTGATCGGCTTCGGCTTCACCCCGGGCCCGGAGCCCGACGCGCAAGCGGAGCCGGCCTCGGCCGAGCCGGAAGCCGAGGCCGGGCTATGACGGCCATCGCCCTGGCCGAGTGGGGCCAGCACATGGACGCGGGCGCGACCACGTACGCGGTCGGCCCGGTCACGGCCGTGTCCGGCGTGTACCTCGACCGGGCCGAGGCCGAGGCCGCCGCCGACGAGCTCCGCGCGCCCCTTATCGAGTGGGACGGCCACACCGGCCACCAGGTGGAGTACGAAGCCGACGCCACCGCACCGGAAATGGAGATCTGATGAACGGCCCTGATCACTACCGCGAAGCGGGCCTGATCCTGACCAGCGACCCATGCTCGTACGGCTGCCCGCACTCTGGCTGTGAGCACGAGATGGCCATGCTCGCCCGCGCCCAGGTTCACGCTGCGTTGGCCACCGCAGCCCTGGCCGCAACGACAGAGCTCGTCAGGCTCGGCACCCAGCCGCCGACCGCCCTGGACGCGTGGCGCGTGGAGCTTGAGGCCGAAGCGGACGCGCCTAGCACCGGAACCGACCCGGAGAGCAGGCCGTGACCGTCCAGCCAGTCCCGTCCGTTAAGCACCCGGCCAGCGGCTTCGCCCTAGGAAAGCTGCCGCTGGCCGGGCCCGTCTCCCCAATGCCCAGGAGGGCACCGATGAGAGATTCAAGCGTCCCACGCGGCCCCGGCCTCTTCGAGGTAGTCGGCGGCAGCGGCCGGCGTGCGGTGACCAACGTCCGCCGGATCGCCGGTGCCGACCGCACTCCCGGCTCCCGGCTGATCCTGCTGGCGACCATCCTGCTCGGCCTGCTGGCCGCCGGGCTGTTCGTCGTCACGATCAACGCGCAGTACAAGTACGTGTTCGCTGCCAAGGGGCAGGCGGTCCCGTCGATGATCGAGGCGGGCGCGCTCGATGTCGGCATGGCCATCTTCTCGCTGCTGGCTCTCGGCCTGGCGATGGCCGGGCAGTCCGCCCGGATCGAGCGCGGGCTGATCGTGGCCTGCGCGCTCGGGTCAGCTGCTCAGAACTACGCCGCGGCCGATGTTACGTCGCCCCGCAGCGTGGCGGCCTACGTCGCCCCGCCGTTGTTTCTCGCGCTGGTCGTCGACCGGGTCGTGGCAGTCGTCCGCAGGCATGTCCTCGGCGACGCCGAACGGTCCGTATGGAGCACGGTCGGCCGGGGTGCCACCGCCGCAGCCAAGAGCCTCGGCCTGGTCCTGCTGTACCTGCTGCGGCTCGTCCTGGCTCCCCCGTCGACCGGCCTGGGCCTGCGCCGCCTGGTGCTCATCGCCACGCCGCTGCCGCAAGCACCGCAACCGGCGGTCGTGGCGGCGCTGGCCAGTGCTGAGAGTCCGGCAATCGAGCCAGTACAGCCGGAGCCTCCGGTCCTTGAGAGCAAGCGGGCCCGTCTGGAGCGGGCCTACGTGGCGCACCCGGATGCGTGGGACCGGGTCAAGGCGGCGAGGACGGCGACCGCCCTCGCCGCCGACATCGGCATGTCCGCAGGCACCGCCCGCGAGTACGTCAACAAGCTGCTGGCTGCGCGCGAAGCGGAGGCATCCTGATGACCCAGTTCCTGCTCGAGCTGGCCGCAGTCCCGGCCGTCCCGCTGCTCGGCCTCGCGCTGTTCTACGCCAAGGTCATGTCTCCCGGTGCGGTCGCCGCCAATCGTGTCCGGGGCCTGCGCTGGCGCATCCGGGCACGGCTGCGGCCGGGCCCGGGGTACGCGTCCCTCTTCGAGCTTTTCTGCCGCTGGGGCCGCCTGTCGGCGATCCATCACGGACGTCGGGCTCGGCCGCGGCTGAAACTCCGCCACCGGCTCCGGTCCCGCACCGTCCGCTACGCGGTCCGGCTAGGCCGGGCTCAGTACGGGCGCCGCGTCTACGGGCGGCTTGAGGACCAATGCGGCACGATCGCCGCTCAGCGGTCAGGGAAGACGGCGCTGCTGATTGACCGGGTCCTGGACCACGAAGGCCCCGCGCTGACCTCGACGAGCCGCGCGGACATCTACATGGCCTCGGCCTCGGCCCGGTCCCGGCGCGGGCCAGTCGAGGTATTCAACCCTCTCGGCATCGGCGGCGTGCGGTCGACGTTCTCATGGAACCTGCTTGCCGCGTGCGAAGACGAGATGTCCGCCTACAGGATGGCCGACTGGCTTACCGGCATGACCCCCGCCAGCGCCGGGAACATCGAATGGTTCGAATCCAAGGGGCGGTACGCGCTCGGCAGTCTCCTGCTCGCCGCGAATATCGGCGGCTACACCCTCACCGACATCTACTGGTGGATTCACTCGGGTGACCCGCAGCAGTGCGAGGCGGTCAGGATCCTGCAGCAGCGCGGGAACAAGGAGATGGCCCAGCTCATCGTCCGCCTGCTCGGCACCGACCGGACGGCGGGCAGCGTCCGCGACACGATCGACAAGACTCTCCAGTTCGCGGCGATGCCCGAGCTGGCCGCGGCGGCGTCACGCGACGGCTCGTTTGACCATCTCGGCCTGGTGAGGGACTGCGGGACGCTGTACCTGATCGCGTCGGGAGACTCCAACTCGCTGATAACGCCGCTGATCAGGGCTCTGGCGTCCTGGCTGCATTTCGAGGCCGGCCTGATCGGCTCCATGATGCCGAGCCAGCGCCTGGACCCGCCGCTGCTGATGGCGCTCGACGAGGTATCGGTCACCTGCCCGATCGATCTCCCGGCCATGCTGTCCGACTCGGCGGGCAAGGGCATCCTGATCGAGTGGGTAGCCCACTCCATGAGCCAGCTCGAATCACGCTGGGGCAAGGACGGGGCGCAGACCATCATCGCCTGCTCAGGGGTCCTTCGGCTGCTCGGCGGCATCAAGAACAGCGAGACCCTCCGGCTAGCGTCTGAACTATGCGGGGAAACCGAAGGTCCCGAGGGCAAGCCGGTCCCGGTGGTCCCCGTCGAGCTGCTCCGCGTGCTGCCCGACTGGCGCGCCCTGGTGATCCGCACGAACCTGTATCCAGTGGTGGTGAAGTTCCGGCCCTACTGGCGCCGGATCGGCTACAGGTGGCCGTTCCGCCTTCGCCAGGCCATCCCGGCGCCGCTGCCGGTCGCGCCCAGCCGCTATCCGGCTTACCCTCTGCTTGAGGACACCGAGGAGACCGACGTGGTGCTGTCCGGAGGCGTCATGCTGTCCACGTTCGCCACCATGGCCCTGCCCGATGAGAGCGCGCCCACGAGCCAGAACGGGCACAAGCCGCAGTCCTGGATCCCGGAGGCCAGGTAAGTGGCCGAGCGCGACACGCTCGCTGCGTTCGCCGTCCAGCTCGACGAGCTGCGCGCCAAGGTCGCCACGCTCGAGCAAGAGGGCCCGGGCAAGATGATGGTCGTCCTGGCCCAGGTCAAGAAGCTGAGCGATGCCCTTAACCGGGCGCTGGGCAAGAACAAGACCCTGATCCCGCAGGCGCCGTACTGGCCTGCGGGATCAGGGTCTGATGATGATGGCGAGTTCGGCCGGCTTCGCGACTGGGTCGACGACTTCCTGCGGCCCCAGCACCCCGGCTACCCGGTTCCTGCCTGCTGGCCCGCTCACAAGGAGGCTGTCTGGGAGCTGGCGAACTTGTTCGCCGAATGGGTCCGTGTCTACGGGGATCCGGACAACCAGCCCCTGGACGGGGCGCTGTGGTTCTACGAGCGGTGGCTTCCGGGTGTCAGGTCGCGCCTGTTCGGCCCGAACGGCTCTATGAGCGGCTGCAAGGTCTCGTGCGTCCTGCAGCTGGCCCAGCAGCGGGCGAACACCGAAAGGCCGCGCTACCGCTAGCAGGTCATCCGCAGAAAGAAAGGCAGGGCATATGCCCTGCCTTTTTCGCGTCCAGGGTGCCCTAGAGCTCCATCTCCATGTCGGCGTCAGCCTGCGCGGCCGGTTCCGGCTCGCGCGTCACGCCAGCCGCCGGAGGCTCCCAGGAGTGATCCGGGCCGTTCGCGGCCATCTCCGGCTCAGCGTGCGGTACCGGCTCGTTCACGCCCGCCTGCTCGATCCGCGCCGCCCGCTCGGCGTCCAGGGCCTCTAGGGCGGCCGCAGACCGTTCGGCCTTCGCCGTGCCCGCCTCGATCGCCGCGAGTTCCTCAGCCTGCGCCCTGGCCGCGTCCTTGGCCCGGGCGCGCGCTATCTCCGCGTCGGTCACGGGGATCTGGTCGGCCATCCGCTCGGCTTCGGCCTGGCGCTGCGCCTCGAGCCATGCCGTCTGGGCGGCCTTGAGCTCAGCCCAGGCCTGCGGGTCCATGGCCGGCGTCTCCCGCGGCCCGGCCGCCGCTTCGGCGCGCTCGGCGTCCGTGACCGGGATCCGCTCCTCGAGGCCGCGCCGCGTCAGCTCGGCCTGCGCCATCCGCGCCGCTTCCTTCTGCTCCGCGTGCGCCTCGGCCCACTCGTTCCGCGCCGCCTGCTTCACGTTCAGCGTGTCCCGCGTGGCTGCGAGCTCGCCCGCCAGCGCCAGCGCGGACGCCTCGGCGAGCAGGTTCCCGGCCGTGCGGGCCTGCGCGGCCTGAGTCCGGGTGACCTGCTCGACGCGGGACACGGCGTCCAGCTCGCGGGAGACATCAGCCGGCGCGAACGTGCGCTCGCGCTCGTACTCGGCGCGCCTGGCCTCGAGTTCCCCGCGCGTCATCGCCGCGGCGAGCGCCTCGTCGCTCTCGATCTCCAGGGCGCGCACCGACGCGAACCACGCCTCGCGGACCTCGGCCGTGGCGGGCATCGGACCTAGCGCCTGCTTCGGGTCGGCGATCCCGGCCGCCTCCCGGTAGCTGGCCACCAGGCCGGCGCGCTTCTCCCAGTCAGCCCGCAGCGCCGCCGACTCTGCCGAGGGCGGCACGCCCCACGCGTCCAGCGCCCACTCCTGCGGCTTCTCGGCCTGCTGGCGGCCGAGCTCGGCCTGCCGGGCGTCCATCGACCGCCGGGCCTCGGGGATAGCCTCGGTCTCGGCCTGCGCGGGAGCGCGCTCGGACCATGTCCCGGTCGCCCCCCGCTCGGGAGCCTCAGCTTTTCCCAGGCGCCCATGAAGCGTCGCGGCGATCGACCTGGCCCCGGTGAAGTCCCGGCTGGTGATCGCGTCGACCTGCTGCTCGACAGGCTGACCGGCGATCTCGCGGCCCCTGATCTCGTTCAGCAGCATCGGCCTTTCCGGGTCCGCCATGTATCTGCGGGCCTCGGCGGGCGCCAGCCTGGCCGTTATCGCGGCGTCGACCTTCGGCGCGCATTCCCTCCACCAGAACCCCTCGGCGATGTCCAGCAGGTGACGGGTGTTCGTGCTGAACGCCTGCGCCTCGCGCATCGCTTCGATCGCGGTACCCGCGACGTCGCGGTTGCGCATGATCCCCGCCAGGACCGCCTCCCACGCCGCGCGGCCCTTAGCCGAGTCCTCCTCTGGAGGCAGGGCCGCGGCGATCGCCGCCTCGATACCGCCCGTCTTCAGCGCCTCGGCCGCCGCGGTGACCCGCCGTCTCTCGTCGTGTTCCCGCTCGGCGCGCGACGGGCCCTCGCGGTCAGCGGCGCCGGTGACCGTGTAGACGTGGTTCTCGTCGCGCCCGCGGGTGGCCATGACGTAGAACAGCGCCGCGAGCATGCCCTCGCGGGCGATCCCGTGGACCGTGTCGACGTCGCGGCCCTGCGAGACGTGGACGTTGCCGGCATAGTCGAGCTCGGCGTTCTCGGTCAGGTACTTCGCGCTGATCAGGAACGGCTTAGACCAGGTCCCGTGCTCGATCCGCCGCTCGGCGACCGCCTTGCGGTTGACGCCGGTCCCCTGCCATCCGGTGATCCGGACCGTGTCCCGGTTCGCTAGTGTCTGCCCGTTGCCCGCCGGGATCTGCGTATTCAGCCGGGCCCGGACCAGATCACCCACCCCGGCCGCGTTGCCGTCCGCCAGCGTGATGTCATCAGAGCCGGCCAGGATGCGCCGCTCGATCATCCGCTCCCGCGCCAGCCGGGCCAGCAGCGCCGCCTCCTCGTTGCTCGCGGCGAGCAGCAGGGTCTCCTTGCCCGCGGTGAAGTCGGCCAGCCACCGGGTGACCGCCTCATCCCGCATGACGTCCTCGTCGCCGTCGTGGATCCGGCCCCGCATCCGGTACTCCGGCAGCACGGTGATATCGCCGTCGTGCAGCCGCAGCGAGGCGTCCCGCTCCCACCCGGCCCGCATGCGCCGGACCTCGGGCAGCTTGAAATAGCCGTGGTCATGGGCGATCAGGCGGAACATCCCGCCCGCGTCGACCGAGGGCAGCTGCTCGGTGTCCCCGATGCTCTTGACGTACGCGCCCGCCTCGGCCGCCTTCACCCGGATCCGGGCCAGGTCGATCGTGCTGACCTGGCTCGACTCGTCCACGATCACGACATCGCCGCGGTGAAGCGGGATCTTGCGGGCGAAGAACTTCGCGATATTCCAGGTCTCCGTCATGCCGTGGCCGGCCAGCACCCGCGCCGCGTTCTCTGACGTCGTCAGGCCGATCACCCGGCATCCCGTGACCCGGATCACCGCATCGCCAAGGGCCGCCATCGTCCACGACTTCCCGGTGCCGGCCGGGGCCACCAGGACGTCCATCGCCCGGTCAGAGGTCAGCATCCCAATGACCGCGCGCCGCTGGTACGGGTCCAGCGTCCGGCCCGACTCCCGCTCGTAGATCCGCAGGGCAAGGTTCGCGTCGTCCTCGGTCATCATCCGCGGCATCCTCGCCCCGGCCGAGTCGACCAGCCACTTCTCCATGTCCAGGTGCTCGCTGGTCACGAACCGCGCCTCGCCCGGCGGCCGGTAGATGCTCGTCCCGTCCTTGCGCAGGCCGAGCGGTGACACGTCGACCACGTCGGGCACCGGGGCGATCGGCAGGATATCGAGATCCGCGACGGTCCCCGAGAAAGCCTGGCTCACCAGGCCCTCCATGTAATCGACCCAGTCCACCCCGTGCGCGGGGAGCACCGGCATCTGGATCCGCATCTCGTGCTCGAGCTGCGCCGTCGTCCACGACGCGTTGTGCAGCTGCACCTCGGCGACCGCGGCCCGGATCATAGTCTCGCGCTCGTCATCTGTCGGCAGGCTGCCTGGCTGCCGTCCGGCGGCTGCTTGCTCGATTGCCTGAGGAAGCAGGCCGAGCGACTGGACGTTGCGCTCCATCGCCTTGTGCTCCCACTCGGCCAGCAGCGCCTGGGCCTCGTCGTCCTCGCTCTGGCTGACCTTCCGCTTGGCCGGGCGGGTGTCGTAGGCGATCCCCTGCCTGATGGCGTGCATCTGCGCCTGGTTAGGCGGGTGACCGTACTCGCGGGTGAAGTCGGCCACCCGCTTGGCCAGTTCCTTCTTGATCATCACCCGGCGTGAGGAGAAAGCATCCTGGGTCTCCTGTGTCACGCCTGCGATCTCGTACCCGAGGCCGTCCGCGCGCTTGACCAGCGCGAAACCCATCTGTGCCAGCTCCTGGGCCTGCCGCAGGGTGGCCCGGGCGCCCATCGCGAGCCGCTCCTTGTACAGCATCGTGCCGTGCAGCGCCCGCCAGCGCTCATCCTGCTTATCGCCGCGCTGCGCCCGGTTCAGGATCGGCTGGTGGACATGCAGCTGCGGCTCGTCATCGCGGCTGGTGTGCTGCAGGAACTGGGTACCGACCAGGCCGTCAGCGTCACGGAACTGCCCGCTGCTCGCCGAATGGTGGCCGGTGCGCACGTAAGCGGCCTTGTTCTCCGCGTGCTTGAACGCCTCGCTTGCCCCCGTCATCACGGCCCGCTCGATGCCCCGCGCCTGCCTGGCCAGCCGGTCAGCGGCCTCCTGGTCGCCGTCCTGCTCTGCCTGCCGGGAAGCAGCCAGGTAGCCGGCGAACGCCATGGACACCGATTTCTCGGCCGAGTGCGTTAGGTCGAAGAACGGTACGAGCTTGCGCATCCGCTGGCGTTCCTCGAACTGGATCTTCCGCACATCCTCGGGCTCGGCCAGGTCGCCGAGCTCGGCCACTCGCATCGCGATGGCCTCCTCGACGCGCTTAGCCAGGGTCCGCATGTCGTACTGCGCCTTGCGCTGGCCGGTGTCGAGCGGCTCGCCCCCCGGGCGGACGTCCTCGTGGTACAGCGCGCGCATCTCGTCTGGGTCAACCTGGCCGGTCAGGCCGAGGGCCCGTGCGCCCTCGCCGATCCAGACGCCGGGGGGCTCCTTGCCGCCGCAGTAGTACCCGGTCCCGGCCGCGCTCAGGCAGTAGTCAGCGTCGTATCCCTTGCTGATGGATACCTGGCTCATACCTCACCTGCCCTGAGCGGACGAAGATCATTTCGAGCGGAAGCGACCATGATCATCTTCATGATGCATGTGTGTATTGAGTCCTTCCGTTCTCACCTTACGGCCCTCGGCCGTCACCGCGCAACGCAGCCCTAGCCCCCTCGGCCAGGCTCGCGCTAGGGCCGGAGGCCCTTCCGAAGCGGCTCCTGTGGAGCCGCTTCTAGCCGTCCTCTCCGTTAGACCGGCATCGCCGGTCAGTTCGTCGGCTTGGTCGGCGAGCTGATTGCTCTTTGAGGGCGGCGCCGCCACACCATCTCCGCGATGCAGGTAACGCAGCTTCGTGGCGCGTCGTTGCCGTGCCGGGCTCCCTGGCGCATCCTGGACACATGGGCAGCCGCGTCATGATCTTGTGCGACCATCGCGCGTCCGGCATCACCGCCGACCTGAACGACTCGTACTTCGTCGGTTTCGAGCCGACGCCTAACGGCGGCACTATCGTTCAGTGGACCGACCTGCCAGACCAGGCCGCGGTCTTCGCCAACGCCACCGCGGCCGCGGAATTCTGCAGGGACAGCCCGCTCGAGATGTTCGTGTTCTCGTTCGTGCCCGCTGTCGATCCCCGCCGGGCGGTTCCGGCCCCTCCCCCGCGTCAGGTCGAACCCGAGGAGGATTTCCTCGAGCGCCTGCACCGGATCGCCACCGGCGCGGAGCGGAACCAGTCGCCCGATCAGGAGCCGGTGAGCCTGGCCGACGAGATGCGGAAGATGGGTCTGGCGTAGATCTGGCGTAGATCGCCTAGCGATAAAATTCAGCCGCCTGTATCCCTGTAATTGACACGTACGTGTCAACAATGGGATAATGAACCATGGCGGCAACCAGGCAGGACGTAACGATCACCCCGCGTCTCGTCACCGCTCTTGACCGCACCTGGGCGGCGATCCAGGCTCGTCATCCCGACGTTCCCGCCGTGGTGATCGCCCTCGGCGCCGGATCGGGTGCCGGCTCACGGCCCGGTTACCTCAAGCTCGGCCACTTCGCCGCCGCCCGCTGGCAGCGAGACGAGACGGAGCTGCCGGAACTGTTCATCGGCGGCGAGGGCCTTGCCCGCGGGTCGCGCGAGGTCCTCGGGACGCTCCTGCACGAGGGAGCTCACGGCGTGGCCGCCGTCCGGGGGATCCAGGACACCAGCCGTCAGGGCCGGTTCCACAACACCCGCTATCGCGCCCTGGCCGAGGAGCTCGGCCTGGCCGCCGTCAAGACGGACCCGATCGGCTGGAGCGGCACGACCGTCCCGGCTGCCACGGCCGTGCTGTACCGCGCCGAGCTCCGGCGCCTGGACGCCGCACTCGTGGCCTACCGCCGCGCCGAGCTCGTGAACGGGCGCGGCGGACGGCCGAGCAGCAACAACGGGGTGGCGGCGCGCTGCGAGTGCGGCCGCCGGATCCGGGTCGCCGGGCCGGTGCTCAGCGCGGGTCCGATCACGTGCGGGCTGTGCGGCACCGACTTCGAGGCAGCCGAGCCGGACGACTCCCGGGCAAGGCCCTCCATGAAGAGCACGGCGATATCAGGGACTGGCGGGCGGTCACCGGCCAGGAAGGACGCTGAGAATGAGTGAAACGCTGACTGCCGCGAGGTCGGCCCGGCTGTGCGCCTGGTGCTCGGGCCCGATCCCGGACCGGGCCCGGCGCGACTCGGTGTGCTGTTCTAAGCGATGCCGCCAGGCGCGTCACCGTTTCCTGCGCGCGGCCGGGTACGCGGAGTCGGTTACCGGCCGCGCGCTCCGGCTCGCCTACGCGGACCCGCCCTACCCGGGCAACTCATGGCTCTACCGTGATCACCCGGATTATGCGGGCGAGGTCGACCACGCGGCGCTCATCGCCAGCCTGGCCGCCTACGACGGCTGGGCCCTGTCGACGTCGGCCGCGGCGCTGCCCGCGGTGCTGGCGCTGTGCCCGCCCGGGGTCCGGGTGGCCTCCTGGCACCGGGGCGAGCGCCCGACTGCCAGCCGGCGGCCGCTGAGCGCGTGGGAACCGGTCATCTACCACGGCGGCCGCCAGCTCCCCTCGGCAACGCGGCGCGTGGACTCGATCGCCTGCGGGGTCTCGCCGGTCACCACGCTCCCCGGCCGCGTGATCGGCGCCAAGCCGCCCGTCGTGTGCCGGTGGATATTCGGCCTGCTCGGCGCCGGGCCGCAGGACACGCTCGATGACCTGTTCCCCGGCTCCGGTGCGGTCAGCCGCGCGTGGGCCGCTTTCACCGGCCAGCACGACGCGTCCGATTCAGGCCCGGGCCGACGCGTCGTCTCCAGCTCGAGGTGACGTGTCGTCTCAAGTCCTGCGCGACGCGTCGTTTCCGGCCGCACGCGACGCGTCCGCCGTGGTGGTACGCGACGTGTCGTGTCCCAGGCGGCGCGCGGACGCATAGGAGGCACACGGTCGGAGGGAAAGCGAGGCCGGGCGTCTGCGCTAAGGCCCGTTACGGCGGTTGACCGGTATCGGGGTCGTCCTGAGGACTCGAAGGCCACAAGGCCGGATCGTTCCAGCGCTCTGGCGGTGGGGGACGCCAGGGCAATTCCATCAACCGCCTGCCGTCCTGAACGGTCTTCGTTGATGTCACCGATAGCGGCTCGAACCCGTAGCCCGCCAGCTGGCGGCTTTTTCGCTGCGCCATCTCCTGGGAACCGTAAGGGCCGAACACGATCAGCTCGCTCCGGAACCAAGCCGTAACCACCCAATTGACGCTCAATCGCCCTCCTCCCTGCAGGTTGCCAGCGCTTTGTGAGGCGCCGGGGAGAACGCCCACCTATCCCGCATCCTGCCCCCGGGCGCGTATCTTGGGTTACTCCCCTGCCGCCTGGCCACCGCGCTGCCGCCGGGATCGACTCGGGGTGTCAGCGGGCCCGCTCTCCTGGCGGGTGCGGACTAGCTCGGCCCGGGCGGCGTCGAGATCGCGTTCGGCGCGTTCGGCGCGCTGGCGCAGCTCGTCGCGTGCCTCGGTCAGCACCCTGGCCCGGTCGTCGAGCAGCTCGCGCAGCTCGTCACGCTCGCGCGTGGCGTCGGCGCGGAGCCGCTCGAGCTCGGCCGCGCCGCTGGTGCGCAGCTCAGCCAGCTCGCGCGTCGCGTCCTCTCTGGCCCGCGCGGTCTCGGCGCGTGCGTCTTCCGCGCGTGTCTCGGCAGTAGCAGCACGCTGCGCGGACTCCTGCGCGTCCTGGCGCCTGGCCTCGGCGTCGGCAAGCGCCCGGTCGCGTGCGACCTCGGCCGCCTGGACCAGGGCCTGCGCCTCGGCGCGCGCCTGCTCGACCGCCTCGCGTGCGCGGCTCTCGGCCTGCTCGGCGCGCGTGTTAGCAGCGTCGACCGCGGCGGCCTTGTCGGCCTGCGCCGCGGTGACCGCCCTGTCCCGGTCCTCTTCGGCGATGGCGATGCGCGCCTGGGTCTCCTGCCGCAGCTGCTCGGCCTCAGCGCGGTGCTCGGCGGTAGCCCTGGCAAGCCGCTCGTCGGCTTGCCGGGCCCGCTCGGTCTCGGCGGCCAGGTGCTCGCTCATCAGCTCGGCCGCCTCATCGGCGGCGGCGGCGCGTCCGTCAGCGTTTACGGCCTGGCGCTCAGCCGCGGCCCGTTCGTCCTCGGCCGTAGCGGCCCTGCGTTCAGCTGCGGCCCGGACTGATTCGACTTCAGCCTCGGCGGCGCCGGTGTCGCCGATGGTGGTGACGGCCGTAGTGAGCCGGTCGGCGGTGGTGGTCATCGTGCTGGCCAGATCGCGCATCTGCCGGAGGAGCTCAGCGCCGGTGACCCGGGCCATGGTGACGGGCTGCTCGGTCTCGGCCTCACTGGTGGCGACGCCACGCTCGGCGTCGGTTAGCCGCTTCCGCTCGCGCCATGCGGTCACGCCGGTGTGCTCGGGGTTGTCGCAGTATCCCGGCGGCCGCCCCGTTCCGGTTGCCTGGCGCGCTGGCTGGCCGCAGCCGGGGTACTTGCATATCGCCGTGGTGCTGGCCTGCTCTGTCATGGGTGCCTCCCGGCCTTTCGATGATGCTCTAAGATCACCTTACATCGTTTCGTTTCATTTTGCAATGAAACGAAAGAAAGTAATGAAAGAAAGTAACGAAACTAACGCGACACAGAATGTCGGCGGGTCGCGCTAGCGTCAGCCGATGAGCACACTGGAACCCTCGCCAGCCGCACTCGCGGCGCCGCAGCCCGGCGGCCAGCAGGCCGAGGTTCAGAGGATCGCTAGCCAGGCCCGGCTCAACGAGCTCGTCGCCGGGATAATCAGGACCGCGCCCGTAGACCGGCATGTCACGCTGGCGCTCGAGGCGCTTCGCTACCACAACTGGGCATCAGGGTTCACGTTCGAAGGCGAGTCGCACGACCTCCGGCTCCTCGATGCACAGGACCGCGATGAGGCGCTCAACGCCCTGGCCGTCACTACGACACGTCAGCTGGAGTCCGGGAAAAGGGCAGACGTAGCCCACGCCAGGGCGGTGGCCGTCTCGCTCAAGCACGTCATGCCGCCCGACGCCGCGGCACTCACGCGCCAGCTGAAGGCTGACGCCCCGGCGCTTGTCTACGTCATCACGCACGCCGCCCTCGGCGCCGCCAAGATCGGAGTCAGCGACGCCGCGGGATCGCGCATAGCCGAGCACCGGCGGGCGGGCTGGCAGCTCGTGGCAGCGTTCCGGGTTGCGGCTGACGCGGCCTGCGCGATCGAGGCCGACGTGCTCAGGTGGTGGCGCGGCGATCTCAGCTTGCCGCCCTACCTCAAACGCGAGCAGATGCCGCAAGGCGGCTGGACCGAGACCGTCGTAGCGAGCTCGGTTGACCTGGCGGCAACGGTCGCCCGCGTCTGTGAACTGGCGATATCGCCCGACGCGAGGCCTGCAGGCTAACGCCGGAGCGCTCTCCCGCTATCAGCCCTGAAGCGGAAACACCCGCCCGGCGGGGGAAGCCCGGGCGGGTGCCTCGTCCGGATCGGGGGACTTAGAACGGCGGCTGGTCGCTGTAGCCGCCGGGAGCGGGCTCGCTGGCCCACGGGTCGCCGTCGCCCTGGCGCTGGCCGCCGTTACCGGCGCCGCTCCCCCGGCTGGCCTTCTGCACCTTGGCCGTGGCGTTCTTCAGGCTGGGCCCGACCTCGTCGACTTCGAGCTCGAAGACGGTCCGCTTCTCGCCTTCCTTCGTCTGGTACGACCGCTGGCGCAGGCGCCCGGTCACGATGACCCGGGTGCCGCGGGTCAGGCTCTCCGCGACGTTCTCCGCCGCCTGGCGCCACACGTTGCAGGTGAGGAACAGGCTGTCGCCGTCCTTCCACTCCCCCGAGGCCTTGTCCAGGTACCGGGGCGTGCTGGCCACGCGGAACCGCGTGACGGGCTGGCCGCCGGGGGTGTACCGCAACTCCGGGTCCTCGACCAGGTTGCCGGCCAGGGTGATGGTGGTCTCGTTGCTCATGCTGATGCTCCTTCGGTGGTGATGTCGGCCGCGCATTCGGCCAGCTCGATCCAGATCCGGGTGGCGTCGTGGTCGCCGGCCAGGAAGGCGAGCTTCGCCGCGAAGATGCACTTACGTACGCCCTCGCGGTCCAGGTGCTCAGCGCACCTGGCGGTCCTCGCGTCGAGTTCGATCCGGTCCACGTCAGCCCTCCCCGGGTCTTGATCTTTGGCTTGGCACCTGGTTTTGGTGCCCTTCACCCGAGCCAGCGCGGAGCGTGGCAGGAGGGCCGGGCGGTCAAGGGTGGCGGAGCCATCGCGCAGCGACGGGAAGATGTTTCCCGGGCAGGAGGCTCGCGGCAGCGGCGCTCTTTGCCGGTGTCGTGAGTGGCCGGGAAAGATGTTGCCGCCCTTGAGGGTCCGGACCGGATGCCGCATACTCCACGGCGTGAAGGGCACTGCTTGAACAGATATCCGTGATAGCCCTATCAGGGCTGCTTGTTCTATCTAACTTGCCAGGTCTATCAGTCCAGTACAGTCGCCCGGACCCAGTTACCCGGCTCCCTTCTGCTATCTCTAGCAGACCTAGCAGCCTTGATAGGTTAAGTAACTTTTGCGAGTTCTATCAGCCCTGCTAGGTGACGCTCCAGGCGAGTCCCTGTAGCGTGCGGCCATGGTCCAAGCACGCACGCGCGAACCGTGGGTCATCGCCCTGGCGTCCCAGAAAGGCGGCGTCGGCAAGACGACGCTGGCGCTGGAGCTGGCGGCGGTGTTCGCCGACACGTCCGGCAAGGCCTTGGTGGTCGACATCGACCCGCAGCGGTCGGCCGAGGAGATCGTCACCGCGTCGTCGGACATCGCGTTCGACTTCGCGGCCGAGGATGACCCGCGGGTCCTGGAACGCCTCCGGACGGTCCGCGACTATGACGTGATCATCGTCGACTGCCCCGGCTCGCTCGAGGGAACCGAGACGCTGGCCGGGGTGCTGTCGGCCGCCACGTACGCGCTGATCCCGATGGTGCCCGAGCGGGCGGCGGTACAGCCGACGCTGCGGACGGCGCGGCTGTGCGCCGATCACAAGGTGCCGCACCGGGTCGTGGTGAACCTCGCCGACCCGCTCAGGGGAGCGGGCCCGGTCGAATCGGCCTGGTCGCTGCTCGATGAGATGGAGATCCCGCGCATGGTCTCGTTCGTGCGCCGGTATGTGGCGCATAGCCAGAGCCAGCTCGACGGCCAGCCGATCACCCGGTACCGCGGTGACCGGTCGTGGTCCCAGGCGCTGGCCGACGTCCGGCGACTGCAGGGCGAGCTGCTGATCGAGCTGGGGAGGCTCTGAGATGGCCGAGCGCAAGAACCTGTCCGCACTGATCCGGGTACCTGACCCGGCGCCCGCGCCGCCAGCGGCCGAGCCTGCTGCCAGGCCTGACAGATCTGCTAGGCCTAGCAAGCCTGCTAAGGCTGATGCTGCTGCGAAGCCAGCGCCGCCACCGGCGGACGGCATGACCATGCGCAGCTGGTACATGCCGAAGGCCTCGGCCGACCGGCTCGCTGCGCTCGTCGATGACGTGCATTTCGCGACCCGGCTGCCCAAGCACCTGATTATGGGCGCCGCCGTCAACGTGCTTGACCGGCATCGGGACGAGATTGAGACTGAGGCCCGCGCGGCTGGCGGTCTGTCTCGCTGAGGGTCTAGCCCAATCGCTGCACCAAACTGTTTTACATACCATTTGGGCACGTCGGTCACCTGGGTGTTTGGTCTTGTTCGCAAGTTCTGACCGCGCTCGGGGGCCCATGTCGGCGGGGTGCTCGCGCACAAAACCAGGCGTTATTTGCACAAGCATTAGGTTGTGTTCGTAAAAGCGCAGGTCAGGCGCAGGTCATGTGTCTCGCCGAACCTGGTAGTTCAAACACCCGTATCCCAAAGTGAGGGCCTCACCTGATGGCAACAGGCGAGGCCCTCAGTAAGAGACTCAGGCCCCGAGGCGAATCAAGGACGGTCTCTATGTGGGACACGGCTAGCAGTCAAGAACGGCTCGGTTCAGCACCGAAAAGAAGTCGGTGGGACATCATCGGGTATGCCATCGAGAGCACCGCCCGGACGCTTCGGCTCTGCTTGATCGTGGCGGTAATGGCCGCGCCTGCGGTTTTGCTTCTCCTCATGGGAGGCCGATAGCTGACCGCCAAGTAAAATCTGCCAGAATCGAATCTGTGAGCGAAACACAGATCCAGGCTGACCGTATCCTCGTCGCGCAGATCCACGGCACAGCGAGGCATCACGCGCGCTGGCGGGACCTGACCGCCGAAGAGCATGCCGCCGCGGTGGCCGAGCTCCGCGAGCTCGCCGGAGACCGGCCCGACCTCCTGGCCCACGTCGCCGGGATCCTCGAAGGCTTCAGCGAGGGCCAGCTCGACGAGCCGCTAGCCCGCCAGGGCGCGGCGCTGTGCCGCGATGCCGGGGCCGATCTGGAGGCGATAGGGGAGTGGGTCACGGAAGGGCGGCGAAAGGAGAGCTCGGGTGCGCCGCCGTTCTCGGCACCGCGCCGCGGCAAAGCGGAGCCGTGCTAAGCAATCACCGGCCGGAAAACGCGGGACGGCGGGACTCAGTTGACTGACTTGGCAGGCCGCTTATAGCCCAGGTGTGAAAGAGCTCTTGACTTTGCCTGGATGGTCGCCGGCTGACCGCTGGTTTGTCCCTGGCCCGGAGTGACTGCGCGGCGCCCAGAAATGTCAGTGACCAGGTGCATGCTCTGTGTGTCGGCTCCATCGCAGGAAGAAGGTGACCGGACATGGGGCACGAGGCGCTGACGGTGGTCTACTGGACGAACCCGGTCAGGCACCGTCAGGACGACGGCATATGGGCGGATTCGGGCCGGACCCAGCCGACTAAGCTGCACGTCACCCGGGATGGCGAGCAGACCGTGTGCCTGTACGCCATCCCGGACGGCGCGGTCGTCATGGCCGTCACGCCGGACTGGCACGAGCACGCGAACTGCTACAACTGCGTCTACCGGCTGTGGCCCGACCACGCCCCGGCGGGATACGTCCGGCCGCGCAACGGCCAGGACTTCCCGCTGCGCCGCGAATGCCCGCACTCCCCCGGCCGCGGCCTGGACTCGCTGTTCTGCCCGGACTGCACGCCCCGCCCGGCCAGTCCCGGTATCCCGCCACCACCGCGGCGGGCCATCGACGCAGGAAACCCGGCCCCGGACGTTATCAGGCGCTGGCACATTGCCTGCCCGTATGACCATGAGCGCTGCGCGCTGTGCGACGAGGACCTTACCCGCGGCGAGCTGATCAACATCGAGTACGAGGCCGGCGTCCTGCACGCCGCGTGCTCCGACGATACCTACATGCCTCAGCCGGGCGAGACGCCGGCGACCCAGGCACCAGACGGAAAGGCAGGCCCGCAGATGACCGGCGACAGCGACATGATCGGCCCCGGTGCCCACGAGATCAATGCGCAGAATGCGGTCGACGGCGGCCGGGCCGACGAGGCAACGGCGCACGCCATCCTGGCGCTGGCCTCAGCGGTCAACCGGCTGGCGGCGGCCGCCGAAGTCATCGCAGCCGCGCAGGCGTGACCGGCGGTCAGTCAGGACCGCGGCCAGATCCCTGGAGCGGGCTGTCCGGAACAGCCCGGGCCCGGGCTGTTCCGCAACCTTGGAAGCGGAACGACCCGCCGGGACTGCCCGCCAGCGGCGGAAATGACGCGCGGACGGCCGCCCTCCCGTTCCGGAATACGTCCCGGAAACACCGTTCCGGAATCATCGTGCGGCGATGAGTTCCGGTACGATCCGGGTATGGTAACCAGTCCCGGCCGCCCGCCGCGCGGCCTCGAGCTCGGCTACGCCCGGGTCTCGACCACCAAGCAGTCCCTTGACCGCCAGCTCGACGCCCTGGCCGCCGCCGGCATCCCGGACGAGCGGATCTGGACCGACAAGAAGACCGGCGCGACCACCGAGCGAGACGGCCTGAAGCAGCTGCTGGCCTACGCCCGGCCCGGCGACACGGTCGTGGTGCACACCCTGGACCGGCTCGGCCGCAACCTGCGCGAGGTCCTCAACCTCGTCCACGACCTGAACCAGCGCGGCATCGCCGTCCGCACGCTGGCCGACCCGCTGCCCATCGCCACCACCGGCGAGGGCATGGGCCGCATCGCGTTCTTGCTGCTGGCGCTGTTCGCCGAGATGGAACGCACCTTCAGCGCCGAGCGCGCCGCCCACGCCCGCGCCGTCGCCGAGACCCACGGCCGCCGCGCCGGCCGGCCCGTCGCCCATCCCGCCGACAAGATCGAGTACGCCCGGCTGCTGCGCGGCCAGGGCGAGAGCTACGGCCAGATCGCCGCCAAGACCAGCATCCCCAAGACCTCGCTGCACCGCTACCTGACCCCGCCCCTCGACCCGGTCGCGGGCTGCCCCGGCTGTGGGTACACCCCGCCCCGGGGAGCCAGCAAATGCCCCGGCTGCGACACGCCCCTGGACGGCGTCTCCGCGCCCGGCCCGGCCCGGCGCCCCTCCCCCGCCGACTTCGAGGACGTCCACTACTGGGCCCCCAGGGGCAGCGGCACCGGGCCGGCCACGTAAGGACGCGCTGTACACGGCGCAGAGCGGCCCGCTGAAAACTGGCCAGGCCCGCCGGGCCAGGCCCCGGCCCGGGCCGGTCACCTCAGGCGCCGGCTGACCTCGGTGGCGGCCTGGTCGACGCGGCCGACCGCACGCATGCAGTACGCCGCGGTCGGCTCGAGGTCCGGGCCCGGCTGGCCCGTGGAGTGCAGCCGGGCCACGGCCTGGTTGAGATTCACCCCGGCCCGGCGGACCAGCCCGGCGGCCTGGATGAGCTCGGCCAGCGCGGCCCGCTGCGCCTCGGTGATGCCTCCGCCGCGGTACTCGGCCGCCTCGAGCGCGACCTGGCCGATCCAGGCGGCCACTGACAGGCCCGTCCGGTCCGCCGCCGCGGCGATCGCCGCCAGCTCGCCGTCCGACAGCCGCACCGTGATCTTGTGCCCGCGCGGCTGCGCGTTGCGCTGCCGCCGCCGGGTTCCCGGACGTCGTGACATGGTTTCTCCTGACCATGCCGCCGCCCCAGCAGACAGCTACCACAGTAGCCGGGACCGCGCCCGGTCCCGGTTAAGACGGTCTTACGCATATCTTGCTTCGACCCCGTCCGCCCGCTTTGACCTGACCCAGCCGGAGTGATCCTGACCTCGCCCACTCTGCATGTTGTGGGGGTGAGGTCAGGATCACGGAGGCGGCACCCACCGGACCCATCAGCCCTGGCCAACGGGCACGCCGCCGCCAGGCCCGGGCACATAATGCCGGTACACGCGGCCGCTCCCTTGCGCGCCCGCAACGCGGCCAGTGTGCGGCCTTCTGGCCAGGGCCGCGCGGTGCGGGCGGCCCTGGGATTCGGCGGCCTGCTGTGCGGCGAGCTCGGCCGGATCGCGCCAACGCGGTCCCAGCGGGCGACCGAGCCGGGCCCGGAGGCGTGTCATGAGCTCGCTGGCCGGCCAGCTGGTCACCGGCGGCGGTCTCCTCGAGGAGCGCCGCGGTCGCGGCGGCCTGGCGCAGCTCGGCGGCACGGGTAGCAACTCCGGGCTCGGCGACGTAGCTGTCAGAAGTGTTACCGTCCTTGCGCGTCTGGTAACGAGCCGGCGCGCCATCCTGCGATCGGGAGGCCAGCCGGCGAAGATGTCGGGTGTTTCTTGTCTGCCGTCGCGTAACTGGAGCCCTATAGCCCTCAGAAATGCTAAAGGCCCCCGCTAGGGGGGCCGCAGCACAATCTCATACCGCCGTCTCGGACTTCGTTCATTGCCTGGCAGCTTGAACCCGAAGTCTTAGACCTCGATCTTGGACACCTGTGGTCACAGTACATGGCCAGCGGGCAAGTTCTCTACGTCCCTGGCCCGACACGCCGAGTGGTACGGAAGCGATTTCCGTACGGTCACACGCTGATGATTCCGCGCAAAGCGCCCGGTCAGCGTGGCGGGCAGTCGTGCCCCAGCTGGCCGGTACGCCGCACGTCAGGACGTCGAGAGACGGCGGCCGCACCTACCCCGCCCGGCATGCCCGGAGGCTGCCTGCGGACCCGCCAGCGGACCGCCCGTGCACGATCCCGGTGTTTGATCCCGGTGCGGCTAAGGGCCGGATGCTAGTGCTCGACCTCGACACGGGCCGGGCGTCAAAGACCTCTGTCACGAACCTGCCTCTTGGAGCTGCGGATGTGACAGGTGAATGTGACAGCCAGGCGGCCGGGCTCGGCCAGCTGCTCGAGCGGCTCGGCGCGCGGTATGTCGCCGACGTCTCGCCGTCCGGCGGCCGCCACGTCTACATCCTGTTCTCGGCGCCATTGCCCTGGCTGGAGCTGAGGGACCTCTGCCGGGCGATTGCGCTGCGGGTCCCGGTGGTCGACGTCGCGCCGATGTCCAGCCTCGGCGGCCAGATCTCGCCGCCTGGCAGCAGGCACAAGAGCGGCGGGTGGCGACTGCTGTCGATGCCGCTGGCTGATGCTCAGGCCGCCGTAGAGCGGCCGAACGGGCCGGAGGCCTGGGCCGCGCTGCTGACCGAGTTCGCGGCCGAACTGCAGGCGATCAACGGCAATGTCCACCAGGGGGAAATTGGCAAACCGGACCAGTGTGCTGACACCACACTGGTCCCCGAGTTCGACGACAGCGGCGCTGCGTGGCTGCCCCGGCTCGGCGGCCGGTCCCGGCTTCGTCCTGACCTCGAGGAGGTCGTCCGGACGGGCCGGTGGAATCGCTCGAAGTACGCAGGGCGCAGCGAGGCGCGCATGGCGGTCATCGGCTCCCTGGTAGCCCGTGGCTGGCGGCTGGCTGACGTCCAGGCCGAGATAGCAGCCGGGCGCTGGCAGGGCCTGGGAGAGCTGTACGAGCGCAGTTCAGAGCCTGATCGGCTGGCCCGGCTCCTGCCGTATGAGTGGCGAAAAACCGTCGACAAGATCTCGCGGGAGAAAAACGTATGCCATAGGCACACTAGCGACGTTCAGTACACCCCCCCTGCAGACCAGCGCGGGGCTGATGAGTTCCGGCTGATCCGCCGGTGGCTGACGATGATCCTGTGCGCGGCCGAGGACCCCAGCCGGATCAGGGGATGGGGCAGACGGGCTATCGTTGTCCGCCTGGTGCTGCTCGCGCTGGGCCAGGCGGCGATGGTGTCCGGCTCGAGCACGATCGAGTTCGGATGCCGTCAGATCGCGCTCTACTCCTGCCTGTCGCACCGGACGGTTGCCCGCATCCTCCGGATGCTCGCTGCTGAGGATGACCCGCTGATCGACCTGGTGAGCGCAGGCAGGATGGCCCGGGCGGACCGCTACCAGCTGAGGATTCCCGACATGTACGCGGCCAGCGCCCGGTGGCGTCGGCTGTATGCCGGGCGGATCGAGGCGGCTCACCCGGCGTTCCTGGCCCTCGGCGGGACGGCCGCGCTCGTGCACCAGGTGCTCGGCGCCGATCCGGCCCGCGGTGCCGAGCTGGCCCGGGCGGCGCGACTATCGCCCTCTGCTACGTCGGCCGCGCTCCGGGCACTGGCCGGGCACGGGCTCGCCGAGAACGGGCCTGGCGGCTGGCGCCGTGGTCCTGCCGACTTGGACGACGTCGCCGCGGCCACCGGCGCGGCTGACGTCCAGCGCGAGCGTGAAACCAGGTACAAGCAGGACCGGGAGAACTGGCGGGCACGGCTTCGCGAGTACCAGGGTGCTCGCGTCGTGCGCGTTGACCGACGTGATGGCTGGCTGAGCCTGGACGATGGCGACGAGTACGACGAGCTGTCCCGGTGGCCGGTGCTCAGCGATGACTTCGTGCGCGGGCCGCCCCCGGCCGCGGCGCGGGAGAGCGCGTAGGTTACCCCGTCCCCGTCCTGCTTAGCCTGTCCAGATGAAGGTCACGACGTGCACCTGGTTGGCGGCATCGTCGACGAGGAATTCCACGAACCCGAAATCGCCGAGCTCGGCCATCCGCCTGGCCGGGTCGCCGCCCCGCAGAGGCATGCTGAGCAAGCGGTCGTACGGGTCTTCGCAGATGCGGACCAGGACCTGCACCAGGAGGTCGAACCCCTCGGCGGGCAGCCCGCTCATCTGGCGGAGCACCTGCTCCCCCAGTTGGGCCCGGTAGCTCACGTGCCGGTGCGGTAGAGCTTGATCGCGTCCTCGAGGAACATCCCGCCGCCCGTGCCCGCGTTCGCCTGCTCCCAGGCCTCGTAATAGCCCGGCTGATTCACGGCGATCGCCCGGAAGGACCACAGCCGCAGGAACCTCCGCAGCTCCGGCCAGCGGGCCGGGTCGCGCGCGTCGTCCACCGCCCGCCGGTACTCCGCCAGGAACGTCTCCTGCTCCCGGCCGGGCAGCGCGCGGAGGATCCGCTCCGGGTCATACGGGTCTTCGTGTTGCGGCGGATCGGCAGGCAAGGCGGACATGTTCCCATGCTAACGCCGGAGCGCGTCCCTGCCTGGGCATGCGTGTAGGGGCCCCTTACGCATATCTCGCTGACCGCGAAATCAGGCTTCCGGGCTGGCGCCAGTTAGTTCGCGGTAGGCCGGCATCAGGGCGGTAACGGTCTCGGTCCCGTTGATGGCCGCGCCTATCTCGGCCACCGCCTCGGCGAGCGGGATTACAGAGGCGCGGTGTCCTGGCTTACGGCGGCTTCTGTCGGCCTGAGCTACCGTGGATAGCTGGCCCCTAAGGAGATCACGCGATTCGTTAATGCTTTGGTTAGCTGGTAAAACTCAGGCGTATCAAGATCGATTCCTTGCTCGATCGCAAGGTTAACTGCCTGTGCAAGCTTCCATTCGTGCCGCTCACAGTCTGACCATGTGCCTGCTAGCCGACGCTGCTCCTTCTCGTGGGCGCGTTCGAAGTCGCGCCTTACGTCTTGCTCGTACTCCTCGCTTCCCAGGTAAGCCAGGTAGCGAGGATCTTCCCATCGAGCTGGACCAGCGGCTTTTTTCGATGAAGCAGGCCGGGTTCTGACGCGACGGCTCACCGGCTGCGTTTTAGTAACGGCCTTGATTTTCTTCAGGCGCAATGCCTGCCTTCGGTGCAAGACGTTGTGCTTGGGCTGCTCGGCGAAAATGGCCAAGGCCTCAGCGTCGAGGGCGTCGTCGCGCGTGTCGTAGAGATCGACGGTCATACGCCGCCGGTCGTTCCACCAGGGTTGTTTCTGCGCGTGCTGCTGCCAGCGCTTCCCGAAATCACCGGTGATCCCAATGTAGAGAAGCATGCCCCTCGCGTCGTAGAAGCGATAGAGATAGGTCTCGCCGGTCACAATCAGGTGTTCGGCGTCCATGTCACGTCTGGTTGCTGTCTCTTGCGAGATCGCCCCTGAGCTGTCTTGCGCAGCTCGTGATACGACGCCGCAAAGTCAGCCCACCAGCTGTGTGGGTCGGCGGCCATGATCGCCCGGGCCAGCTGACGCCCCGCATCGGTGCGCAGCGCAGTCACCGACGTGTCCTGCCATGGCGTCGTGTCATACCCCTGAGCCTGGTATTCGACCGCCTGCAGCAGGCTCTCGAGTTTGTCCGCGTCCTTGGCGATTTTCGCTTCGAGTGTCTCGCCAGCTTCGTATTCAGCGACGAGGTCCTGGAATATCTTGGCCACGTTCTCGGGCATGACGGCTGTCTGATCTGCAGCGATTTTCTCAGGCGGGTCGGTGGTTATGTAGAGGCGGCCGACCGCGGTCACGTCGCCGATCCGGCTCTCGGGTGAGTCGTGCAGCAAGCCCAGCGCCGCGGCGCGGCTCACGTCTGCGCCCTCGATCGAGGCGAGGATCATGCCGACGATGCCGACCCGGAATGAGTGCTCGGCGACCGACTCCGGCGCCGGGATCCCGAGCCGGAGCCATCCCGCCCGGGGCAGGTGCTTCAGTGAGCCGATCTCGAACAGGTAGGAAGCGACCCCGCTGAGGGGCTCGTCTTCCTCGTCGGCGGCTGGCAGGTGCACCTGATCGCGGACGAAGACACCGCTGCCGACCTGGCCCCGCACGAATCCCTCGTCGCGGAGTGTGTTGATCGCCGTCTGCACTGTCTGCCGGGCCACGCCGAAGAACTTAGCCAGCTCCTGACCGGACTGGAGCTGTGTTCCGGGCTGGAGCTCGCCGGTAAGGATCGCCGCCCGGATTGAGGCGGCTATCTGGACATTTGGCGGCCGAGGGTCGGCCCGATCGATTGGCTGCATGCAGAAATGCTACAGCCTGCCTAGACAGGTAGGAGTAAACGGCCTGTCGTGTTGACCAGATGTCTAAGCATGCCTAAGCTCGCAGTAACGATCTAGGCGAGTTGCCTAGACAACTAAGCCCTCTGGCCCATCTACCAGGACACGCCAGAGGGCAGGATCCTGCGAGAGGACCCCAGCATGCGAGCTAGCACCGCTGGCCTGGCGAAACGTCGCCGGCCGACAAACCGTCTTGTCGTGATGACGCTGCTAGCGATCGGTGCTGGTCCACTGGTAGACGAGCTGCCACTGGTGCGCGGGCATCACGATCACGTTGACCTCAACGGCCCGGCCGCGGTCATCGCGGGCGACCCGCTCGACTTCATAGACGCGCTGCTCGACGTCGATCCGGAGGAACGCGGCCTCGTCGTCGTCAGCCATCCGGAGGGCGACCCGCTCGCTGAAACTCACGGGCTCGTGGCCGAGCTCAGCCAGCCGCGAGTAGACGCCGCCCGGCCCGGTGTCCGTTTCCCCGATCGGGGTCCCGTCGGCGATGTCGGCCGGGTAGTAACCGGTGGCCATCTGGATCGGCACGTCTCCGGCGAACATCTTCCGGGCCCGGATCACGGCCATATGCCCGTCATCGCGGCGCTGCGGGCTGGCCGTGCGGCTCGTGCCCGGCGGTACGTCGTCCTGGCCGAAGATCGCCAGGACGCTGGCCGGCGCGCGTCCCCTGCTCACCTGGACGTCGGACCGGGTCTGATACCCGGCCTCGGCGAGCTCGGCCTGGAAAGCGCCGCGGGCACCCTCGGCTCCTCGCCGTGCTGCCCGCTGCCGTCCTATCCGCTCGGAGGTCAGCATCGGCAGCTCGCGCACCGTGGTCCCTATGCCGCGCTCCACCCGGATCAGTCCCTCGGCGCGCAGCTGCAGCAGCGCCTTGTTCACGGTCTGCCTGCTCACGCCGGCCTCGGCCGCGAGGGCGTCCTCAGAGGGCAGCCGGGTGCCCGGCGCGTACTGCCCGCCTTCGATCCTGGCGCGCAGCTGGTCGGCGATCGCGCGGTAACCGGGTGGCACGTGGGTTCCTTCCTTCCGGATCTGACGCCCCAGCTTAGAGGAAGGTCGTCTTACGTCGTTGACCGACAAACCGTAGCGTGCGAGAATCGTAACGCAAGACGCAAGACGTCTTGCGTGCTGAAAATCCGAAGTAA
>Ga0302324_100005918_pt1 | contig 26554 bp, 18 predicted proteins | sample Palsa_T0_1_FD_201949 | JGI IMG/M metagenome (GOLD analysis project Ga0302324, IMG submission 201949) | Peat permafrost microbial communities from Stordalen Mire near Abisko, Sweden - Palsa_T0_1 | ecosystem: Environmental > Terrestrial > Soil > Palsa > Peat permafrost | place: Sweden: Abisko...
ATCCGCAAGGCGGTGCGCGACGGGACGCAATTCGACGTATGGACCTCAGGCGTGATCATCATCGGCTACGCCATTCCCGGCTTCCTGTTCGCCATCCTTCTCATCATTTTGTTTGCCGGCGGCTCGTTCTTCCAGATTTTTCCGCTGCGCGGGCTCACTTCCGACGGGTGGGAGCAATTTTCGTGGTGGCACAAAATTCTCGATTATTTCTGGCACCTGACGCTGCCGATTATTTCCATGGGGCTCGCAGCGTTCGCCACCATGACGCTCTTGACCAAAAACTCTTTCCTCGAAGAATTACGAAAGCAATACGTGCTGACTGCGCGCGCCAAGGGCTGCAGCGAGCGGCAAGTGCTCTACGGCCACATTTTCCGCAACGCCATGCTCCTGGTGATTGCCGGGTTTCCCGCGGCATTTGTCGGCGCCTTTTTCGCCGGCGCGCTTTTGATCGAAACTATTTTCTCGCTCGACGGTCTGGGATTGTTGAGCTTCGAGAGCGTGCTCAACCGCGATTATCCGGTGGTATTCGCCAACCTTTACATTTTCGCCCTCGTCGGCCTAGCGGTGAACTTGATTTCCGACCTGACCTACACCTGGATCGATCCGCGCATCGACTTCGAGACGCGGGAGGTGTGAGGTGGACGTCAAGGCCGACGAAGAGAAAACCGTCGACACGCCGGCCGCCAAGCGGGAAGCCGTTCCGGAGCTCATGCCGGATGTCGAGCCAACCGGGCCGCTAGGCCCCCCGGCCGCACCGCCGCGTTTTGCCCTTTCACCGATCAACACGCGCCGCTGGCGAAACTTCAAGACCAACCGCCGCGGATTCTGGTCGCTCTGGCTCTTTCTGGTGCTCTTTATCGCGTCGCTGTTCGCCGAATTTATCGCCAATGATAAGCCGATTTACGTCAGCTACGCCGGCACGTCTTATTTCCCCGCATTCTTCACCTATCCGGAAACCACTTTCGGCGGTGACTTCGAAACCGCGACCGACTACCGCGATCCTTTCGTGCAAAAGCTGATCGCCGATAAGGGCGGCAGCATAATCTGGGCGCCGATCCGCTACTCCTACGACACGCACAATCTCGATTTGCCGACGCCTGCACCGTCACCGCCGACCTGGATGCTGTCGGAAGCGCAATGCAAAACCGTCGTGGAGCGCAAGCACCTCCACGGCTGCAACGATCTCGAATACAACTGGCTCGGCACCGACGACGAAGGCCGTGATGTGTTCGCGCGTCTGATCTACGGCTTCCGTGTCTCGGTCTTGTTCGGTCTGATCTTGACCATTGTCTCGTCGATCATCGGCGTCGCGGCCGGCGCGGTGCAAGGTTATTTCGGCGGGTGGACCGACCTCTTGTTCCAGCGTTTCCTGGAAATTTGGACCTCGGTACCGGAGCTTTATCTGCTACTGATCATTTCCTCCGTATTGGTGCCCGGGTTCTTCGTGCTGCTCGGCATCCTGCTCCTGTTCTCCTGGACCCGCCTGGTCGGCCTGGTGCGCGCCGAATTTTTGCGCGGCCGCAATTTCGAATACATCCAGGCGGCGCGCGCGCTCGGCGTATCGAACGCCGTCATTATGTTCCGCCATCTGTTGCCCAACGCCATGGTCGCCACCATGACCTTCCTGCCGTTCATCATGTCGTCGTCGGTGATGACACTCACCGCGCTTGACTTTCTCGGCTTCGGCCTGCCGCCGGGCTCGCCGTCGCTCGGTGAGCTGCTCTCTCAGGGCAAAGCCAACGTCCAGGCGCCATGGCTCGGGCTCACCGGCTTTTTCACCGTGGCGTTGATGCTCTCGCTTTTGATCTTCGTCGGCGAAGCGGTGCGCGACGCCTTTGATCCGCGAAAAACATTTAGATGACGGTGGGATTTGCATGACCGAGCCCCTTCTCGTTGTCCGCGATCTTTCCGTCGCTTTTCATTCCGACGGTCGCACGTCGCTCGCGGTCGATCGGGTCTCGTTCGACGTCGGCAAGGGCGAGACCGTGGCGCTGGTCGGTGAATCCGGCTCGGGTAAGTCGGTGACGGCGCTGTCTATTCTTAAACTTCTGCCTTATCCGGCCGCACGTCACCCGTCCGGCGCAATCCTGTTCAAAGGCCGCAATCTCTTGCCACTTTCCGAACGCGACATGCGCCGTGTGCGCGGCGACGACATCACCATTGTGTTCCAGGAGCCGATGACGTCGCTCAATCCGCTGCACACAATCGAAAAACAGATCGCCGAGATTTTGCTGCTGCATCGCGGCGTGACCGGTGCCGCGGCGCGGGCGCGAACCCTCGAGCTGCTGACGCAAGTCGGAATACCCGATCCGCAGAGCCGGCTCGCAAGCTATCCGCACCAGCTTTCCGGCGGCCAGCGCCAGCGCGTCATGATCGCCATGGCGCTCGCGAACGAGCCGGACCTATTGATCGCCGATGAACCGACCACCGCGCTCGACGTCACCGTGCAGGCCCAAATCATCGAGCTGTTGCAGGACATTCAGAAACGGCTCGGGATGTCGCTCCTCTTCATCACCCACGACCTCGGCATTGTGCGCAAGATCGCGCAGCGGGTCTGCGTGATGAAGGAAGGCAAGATCGTCGAGCAGGGCGATGTCGAGCGGGTGTTCGCGGCGCCCGCACATCCGTATACCCGGGCGCTCCTGGCCGCCGAGCCGAAGCCGGACCCGGCGCCGCCGCAGCCGCAAGCGCCGATCGTGTTACAGACGACCGACCTGAAAGTTTGGTTTCCCATCAAGCGCGGGCTAATGCGCAAAGTCGTCGGCCATATCAAGGCGGTCGACGGCGTCAGCCTCGAAATCCGTAAAGGCGAAACCCTCGGCGTTGTCGGCGAATCGGGCTCGGGAAAGACCACGCTCGGTCTTGCGCTGCTGCGCCTGATATCCTCTGACGGTCCGATCGTGTTCCTCGGCAACCAGCTCCAGGGCCTGCGCTTCAAACAGATGCGGCCGTTCCGGCTCGACATGCAGATCGTGTTTCAGGATCCTTACGGCTCGCTGTCGCCGCGGCTTTCGGTGGCGGAAATCATCAAAGAGGGGCTGACGGTCCATCATCCGGCCATGACCGAGCGGGAACGCGACCAGCGGGTGGCGCGAGCGCTCAGCGACGTCGGGCTCGATTCCGCGACGCGGTTTCGCTTCCCGCATGAATTCTCGGGCGGTCAGCGCCAGCGCATCGCGGTCGCGCGCGCCATCGTGCTCGAGCCCACTTTCGTGGTGCTCGACGAGCCGACCAGCGCCCTCGACATGCTGATCCAGTCGCAGATGGTCGACCTGTTCCGCGACCTGCAGAAGCGGCGCAACCTCACCTACCTTTTCATTTCGCACGACTTGCGCGTGGTCGCGGCGCTGGCGAGCCGGCTCTTGGTCATGCGCCACGGAAAAGTCGTCGAGAGCGGCGACGCCGCCTCACTTTTTGCAAACCCTCAGACCGACTACACCCGCGCGTTATTCGCCGCCGCGTTCAACCTGGAAACGGCGCCGGCCGGCGTGGTGGCGCAGTAGTCGCCGGCGCCAATCGATCGATGGCGGCAGGATATTGCAGCCAGCGTGGTGAAGATGCGCCGATGACGCCCTGGGACCATTGATCGTGATCAACCCAAATGCCGCGCCCTGCGATGAAGGCGTCATCCGCTCGACGCGCGCGGCCGCGGACTGTACCGCCCGGCAAAAGTCGTGGGTTCTATTAGCGACGATCTTGGCTTCAGCCACCGCCAATATCGACGAATCCGTGGTCAACGTCGCGCTGCCGGCGATTGAGAAGGACTTAACGGCGTCAGTGGAAGTCATTCAGTGGCTGGTCAACGCCTATACGCTGTGCCTTTCGGCTCTGTTGCTCGTCGGCGGCGCGGCGGCCGACCGCTACGGCCGCCGAAAAATTTTCATCAGCGGGCTTGCGGTATTTGCTGCGGCGTCGCTGTGGTGCGGCCTTTCGCCGGGTATCGCGCAACTCATCACCGCGAGGGCAGTCCAGGGAGTGGGCGCCGCGCTCCTGGTCCCGTGCGCACTGGCGCTGATCGGCGCCTCATTCGACGAGAGCGAGCGCGGCAAGGCGATCGGTACTTGGGCGGCGTTCTCGGCCGTTGCCTCCGCCATCGGTCCACTTCTGGGCGGATGGATCGTTGACCATTTCACCTGGCGATGGATCTTTCTGATAAATCCGCCGATCGCGCTATTCGCTATGTGGATCGCCTACGCGCACATTCCGGAAAGCGTCGATCCGCAGGCACGGGGGATGCTCGATTGGCGCGGCGCCATCTTGGCATTGCTCGGCTTGGGCGCGGTTTGCTTTGGCCTCATGGCGGCGCCCGCTGTCGGCTGGAGCGATGTGAGAGTCGTAGCGGCACTCGCTGCCGGAGTGTTGTTGCTTGCGGCCTTCCTCGGGGTGGAGCGGTATAGCACGGCACCAATGTTGCCGCTCCATCTGTTCCGATCGCGGACCTTTTCCGCCGTCAACCTGCTGACGCTCCTGCTCTACGCCGCGCTCGGCGCTACGTTCTTTTTTCTGCCATTCGCGATCATTCAGGTGCACGGGTATTCGGCCGTGCTTGCCGGCGCGGTGTTCTTGCCCTTGACCATCGTCATGGTGTTGTTGTCGCGGTGGTCAGGGGGCTTGCTCGACCGCTTTGGCGCCCGATTGCCTCTCGTTGTTGGACCGGCGATTGCGGCTTTGGGATTTGCGCTACTGGCGTGGTCGGTCGGCGGCGAATCCTACTGGGCTTTTCTTGGCTCAACCACGGTTCTTGGATTTGGTATGGCAATAAGCGTTGCTCCGCTGACGACCGCGGTCCTCAACGCGGTGCCGGCGCACGAAACCGGGACCGCGTCGGCGATCAACAATGCCGACGCCTCGCTGGCCAACCTACTTGCCGTTGCCATCTTCGGCATGCTGGCGCTCGGCATTTACGACCGCGCGCTCGATCGCCACCTGCGAGACGCCACAATCCCCACCGGCACGCGGCAAGCCGTCGAGGCGGCACGCGGCCAATTCATCACGTCGCAGGCCGCGTCAACCACCGCAGACGGCGAGCAAACGCGTGCGCAGATCATTATCAAGACATCGCTCGGCGACAGCATCCAGAAGATTATGATTCTGGCCGCCCTACTGGCTCTGGGCGCGGCCGCAAGCGGCGCGATGGTTCCGCGCACAGTCCGCCCGCAACAATCCTAGCTCACAACTATCTGCATGACACGACGGACGCGGGGCCGAACAATGCCGGCCGCCGGCCAATAATCGCCCGCCTGGTAACGTCGATGCTTATTACTTCGGCGCGTCGGCCGCCGTCTGTCCCGGTGGCTCGATTCTGAAGGTGAAGATCGACACTTTTTCGCCCGGCTTGAACGGTCCGGCCACCTGGTTGTGCACTGGAGGTATGCTGCGGAGATAAGCGACAACGGCCGCCACATCCTCCTTGGTCAGATGCGTAAAGGCGGCATAGTTCATGATCGGCGCCAGCTGCCGTCCATCGGGGCGCTTGCCGGTGGTGATCACGGTTGCGATTTGCTCGTCGGTCCAGGCACCGATGCCGGTTTCCTTGTCCGGCGTGATGTTTCTGCCGTTGAACACACCAAGGCCGGGAATCTCGAAGCCCACATCCGAGCCGCCGAGGAACTTGTCCTTGTCGGGCTTGCCGAGGAAGAAGCCGGGCGTGTGGCAGTCGTTGCAGCCGGCAACGACGACGAGGTACGAGCCGCGCTCGACTGGCGACTCGGCATGAGCTTTTGGCAACACAAATCCCGCCGCCGCCATAGCCGCCAGACTAACCGCGGCATTTGCGAAAATGCGTAATCGCATGATTCCTCCCCCATTCGCGCGTTGTTGGCGCGGTACGTCCGCGCTCCGTGAGGTTATACGGGTGACCGGCGAAGGCAAGCGATTGGCCGCGGTGGCAGCGGCCCAACTTTTTGCGTTTGGGCAGAAAGATCAGCAAACGTCCCACTCGCGTCGGCGCGACGCGCTCAGTACAGGCTCGTTCGCCGCTGGCGCAGGTGCCACCAAACAACTATCGCAATTCCTACAATAACGGCGGCAATGAGCACGAACAGCAACGCCGAATTTTCAATCCACGCAATCGCCGGAATTCCGAACGCCATGATCAGGCCGAGCAGGCAGACCTGCCAAGCAAGAATATGCACGCCGGCGGTGAAGGTGCCGAGCGCAAGCAGAGTGAAAATCGCAAGGCCGGTGCCGGTGGCGTTGAACACGCGCTGCACCGTGGAGAGGTAAACCATGTTCATTACCAAAAGGAACGCCAGCCAGTGCAGCACTTGCGTCCCGATCAAACGAAGCCGTGCCTGATTGTCGGCCACGCTCGGCCAGCCGTACCATACGCAGACGAGGCCGATCACCGGCGCGAGAATTTCCCAGTAGATCAAGACCGGATGTTTGGAGAAGCTCGTGTAACCGACGCCCCCGATGGTGAGCAGCAAAACCAGCGTGAACGGCAGCTCGCGGATCCAGAAGCTCGCGTGGTGAGCGGGATGCGGCGAAGCAGTCCGGGGAACGCTTAACGGCGGGACTTGCGGGTCCACTTCGTTGGTCATGGCGTGCGCTCCGGCCGCCGGCTGAATTCGGCCGACCGCGAGATTAGATCATCTTCGGCGGCGCGCCGCTAGGAAGCGGTCGTGCGGGACAGCCGCCGAATGCTTGAAATTTCTGTGCCGCCGGCGCGGATGCGGCCGACGGCTTCTGCAATAGGCTCGATCGCGACCGCCATGTGAAACGCATTGGCGTGTATCAGGCTGCTGCGATCCCGAACTACGGCGACGTGGTCCTTCCAGAACACGAGATCCCCGCGCTGCAGGTCGCCTAGTCCGCTGGCAATTGTCACCTTTGCGCCAAGCGCCTCTTCCTGCATGTCGCTGTCGCGCGGGCTGGCAACATCGCATGCCGCAAGCGCGACCTGGACGAGGCCCGAACAATCAAGACCAAGGACGGTTTTGCCGCCCCACAAATAAGGCGCCCCAACGAAGCGTTCGGCGACGGCGACGAAATCCCGCTCATATTGTTTAACGGGCGCAAGATGCACCGCCGGCACGTAGCCCCGCGCCGGCGTGATGGCCATCTGATCCTTCGTCTCAACCACAACGAGTTGCGCACCGAAGGGCAGCGCTTCAAGCGGCGGAAGTTTGATTGAAGGTCCGGGGAATACCAGCGTGCGCAGCGCCGTGACTTTGTGCGTCGGCTGCGGCCCAGCCGGCTTAAGCGCGCTCTCCGCCAGCCAGCCGACGTAGCCGTCGGCTGACAGCTGACCCCAAGCCCAGCCTTCGGCATTGATATCGTAGACCGTTACGCGTTCGCCTCTGAGCGCCTCGGTCGCGAGCGGCGCATCGGACACCGGCTCGCCGCGAACCGGCGTTCGCGGCGCGACGACTTCGTAAGCGCTGCCTTCGGCGTAACGTGGAGCCGCGACCTTGCCCTGAAGTTCCTTCGCCGCAAGATCGGCGCGTGCCGGCGTGACCCGCGGATCGAAAGGGCGCATCGCGTTCTTCCCTCAGCCGTAACGCTCGGCAAGCAGCGCGTAGAGGGCGCGCGCGCCTTGGCATTCGCCGCCCTCGGGCCGGCCGGGCTTGGTAGTGGGCGTCCAGGCATAGATGTCAATGTGCAACCAAATCCTGGCGAGCGATACAAACCGTTTGAGAAAAAGCGCACAGGTGATTGAGCCGGCAAAGCCGCGCGAGCTGACATTATTCAAGTCGGCGACTTTCGATTCGAGCAGCGCATTGTAGGGCGCCCACAACGGCAGCCGCCACATCGGGTCGTTCTCGGCAAAGCCGTGGCGGGAGAGATTCGCCGCGAACGTTTCGTCCTCGGTGTAGAAGGGCGGCAGATCAGGACCAAGCGCGACGCGTGCCGCGCCGGTCAGCGTACCCAAATCGATCAGCAAATCCGGTGCGCTTTCGTCGGCCCACGCTATGGCGTCGGCGAGCACCAGCCGCCCTTCGGCATCGGTATTTCCGACTTCGACGCTAAGGCCTTTGCGCGAGACATAGATGTCGCCCGGCCGGAACGCCTCGCCGTCGATCGAATTCTCCACCGCCGGAATCAAGACCCTGAGCTTGATCTTCAGTCCGCGGCTCATGACCATGTGCGCCAGCGCCAGCACGCTCGCGGCGCCGCCCATGTCCTTCTTCATCAGCGACATCGCGCTCTCGGACTTGATGTCGAGACCGCCGGAGTCAAAACAAACGCCTTTGCCAACGAGGGTGACCAGCGGGTGATCCCCCTCGCCCCAGGTGAGCTCGATAAGCCGCGGTGTACGCGAGGACGCGCGTCCGACGGCATGGATAAGCGGAAATTTCTCGGTCAAGAGATCGTCGCCAACGATGGTGCGCATTTTTGCGCCATGACGTGCGGCCAGTGCGCGCGCGGCCTCTTCAAGCTCCGCCGGGCCCATATCGTTCGCCGGCGTATTGATCAGGTCGCGCGCAAGCGTCACGCCTTCGATGACGCGCTCAAGTTCGTCGCGATCGACGCTCTGTGGCAGGTCGAGCTTGACGTCGCCGCGCTCGACCTTGCGATAGCGCGAAAAAGCGTAAGCCCCGAGCGCGAAGCTAAGCGCCGCCAGCCGCGCGTCATATGGATCGTTGGCGAACCGGTACCCGCCGGCGGGAAGAAGCTGCGGCAACAATCCGGGAAGAAAAGGATCGCGGGGCTCGCCCGCGCCTTCGAGCCCAAAAAGGACCGCGCCGAGCCCCTGCTCTTTCGCCCCAGGCAGCAACAAGTATCGGCCGGCTTTAGGCTCGAAACCGCCCGCATCGGCGAAGGCAAGATTCTGTCCGTCAAGCCGCCCGCGGACCTCCGCATAGTTCGCCGGACTAACGAACCAGATCGGGAGCGTCGCCGACGCTTCTCCGCTTTTCACGAAGATCGGATGCACAGTTGCCCTGCCCCGTTTCATCAGCACGTTGCGCCCTCGCGCAACGTCAGCGCAAGGATGTTATGGACGCACCGCCGCTAAATCACGCCCGGCACGGCTGTGCCTCATGCCGTAAAATCCGTAAAGCAAAATCCCGATAATCAGCCAACCGGCAAATCGCAGCCAAGTGTCGAGCGGTAGCCCAGCCATCAGGAATAGCGAAGACGCCACCCCCAGCGGAGCAACAATAAAGACGGCAGGCGTCTTGAACGGCCGCTCAAGTCCCGGATTGGTGATACGCAACACCAACACGCCCGCGGACACGATAGCAAAGGCAAAGAGCGTACCGATACTCACTAGTTCACCAACGAGACCTATCGGCAGAAATCCGGCAAAGGCCGTCACGACTATTCCGGTGATAATGGTGGTGACGTAGGGCGTGCGAAAGCGGGGATGGACGCGCGCCGCGACCGCCGGCAACAATCCATCGCGGGCCATGGAATAAAAAATTCTCGGCTGACCCAGCATCATCACCAGGATCACCGACGTCAGGCCAAGAATGATGCCGATCTTGAGGACCGGTGAAAGAAAATTCAGGCCGATCGCATCGATCCCGACAGCGATCGGGTCTGGCACGTTGAGTTTGTCGTAGGGCACGATGCCGGTGAGCACGATACCGACCGCAACGTAGAGCACCGTGCACAGGGCAAGCGAGCCGAGAATGCCGATCGGCATGTCGCGCTGCGGGTTCTTGGCTTCCTGCGCGGCGGTCGAAACGGCGTCGAACCCGATATAGGCGAAGAAAACCACCGCAGCGCCGCGCAAGACACCGCTGAACCCGAACTGGCCGGGGCCGGTATTCGGCGGAATGAAATTGCCCGACGGGTTCGCCGCGGTCACCCAATGCGCCGTGCTCACAAACGGCGCGGCGACCGCAATAAACACCAAAATAATGACGAGCTTGATGGCGACAATCACCGCGTTGGCCCGCGCCGACTCGCGCACCCCGACGACGAGGACGGCCGTGATCGCCACGACCACAATCATCGCCGGAATATTAAGGATCGCGCCGGTCGCATGCCAAGCGTCCGTTGCCGGATCATAGGCGAACGGCGCCGCGGCGAGAGCTTGCGGCACCACAACGCCGAAATCCTTGAAGAAGCTCACCACATAACCCGACCAGCCGATCGCGACCGTGGCCGCGCCGAGCATATATTCGAGGATCAGGTCCCAGCCGATGATCCAGGCGATCAACTCGCCCAAAGTTGCGTAGGCATAGGTGTAGGCGCTGCCGGCGATCGGCACCGTCGAAGACATTTCCGCGTAGCAAAGTCCGGCGAAAACACAGGCGATTGCGCCCAGAACAAACGAGAGCGTGATCGCCGGCCCCGCATTGGCGGCGGCCGCATGTCCGGTCAGCACAAAAATACCGGCGCCGATAATCGCGCCGATGCCGAGCGCGACAAGGTTGAGCGCCGACAGCGTCCGCTTGAGTGGCACGCCGCCATGCGCGACGAGCGCCTGGGTCTCCGGCTCCTCCGCCTCCGCCTGCAAAGCCGCAATGGACTTGCGAGCCCAAATACTCGCCATCATTCCTCCTATAGGCCGGCCGCCTTGAGCGCCGCCGCCTGGCGCTTGCCGAGACGATCCATGGAAAAGTTCTCGATCGCCTCGTTAAAGAGGCGATAGAAATTCAGTTCCGCGCGCAGGTGCAAAAATACCGCGCCTAATCCGATTGCGGCGCGATCCATGAACACGAATTCGCGTGGCACAGTCACTGGCCCCTTGCGTTTGAGCGCCTGATGGACCCGAAACGCTTCGCGGCGGCCATATTCGCCGGGCGCCACGCCATCGGCGATGGTGCGCACCCGGTCATCGAGAAGCGGCGCGTAAATAAAGCGCGCCCAGATGTTCAGCGTTTCGATCAGGTCGCGAGAAAGCCGGCGGAAGCCCCACGTTTCGTAGGCGCCCACGATGAGATCATCGTCGCCATGCAAAAGCCCGTGGTAGAGATCGACCACGCCTTGCACGAATTTCGGCGCAAAAATACGGACGCAACCGTAATCCAAAAGATTGATCCCCGCCGGCTTCCCGCCGCGCGCAAAAACAGTGTAGTTGCCGAGATGCGGGTCACCGTGAATGACGCCGAAGCGGCTGAAGGGGAACCACCAGGCGCTGAACATGGCGCGTGCCAGCACATTGCGCACCGGCAGCGGGTCGCTCTTGTGGGCAAGCATGCGCGTGCCCTCAAGCCAGTCGAGCGTGAGCAAACGTCCGGTCGAGAGCTCGGGCCATGTTTGCGGCACATGCACGATATCGACGCCGTCGAGCATCTGCCGGTAAAGCGCGACGTGCTTTGCCTCGCGGCGGTAGTCGAGCTCCTCGCGAACCCGCTCGCCGATCTCCTTACCGATCTCGCTGGTGTCGATCGCCGAATCGAGCCGCCGCCGGATGGCAAGGAGCCATTGTAATTGCTGCAAGTCCGCTTCGACCGCGGACTGCATGTCGGGATATTGAAGTTTGCACGCGAGCGCCGCGCCGTCGAGCGAACGCGCGCGATGAACTTGGCCAAGCGAAGCAGCCGCAGCCGGATGGTGCTCGAAGCTGGCAAATTTGTCCTGCCAATCGGAACCGAGTTCGGCGTTCATGCGTCGTTTGACGAAGGCCCAGCCCATCGGCGGCGCTTCACTTTGCAGCTTCTGCAGCTCCTCCGCGTATTCAGGCGGCAGCAGATCCGGGATGGTCGCCATCAATTGGGCGACTTTCATCAACGGACCTTTGAGATTGCCGAGCGCCGAGGCGAGCGCGGAGGCTTCGCCGGCGCGGTTGGGCTCGCCACCAAGGAGGCGCCTGCCGCCATAGCGCGCCGCTACGCGGCCGACGTTGGCGCCGACACGGGCGTAGCGCGCGGCGCGCGCGGTGAAGCGGTTTTTCTCGCGGTCGGCCATCAATCCGTTAACGCAATAGCATTAGGAAACGACCTTGGCAGAATGGCAGCGGCGATGAAACAACAAATTGCGGCAATTGCCGCTGTGGCGCTGATGGTGTTCGCGTTTGCCAGCGACGCGCACGCCGGACGCTGGGAATGGGGCTGTGCCGGCAGGTCCGCAGATGTGCAGGTCGTATTCAATCACCGCCAGCTTGTTGTGGCTCCGTCGCAAAAACGGTTTGGGAAGATTCAAGATCTGATCTTCGTCGACGAGATCGCGAAAGACTTCAACGCCGACTAGCATTATGACGCGGCCGACGAGAAGGGCGGGTTGGCAGCGACGATGGCGTTCACGCGCGGCGAAGATGCAAAGCAAAAAATCACGCTGACAGAGAATCATCGAAAACGATCTTAAATCACACCGCAATGGTCTGCGGCCGCGACGAAAACAAAACCATCACCCGTAAAGTTTATCGCCTGGAGCAAGACGGCGCCCCGACACGCGACCTCACCATGCAATGCATGGAATATATGCTGACCACGAGGGGCGGACGGCCCTGCATCAACCGGCCCTGAGCCAATTCCTAAAGCTGCTCCAACTCGGTGATCATCCGCTCGATCACGCCAAGGCCGCCCTGCCAGAACGCGGGGTCGCGCGCATCGAGGCCGAAAGGCGCAAGCAACTCGGAGTGATGCTTGGTGCCGCCGGCCGCCAGCATGGCGAGATAGCGGTCGGCAAAACCTTCCTCCGCGTGCTCATAGACCGCGTAAAGCGAGTTCACCAGGCAATCGCCGAAGGCGTAAGCGTAAACGTAAAACGGCGAGTGGATGAAATGCGGAATGTACGCCCAGAACGACTCGTAACCGGGCTTGAGTTCGATCGCAGGGCCGAGGCTCTCGCGTTGCACCTCAAGCCATAATTCCCCGATCCGATCTGCGGTCAATTCACCGTTCTTGCGCTCGGTGTGGACGGAGCGCTCGAAGCTGTAAAAGGCGATCTGGCGCACCACGGTGTTGATCATGTCCTCGACTTTGGCGGCGAGCATGGCCTTTCGTTCTTTTGCGTCGCGGGTATCGGCCAGGAGACGCCTGAAGGTGAGCATTTCGCCGAACACGCTTGCCGTCTCGGCAAGGGTCAGCGGGGTCGGCGCCATCAGCGCGCCGTTGGGTGCGGCAAGCACTTGATGCACGCCGTGACCTAATTCGTGCGCTAACGTCATCACGTCCCGCGTCTTGCCCTGATAATTGAGCAGCACATAAGGGTGCGCCGACGGCGTCGTCGGATGGGCGAATGCACCCGGCGCCTTGCCCGGACGCACCGGTGCGTCGATCCAGCGCTCGGCAAAGAAACGCTCGGCAATCTCTGCCATCTTCGGCGAAAACGCGGCGTAGGCCGTGAGCACGGTCTTGCGCGCCTCAGCCCAGCCGACGATGTGCGTCGGCACCCGCGGCAGCGGCGCGTTGCGGTCCCAATGCGGCAATTTTTTCTTGCCGAACCATTTCGCCTTTAACGCGTAATAACGGTGCGACAGCTGCGGATAGGCGGCGCGCACGGCCGCGACGAGCGCGTCGACCACCTCGCCCTCGACCCGATTGTCGAGGTTGCGCGCGTCTGCGATGTCGGCAAAACCGCGCCAGCGGTCGGAGATTTCCTTATCCTTCGCCAGCGTATTGGTGATGAGCGCAAACTGCCGGGCGTTATCCTTGAGCGTGTGCGCCAGCGCCTCGGCCGCTGCCTTGCGCTTTTTTCCTGAGCGATCCTGCAGCAGGTTTAGCGTCGGCTCGATCGCGAGCGTCTTGCCCAACACCTTGAACCGCAACGAGGCGATGGTGGCATCGAACAGCCGGTTCCATGCCGAATAGGCGGTCATGGATTTTTCGTGGAACAGCTGTTCAACACGATCTTCCAGCTGATACGGCCGATACCGGCGCACATCTTCCAGCCACGGCCGGTAATGGCCAAGCACCGGATCTCTCAACGCCGCTTCCAAAAGCGCGTCGTCGAAACGATTGAGTTCAAGCGCGAAGAACAACAAATGGGTCGATGCCGCGGTCAGCCGCTCCTGCACGTCGCCATAGAATTTGCTGCGCGCCGGATCGAGTGTATCGCCAGCATGTAACAGGCCCGCATAAGAGCCGAGCCGGCCCATCAGATCGTCGATGGCTTCGTAGCTTTTCACCGCCGCCGCGAGCGCCGTGCCGGCCTGCGGCGATGCCGCCATCTCGGCGAGCTTTCCTTTGTAGGCGACTTCGAATGCCGCGCAGCCCGCGTCGGCCCGGTCGAGGTCCCGCTTGATCGCGGGATCGTCCAACCCGGAATAGAGATCGGACAAATTCCATTCCGGCAGCGCGCCAAGCGCCTTATTGCTGGTCGAGACTTTGGTCACCGGCCGCTTGGCGGCGGTTTTTCGGGTCGCTCGCTTGGAAGGCATGGCAGTTTTTGCGATAAGATTCTTCCTCACCGCCTACTGATGTGGCGCCGCAACAAGGCATGCGCAAGGCGGCCACAGCGCGCCGGCAACCTGGAGCAGCGGCATGGCGAAAGTCCTCATTCCGCTCCCGCGCAAAGATTTCGATCCGAGCGAAGCCGCCGTGAGTTGGAGCGTACTCAAGCAACTCGGCCATTCCGTCAATTTTGCGACACCAGACGGCCGCCCCGGCGAGGCCGACGACATAATGCTGTCCGGCGAGGGGCTCGATGTGTGGGGCTTTCTGCCGGGCCTCAAGCATGTCGCCGCGATCGGACGGCTGATGCGGGCCAATGCCGACGCGTGCGCAGCTTATACGCGCATGCGGGCCGACCCGGCCTACCAAGCGCCGCTCTCCTGGAAGCAAATCCGCCGCGAGGATTTCGACGGCCTCCTTCTTCCCGGCGGACATCGCGCCCGCGGCATGCGCGAATATCTCGAGAGCGAGACATTGCAGCGTCTAGTCGCCGATTTTTTCGCCGCGGGATTGCCGGTGGCGGCGATCTGCCACGGCGTTTTGCTCGCGGCGAGAAGCCGCGGCGCCGATGGCCGCTCGGCGCTGTTCGGCCGCCGCACGACCGCGCTCACCTGGGCGCTGGAGCGCGCCGCGTGGCGGGTCGGGCGAATCGTTCGCTTCTGGGACCGCGGCTATTACCGAACTTACGACGACGGCCCGGGCAAACCGGAAGGCTATATGTCGGTCGAGCAGGAAGTCACGCGTGCGCTCGCGAGCCCTTCGGATTTCCTCGACGTGCCGCAAAGCGATCCGCACTACCGGCAAAAAACGAGCGGCTTGGTTCGCGATACTTTCGACGACGAGCGGCCGGCTTTTGTCGTGCGCGATGGCAACTACGTTTCAGCGCGCTGGCCCGGCGACGTGCACACCTTCGCCAGACGCTTTGCTGAAATGCTCGCCGCGGCGCGGCCATAGTGCGGCGGTTCAGAAGTCTGCATCATTCTTGTCGCTAACGCGTTATGCGGACTTCCGAACCAAAAGCCGCACTAAAACAATATTTGCCAGTGTCCTTTCGATTCCGACACAAATAGACAGATCAGGCGCGGCGCCACGCCAGCAATCGCGGGAGACGCCATAAGTTCCCCCTGCCCCATCGCATACCGGCCCCGCTCTGCTCCAGCGCCCGCCGCTGCCAGGTTTAACGGCGCTTTAAACACCCGCGCCCAGAGTGCCCCGAAACGGCACAAACGCCACTTGCGAGATTAGTTGAGGATTTCCGTGGGCATCCTTGTTGTTGATGACGATCCGGTGCAATGCCGCCTTGTCGAAAACATGCTGCAAAAGTCGGGCTACGAAACGCAATCGCTCGATAACGGCGATGCGGCTTTAGCCCTTCTGACGGGGCCAGAGGGCGCCCGGTTCGACGCCGTCATCCTCGATCTGGTCATGCCGAACCTCGATGGGCTCGGCGTGCTCGCCAAGTTGCGTCAAGCGGCGATCACGGTGCCTGTGATCGTGCAAACGGCGCACGGCGGAATAGACAATGTCGTCTCCGCGATGCGGGCCGGCGCCGTCGATTTTGTAGTCAAGCCGGTCGGTGCGGAGCGCTTGCAGGTAAGCCTGCGCAATGCGCTCAATTTGCGAGCGCTTGAAGGTGAGCTCAATCGCATCAAACACAGCCGCTCGGGGACGCTCGGCATCGGCGACATCATTACCAAAAACGCGGTCATGCAATCCGTCCTGCGCATGGCGGAAAAGGCGGCGGGTTCCAATATTCCGGTCCTCGTCGCCGGTGAATCCGGCGTCGGCAAGGAGTTGGTCGCGCGGGCGATCCACGGTTCCGGTGAGCGCCGCATGAAGCCGTTCGTCGCCGTCAATTGTGGCGCCATGCCGGAGAACCTGATCGAGTCGATCCTGTTCGGCCACGAAAAAGGATCGTTCACCGGCGCCACCGAACGTCACGTCGGCAAGTTCGTCGAGGCATCCGGCGGTACGTTGTTTCTCGACGAAATCGGCGAGCTGCCGCCCGCGGCGCAGGTCAAACTGTTGCGGTCAATCCAGGAAGGTGAAGTCGAACCGGTCGGCGCGCGCAAACCGGTGAAAGTCGACGTGCGGCTCGTTTCCGCTACCAATCGCGATCTCATCGCCGACGTTAAGCAAGGCCGTTTCCGCGAAGACTTGTTTTATCGCCTCCACGTATTTCCGATCACGGTGCCGCCGCTGCGCGAGCGTCCGAACGACATTCCGGCATTGGCCCGCCACTTCTTGGCGCTGTTTGCGGCGGAAGAGGGCAAGCGGATCCGTCACATCACCCCGGACGCGCTTAGGTTGCTGACCGCCTTTCCGTGGCCGGGGAATATCCGCCAGCTCGAGAACGCGGTATTTCGCGCCGTCGTTCTGGCCGAGAGCGACAGCATCGGCGTTGCCGAGTTCCCGCAAATTATCGCGCAATTGGATGCGCCTTCGGCCATCCCGCAACTCGATCCGGAAATGACCGAGGACATCGGTTTCGGAGAGCCGCTACTGTCCGCCGACTTGAACACAGGTCCAGAACCCGCTCCGTCCGCGGACATCGCGCTCGCCGCAGCGGACGCCCTGCCCTTGCTCGATGCCGCGGGCTCGATCAGGCCCCTGGACGAACTCGAGGCCGACATTATCCGTTACGCGGTCGCGCATTATCGCGGCCAGATGTCGGAGGTCGCCAGGCGGCTGCAAATCGGCCGCTCGACCCTCTACCGCAAATTGGAGGTTCTTGGCCTGACCGGCAGCGAATGCCGGGAACCGGAACCCAAGGGCGAGAACGTTGCAGGGGAGCGACAGCCACCGAAAATCGTGGGAATCGGGGCCAGTTAAGCTTATTCCTCAACGACAAACGCACCCGGTTTCACGTAAAGTGAGTTCCAAAGAAAATTGACCGCGGTAAAATACCGTCATCGGGGACTATGACCCTGATCGGCGTTGTGGTTTTAACGTTTAACGCTGGATCGGGGCAAATCTGACGTTCGGTTGGGGTCGATAAGGAGAAGAAGGCAATGACGGGAGTCCGCCTCAATCGGTTCTTAGCGTCAAGTGCGATTGCGCTGCTTTTATGCGCCGGAGGTTCGGCCTTTGCCGGATCCTCCACCGACCAGGACACCCCCGCCGCGACCGAGACGACATCGTCGGTCTCCGATCAACCGGGCACCGCGACCGACCCCGCGATAGATGCCGCGCCCGGAGCGGCGGCAGAATCAATGCCGGGCGAGCGCTCGCCGGCAAATGCGGCGGAACCGGTCGATCAGCCCGCAACCGCGGCGGAGCAACCGGCGGAGCCTAAAGTTCCTACTACCGCAGAGAATCCTCCAGCTACCCCGAAGCCGGCCGCCGCGAGCGGCGGAGACGAAGTGCCGACGCCTGCGGCCAGCACCTCACCCAATGAGCCTGCGGCTGGTGCCGCCGCCACTACGGTTGCCGACGGCAATTCCGCAATCACCGAAAAATTGCGGGACCTCGCCGGTGGAAAATTCGATCGAATGCTCGGCGGCAAGAAGGAAAGAGCGGCGATTGAGGCCTATTACGCGAGCCGCGATTACGCGCCGCTATGGCTCACCGACGGCATGTCGAACGCTCGCGCGCTAGCGGCGATCGCCTATCTCGGCCACGTCGACGCCGACGGCCTCGAGCCCAGCGATTATCCGGCCCCGAATTTCGCCTCGTTGAGCGACCCGGCCGCGCTCGCGGAAGCTGAGCTCCGGCTTTCGCTTTCGGTCATCGCCTACGCGCATCACGCCGAGGTAGGCCGTGTGCACTGGTCGCGCGTCAGCGGCGACATCTCTTATGAGCCGAAAATCCCTGCCCCGGGCGACGTTCTCGCCAAAATCGCCAGCGCATCTGACGTAGGCGGAGCGCTGGCGAGCTATGAACCGCAAAGCCCGGGTTACCTCGCGCTGAAAGCCAAACTCGCTGAACTGCGCGCCGGCAAGGAAGAAGCCGGACAGACACCGATAGCCAATGGGCCGGCGCTCAAAATCGGCGCGCAGGATGAACGCGTCGCCCAGCTGCGCCAACGGCTGAACGTCCCCGGCGACGACGGCACTTACGACAAGACGCTCGCCGAAGCCGTGAAGCGGTTTCAGCAGGACCACGAGCTAAAACCGACCGGCTTGCTGACGCCGGCGACCATAGAAGCGCTCAACGACCGCCAACCCGATCGGCCGATCGACACCATCGTCGCCAATCTGGAACGCTGGCGCTGGATCCCGCACGAGCTCGGCCGCACCTATGTCATGGTCAACCTGCCGGACTTCACATTGCGGGTCGTGCAGGACGGCAAGGAGCTGTGGAAGACGAAGATTGTCGACGGCAAGCCGAATATGCCGACGCCCATCATGAGCGCGGAGATGAAATACATTACGGTCAACCCGACCTGGAATGTGCCGCCCTCGATTGTCGCCAGAGAATACATGCCGGCTTTGCAGCAGGACCCAACGGTGCTGACGCGGATGGGCTTGTCGGTCAGCACCAATCCCGACGGCACCGTCCACATTTCGCAGCCGCCCGGCGAAAGAAATGCGCTCGGCCGGCTGCGCTTTAATTTCCCCAACAAATTCCTGGTGTATCAGCACGACACGCCCGAGAAGCACCTGTTCGCTCTCGACAAGCGGGCATTCAGCCACGGCTGCATGCGGGTGCAGGATCCGGTAAAATATGCCGAGGTGCTGCTTTCGATTGTGCGGCCGCGCGAGGGCTATACCGAGGACCGTATCCGCCGGATGTTCGGCACCAACGAAACGGACATCAGCTTCCCGAATTTCATTCCCGTTCACTTGACTTACCAAACCGCTTTCGTGGACGAGAACGGCAAGCTGCAATTTCGCGATGACGTTTATGGCCGCGATAAAGTTCTGCTTTCAATTCTGAAAAGCGATGAACGCAAAGTAGCCGATACGCCGATCGAGCGAAGAGAAAACGCGGTCAAGCGCGAGCTGTTGGCGATGCCCGAACAGTTAGGCTTTTTCGGTGGACGCGGCTATCCCGGCAGTGGTGGCGATTTCTTCTCGCGGCTGTTTGGTCAGCCTGCGGATCAGGCTCCGACGCGAGCCCAGCGCCGGCGTTCCGCGCAAACGACCGACGGCAATTTCTCGGAGCGCTGGCGGTAAGATCCTAGAAGCAGGGCGAGCCCGTTCGGGCTTGCGCGCTATCGTCGGTTGCGGCCGCCGACTTTCCGGTGCCGGGTTGTCGGCCTGAGGGTCGTCGCCAAGCCAGCGGCTTTGCCTTTCTCGGTCTTCGCCGGTGCAACCGCGACGAAACGCGATACCGAGCGTTTGGCCGCCTTACGCTGCGCGGATTGCTAACGCATCAATTTCTAGCGGGCGGTTGTCCACCGGGCCGAACGGAGCCAGGTGGCACCACACTGTCGCCTGAACGCCACAGCGTTCCGTGAAAAGGCTGTTGCCAAAGTCCGCAAAGGCGCCGCCGTGTTGATATCCCCCATGGCGTAGGGCATGTTTTACCATTGACGCGACCGCTCGGGGCGGGGGGTCGCTACAGTAAACGCGCGTGTTACCCAGCCGGCACAAAAGTCCGACCGGCGGGTGTGGCAAGTGGAACCGGCGCGTTTAGTCCTGTTCCAAAAATTGAGTAGCAGGTTGGCGGCAGTGGTTGCGTTAGCGCATGCTTGTTGCGATGGCAGTCCTTGGCTGCGTGCGGAGAAGCTTTTCTCCGGCGCGCGTGGCCGGAGTGCCGTGCTGGTTCTGGCATTATCGGTCGGAGCGTGCACCGTCGGCCCCAATTACCATCCCGACGCGGCGCCCACCCCAACGCACTTCAAAGAGCTGAAAGGCTGGAAAGTCGCAACGCCAAGCGACAGCCTTCCGCGCGGCGACTGGTGGGCCTTCTACCGCGACGAGAAGCTTCATTTCCTCATCAAGCAGGTCGAGATCTCAAATCAAACGGTGCTCGCGGAAGCCGCCGCTTACGAACAAGCGCGTGCCGTGATCCGTGAAGCGCAGGCGCAGCTGTACCCGACATTCACCGGCGCATACACCTTCAGCCGCACCTATACCGGCCCAGCGGCCGTCGGCAACCAGGCCGGCCTCTCCGGCGTAGGCTCGGTCGGCGCGATCTACTCGACCACTTTCAATCCGAATCTTAGCGCCACCTGGGACATCGATGTGTGGGGTCAGGTGCGACGCCAGATCGAAAGCAATGCTTCGGCGGCGCAGGCCACCAAGGCCGACCTCGACAACGCCAAGCTCTCGGCCCAGGCGATGCTGGCCACGGCCTACTTCAATATGCGGGCGACGGATTCTCTGATCGATCTTCTGCAACGCACCACGGTACAATATCGCAAAACGCTTGATATCGTGCAAAACCAATTCAACGCCGGATACTCGGTCACGCTCGGAGACGTCGCCACCGCACGCGCCCAAGTCGAAATTACCGAAGCGCAGACCAAAAGTGCGATCGCGACGCGGGCGCAATACGAGCACGCCATCGCCATCTTGATTGGCCGACCGCCCGCCGAGCTGAGCGTCGGGCGTCGCCTTCTCTCAGGCGCCATTCCGAAAATTCCGGTGACATTGCCGTCAGAATTGCTGGAACGTAATCCCGCTATCGCGGCGGCCGAGCGCGCCATGCAGGAGCAAAACGCTCTGATTGGCGTGGCGGTAGCCGGTTATTTTCCGGTGATCAGCTTGTCGGGTACCTTCGGATGGATTGGGACTCATCCTCTGCCGTTCAACGTCGCCAACGAAGTCTGGTCCTTGGGCGCCGCCGGCACGCAAATCTTGTTCAACGGCGGACTGACCTCGGCGCAGGTCGATTCCGCGCGCGCGGTCTATTGGCAGAGCGTCGCCACGTATCGGCAGACCGTGCTCACCGCGTTCCAGGGGGTCGAGGACGAACTCGCCGTCATCCGGCAATTGACTCAAGCCCTCGCGGTTCAGCATCAGGCAGTCAAAGACGCGCAGCAGGCAGTCGACGTTTATCTAAACCAGTTTCAAGCCGGCACCGTCGCCTTCACCACGGTAGTGACCGCCGAAATCACGCTTTTGGCCGATGAGGAAACGGAACTGACCTACCGTCAGAACCTATTTCTGGCCAGTGTCGCGCTCATCCAAAATCTCGGCGGTGGTTGGGAGACGAATTTGCTGCCGTCGCGCAAGGAACTCGAGCAGGGCTTCTCGCTGCTGCCGCAACTTCCGCCCAACGAAACCGGTCCTCGGTCCGGACTGCCGCCTGACCCCGCAAGCCATTGATTCGCTTTTTAATTTTACCCCGACCGTCGGCGGCTTTCCCCCACATTAAGCTGCCCGCTCGCGGAACTCCGCCGGCAGACCCTCCTTTTATTAGCGAATATTCATTAGCTAAGGCGTCGTGGCTCCCGTTATATACGGCCGCCCCGATAAACGAACGCGCAGATGGACGAGCGAACGCGCCGAACGATCGATGAAGCACCGCCGGACCCGCGCACGGTACCGGCGCCGATTATCACAAAGCCGCGCGGCGGAAGAACTCGCATTGTTCTCGGCTTGGTCGTCGTCATTGGTCTTCTCGTTGTCGGTTATCTGATTTTTCACTGGGCGTTTCCCGCCGTATCGCCGCCCTCAGCTGGGCGCTTTCAGCAGGCCGGCGGCACCCAATCGGTCGGCGTCGCCACCGTAGGCCGCGGTGATATTCGTGTGGTTTTGAACGCGCTCGGAACGGTGACGCCGATTGCGACCATTACCGTGGTGACGCAGATCGACGGTCAGGTGATATCGGTGCCGTTCACTGAGGGGCAGATCATCAACAAGGGAGACACGCTGGCGCAAATAGACGACCGGCCCTACCGGCTGCTGCAAGCCCAATACGAAGGCCAGCTCGCCCGCGATCAAGGCGTGCTCGCGCAGGCGCAAGTCGATCTTGCCCGCTACCAAAAACTCGCCGAGCAGAATTCGATCGCGCGCCAGCAATACGAAGACCAAGTCTACATCGTGCAGCAGAATCAGGGCACGGTGAAACTCGATCAAGCGCAGATCGATCAGCAAAAGCTCAATGTCCAGTACTGCCACATCGTCTCGCCGGTGACCGGCCGCGTCGGCATTCGCCTCATTGATCCAGGAAATTACATACAGGCCGCCTCGAGCACGGTGATCACCACGGTGACTCAGATGCAGCCGATTACGGTGATCTTTCCGATTCCCGAAGACAACCTGCCCGATGTCATGCCGCAATTGACCGCGGGCACCACGCTCGAAGTGGCGGTTTACGACCGCGCCAACGTCAAACATTTGGCGACCGGCCGCGTCATTGCGCTCGACAGCCAGATCGACACCACTACCGGCACGGTCAAAGTGCGCGCACAGTTCGACAACACGGACAATGCGCTGTTTCCGAACCAATTCGTCAACGCCCAGCTTTTGGTCAACACATTGCACGACGTGACCACCGTTCCGGTAGCGGCGATCCAACGCGGCGCACCCGGCAGTTACGTTTACCTCGTCAACGCCGACAACACCGTCTCAGTGCGGCCGATCAAGATCGGACCGGCCGACGGGCCGACGGCGGAGGTGGTTTCAGGTCTGTCGGCCGGCGAGCGGGTCGTGGTCGACGGCACCGACCGGTTGCGCGACGGCGCGCGCGTCACAATTCCCGAAGCTTCCGGCGCGCCGGCAACCGCGCCGGGCGGACAACCGCGCGGTGCCGAGCATGGCCAGAATCGGCGCGGCAACGGCGGCCAATAGGTTCATGACCGGGAAAAGTGCCATCCGGATTTCCGAGCGGCCGGCGCTTTGAGGCAGCCGGCGGCGAGCGCGAGCCGAACAAAAATGCGGCGCGACACTAAAGCCGAGCGATGAACGTCTCCGAAATCTTCATTCTGCGTCCGGTGGCGACAACGCTGCTCATGGTGGCGATTATGCTGTCCGGCATCGTCGCGTACACGTTCCTGCCGTTGTCGACGCTGCCCGAGGTCGCCTATCCGACTATTCAGGTCCAGACCTTCTATCCCGGCGCCAGTCCCGAGGTGATGACGTCCTCGATCACCGCGCCGTTGGAACGCCAGCTCGGACAAATGCCGGGGCTGAATCAGATGACCTCGGCAAGCTCGGCCGGCGCGTCGTCGATCACGCTGCAATTCAGCCTCGATCTTTCCCTCGACGTGGCCGAGCAAGAGGTGCAGGCCGCGATCAACGCGGCCAATAATCTTTTGCCCAGCGACCTGCCGATACCCCCGGTCTACGCCAAGATCAATCCGGCCGACGCGCCGATCCTCACGCTGGCGGTGACGTCGAAAAGCGTGTCGCTGACCCAGCTGGAGGATTTGAGCGAGACCCGCCTAGCGCAGAAAATCTCGCAACTAAACGGCGTCGGCTTGGTCGGCATCAGCGGCGGACACCGTCCGGCGGTGCGGGTGCAGTTTAATCCGCAAGCGCTTGCCGCCTATGGGCTCAACATCGACGACGTCCGCACCACCATCGGCAACTTCAACGTCAACACGCCGAAAGGAAATTTCGACGGCCCGACGCAGGCGACGACCATCAACGCCAACGATCAGCTGGAGAACGCCGCACAATACGCCAACACCGTGATTGCCTACCGCAACGGCGGGCCGGTGCGCCTCTCGGACGTTGCCGACGTCGTCAGCGGAGCGGAAAACACCAAGCTCGGCGCCTGGGCGAACACGACGCCGGCGATCCTGCTCAACGTCCAGCGCCAGCCCGGAGCCAACATCATTCAGGTGGTGGATCGTATCAATGCGTTGCTGCCGCAGATCATGTCCGGCTTGCCGGCGGCGGTCGACGTCGGCGTACTCAGCGACCGCACTGTGACCATCCGCGCTTCCGTATCTGACGTCGAGTTCTCGCTTGCGCTCGCGGTGGTGCTGGTTGTGATCGTTATCTTCGTCTTCCTGCGAACGCTCCCCGGCACGATCATCCCGAGCCTGTCGGTACCGCTGTCGCTCGTCGGTACGCTTGGCGTGATGTATCTGCTCAGTTTCAGCCTCGACAATTTATCGCTCATGGCACTGACCATCGCTACCGGCTTTGTGGTCGACGACGCCATCGTGATGATCGAAAACATCGCGCGTTACGTCGAAGACGGCATGGAGCCGGTCGAGGCGGCACTACGCGGTTCGCGGCAGATCGGCTTCACCATCATTTCGCTCACCATTTCGCTACTCGCGGTGCTCATCCCGCTTTTATTCATGGGCGATGTCGTCGGCCGCCTGTTCCACGAATTCGCCATCACGCTCGCCGTGACCATCGTCATTTCGGCAGTCGTCTCCTTGACGCTGGTGCCGATGATGTGCGCCAAACTGATCCGTCATCACCCGCAGGCGGAACGCTCCGCCTTCGACATCCATGCCGAACGCACCTTCGACGCAATCATTGCGGTCTACGGCCGAGCGCTCAATTGGGTATTGGACCGCCAGCCGCTTACGCTGATCGTCGCCGTGCTGACGCTGGCGGTCACGCTCCTGCTCTACGACCTCATCCCGAAGGGCTTCTTCCCGGTGCAGGACACCGGCATGATCCAAGGCATTTCGGAAGCGTCGCAAAGCATTTCCTATCAAGCCATGGCGGAACTGCAGAACAAGCTGGCGACTGCCATCCTGCAGGATTCGGACGTGGCGGGCTTAAGTTCGTTCGTCGGCGTCGACGGCACCAATCAGACCCAGAATGCCGGGCGCTTTCTGATCAATTTGAAGCCGCACGACGAGCGCCACCTGACGGCGACCCAAATCATTCGGCGCATCCAAAGCGAAATATCCGGCGTTATCGGCGTCTCTCTGTATATGCAGCCGGTGCAGGATTTGACCATCGATGCCACGATAAGCCGCGCGCCGTATCACTTCGTGCTTGAAGACGCCAACTCCAAGGAATTCACCACGTGGGTTCCCCGCCTCGTCGACCGGCTCAGCCACCTGCCGCAATTGACTGACGTCGCCAGCGACCTTCAGCAGCAAGGCCTGGCGCTCGACATCGTCATCGACCGGGCTACCGCCGCCCGTTTCGGCATTACGCCTGCGACTGTCGACAACGCGCTCTACGACGCCTTCGGGCAGCGCATTATCTCGACCATTTACACGCAATCCAACCAGTACCGCGTGATCCTGGAGGTCGACCCCACGCTACAGCTCTCGCTTAAAGGGCTTTCGATGATTTACCTGCCGTCGTCATCGTCGACGACTAACGGACAAGTGCCGCTCTCGGCAATCGTGCATCTCGAACAGCGAACCGGTCCGCTGTTGATCACCCACTTCGGGCAACTGCCGGCCACTACGATTTCATTCAACACCGCGCCCGGCGTTTCGCTCGGCGAGGCGGTCAGCGCCATCGAGCAGACCGAGCACGATCTCGGCCTGCCGATCAGCTTCACCACCGCGTTCCAGGGTACCGCTGCCGCATTCCAAGCCTCGTTGCTCAATGAAGTCTTTCTCATCATTGCCGCGATCGTGGCAATGTACATCGTGCTTGGCGTTCTCTACGAGAGCTTCATTCATCCAATCACCATTCTATCGACCCTGCCGTCGGCCGGCGTCGGTGCGCTGCTGTCGCTGATGCTGTTGCATTACGACCTCGACATCATCGCCATCATCGGCATCATTCTGCTGATCGGCATCGTCAAGAAAAACGCGATCATGATGATCGACTTCGCCTTGGATGCGGAACGCAACGAGGGTCTGCCGCCCCGCGAGGCGATTTATCAGGCCTGCCTGTTGCGATTTCGCCCGATCATGATGACGACCATGGCGGCGATCCTCGGCGCAGTGCCGCTGATGGTGGGGACTGGCACCGGTTCCGAGCTGCGCCAGCCGCTGGGCATCGCCATCATCGGCGGACTGCTGTTCAGCCAGCTGCTGACTCTGTTCACTACCCCGGTCATTTATCTCTACTTCGATCGGCTGGCCTTGCGTTTTACCGGGCGGCGTCCGACCAATCCGCTCGCTCCGCGCGAGCCCGCCGAATGAATATTTCGGCGCCATTCATCGCCCGCCGGGTGGCGACTACGCTCTTGACGATGGGCATTGCGATCGCCGGCGCCTTGGGATTTTCCAGGTTGCCGGTGTCGCCGCTGCCGCAAGTCGATTTCCCGACCATTTCGGTCAGCGCGACGCTTCCCGGCGCCAGTCCCAACACGGTGGCGACCAGCGTCGCGGAGCCGCTTGAGCGCCATCTCGGGCAGATCGCCGACGTCACCGAAATGACTTCGCAAAGCGGCATCGGGCAGACCCGTATCACGCTTCAGTTCGATGTCACCCGCGACATCGACGGCGCCGCCCGCGACGTGCAGGCGGCGATCAACGCCGCCGCCGCCGATCTGCCGGCCAACCTCCCCAGCAACCCGACCTATCGCAAGGTCAACCCCGCCGACGCGCC
>Ga0302324_100005921_pt1 | contig 26548 bp, 23 predicted proteins | sample Palsa_T0_1_FD_201949 | JGI IMG/M metagenome (GOLD analysis project Ga0302324, IMG submission 201949) | Peat permafrost microbial communities from Stordalen Mire near Abisko, Sweden - Palsa_T0_1 | ecosystem: Environmental > Terrestrial > Soil > Palsa > Peat permafrost | place: Sweden: Abisko...
TCGTTTCTTAGCCATGATCCATATGAAATCGCTTTGATTTTTCCTGAAATCTTAGTTCTAACGCAGACTCTTTAGCCCCTGAGGTATTGCTTTCCTGCCTTTCGTGCAGAGTTTTTCCGCAGTTACCTGTTCAGCCCGGACATCAAGGGGGTCAGCTCTTTGAGGCCCCGAGGTACGCTTTTCCCTCCGTACACCCGCGAAAATGCAAACCGCTGAGTGGCCCTCCCTTCCAACATCAATCGTGACGAGGCAGCGCATCCGGCATGGCGACGATGCCAACCTTGCCTGTTGTGTCGCGCTCCAGGACCGGAGCGTAGATGCCAAGCAGCCGGCGAGTCCACCAATCGCCGCTCGTGCGCTTTTGCGGGATCGAAGTAAACCAGTATTGCCACAGTACGGCGCGGACCTGGAGCGGAGGAGCACCGGCAAAAGGATTGCTCGCAAACAGCGCCAACACGTCCGGATCGTTGGTCAGCAGACGCTCCTCAGTTCGCGGAACCACGGGATTTTGCTGCCACGAACCGAGCGAGGCAAACCAGAGGTTCCACTCAAAGCGCGGCTGATAGGGTGCGTAAATTCCGGGCGCCCGGTCCAGCGCCTGCGGCTTGAAGCGGAAGGGATAGGCAACCCAGTCCTGCCCGTCGCGAGAGCCCTGAAACTCGATCTCGTAGCGGCCCCGTGTCATCACCGCGAACAGACCGTATTGGTTGGCGATGCGAAAAGGCTCCAGCATCGTCACCGGCTGCATCGGCAAAGGCAATCGTCCGAAGACCATGGAGATAAGCTCCACGGTCGTTACGTAGCCAACCAGCGAAAGCAGCACCACACTGGCAGCGAGACCGAAACCACTCAGCAAGCGTCGCGCCGCGTTGGCTTCCTTCGCGCCGCCATCCAGATCCTCCTGTGAATCAGCATTTCCCCTTACCCACCCGCGAAAGAAGCGGTCATCCAACAACAGGAAACCCAGGGTCAGAACCAGGTAATTAAGAAAACAGTAATTAGCCGTGAAAATCACGGCCACTTCCCAAGGGGTGACGATCAGAAAGCAGACAATGCGCCAGCGGCGAGGCAGAAAGAGCATCCAGACGATAGCCAGCTCCAGCGCCAGGGTGGAGAACGCGGTAGCCAGGTGGAACCAGTGCGGCAGGTGCTGGATGTACCAGCCGACCCAGGTGGGCAAGGGACCGTTCTGGTAGTACTCGTCCATCGCTGTCAGATGACGCCATTCCTCGTCACCGCTCAGCAGCTTTACCAACCCCGATTCGAAGTAAATGCGGAACCACTCCCACTGCAGCAGAAACAGGCTCGCCCGTGAAGGCGGATGGCTATGGCCCAACCCCGGCCGCCAGCCGGGCGGGGCAAAGAAGAGCGCCACGAAGCCAGCTTCCAGAAGCATGCCGTCGGATTGGTAGCCGGAAAAGTCCTGAGCCGCGGCTACGAAGGAAAGAAAACCGGCAAAACAGATCAGCAGCATGGCTCGAGGCCAAACGTTGAAGGTCAGCAACAGTGAGGCTGCCAAGCCTGCCCAACACATCGCCATGAGTGCGTGCGAGCCGCTGCCAATCCACAGGAGAGTGGGTGCAAACCACAAGCGTGTCCAAGGTCCGAACGACTCCGCAACTGCTCCCAGGTATCTGCCGGTGGGGAGAATGCCGGCGGGCCCCATCAAGCCGCGGATTTGAAAGAGGAGAGAAACAAAGGCGGAGCAATAAATCAAGCCTAGCGCGCGCAGCACGATCCATCGCGGTCTCAACCGGTCCACCGCGCCCTGCCGCGAGCTGAACAGCCAAAGGAATGTATCCTTCACGACCGATGCAGGCATTTTATGCCGAAAATAAGAAGGCGCATCCCAGACGGATGCGCCTTCGTTCAGGTGCACTTTCTACGCACCTTTCCCCAATGGGGAGAACGTCGTTGTCGTTAGCTGAATTCTTTAGCTGCCTTGATGGACCACCACAACCTTCTTCCGCTTGGGTTTGGGCTTGGTGGGTGGTGGGGGGGGCGCCACCGCCGCAGGTGTTGCGCTGGCTACGAGCCATGTTTGCGCGGCGAGTACGACGGGGTCGCTACTCTCCTGCGGCATGACAGTGGTGGAAGGGAAGAGCTGGTCGGGCGTGAAGCCACTTGGAAACTGCTTGCCGGCACGGTCGGCATCGATGGCTGTCGTGAGGTAGAGTTCGGCGCCATCATCCAGTTTAAAGGGCTGTACGGCGGTGGATTTTCCGGCCGTGGGGCTCCCGAAAAAGCGGGTGTCGGCCCGGCCGTGGAAAGCGATGGCAATCGCTTCCGCTGAGCTTGCCGTGCTGCTGTCAACCAGAACGGCGACGGGAGCGGAGGGAACCATGAGAACAGGCGCGTCCTCCAGGGTCAACGAGACCGTCTCCAGGCCCGCCTGATTGCGGGTGCCCGTCTTACCATCCTGGTAGAACCAGGGAATGTTTCCGTCGGCGGCTACGAATGAGCCTACGACTCCGTCGCCCAGGATCGGCCCAATGCCGGTCAGCATCGGCCACATGTTGCCGCCGGTGTTGCCCCGCAAGTCAACGATCCATCCCTTGGGGCTTTGCGACGAAAGGTCGGTCAGTATGCGGCGCACGTCGGCTGCATAAAGAAGGAGACCGTCGTTATCCTTGGCGGAGCAACGGGGAAGCACGACGTAGCCGAAATTCTTGCCCTGGGAGGTCACGATATGACCTTCAGGCAGACGCCGGCTGGTGAAGGCGGTGGGCACGGTTGTTTCCGTCCGTGCGCTCGCCGGGGCGCTGTTCGCGGCTTCTTTCTCCGCCTGTTGCAGCAGAGCGATTTGATCGGGATAAAGGCCGGGGGGCAGGCGAAGATGGCTGCCAGGATCGCCCAGCTGCACCAGGGACCAGTAGATCGCCGGATAGGTGTCGATGGGATTGAAAGCGCCGCCTGCGCGTTTGAAGGCCTCCGCGCGCAGCGCATCCCAGTCAACGCCCTGGCCATGCAAGGCGTGTTGCCGCATGATATCGATGGCGTTGTCCAGGAAGGCCGCCGCGTCCGGCGTAATTGCAGTCGGACTGTTCTGCGGGCGGGGGGCAGGCTTCTTGCCAGCCAGGCTTACGGCCGGGCTGAGGAGGAGCAACGAGCATGCGAGAATGCGAATTTGGTACTTCATGGCAGAGCAAGACTAGCATGGCATGCGACGCTATTTGATCGCACAAAGGTTGCAGATTGAGCACCTTGCGGGCGGTGTCGAAACTCACAAAAGTTGTAGAAAGACACAGAGTCAGTTGCACAAGCGGGCAGCCCACAGAAACCGCTATAGATACATATCCAGAACCGGATCAGCGGCTGACAGGTAGAGAGAAGTCCACGCCGGCTTTGCGGTTGGCTTCCACCGTGGCCGAAACATCGAGCAGGGAGAGTGGTATTTCCTGGCGCGAATCGCCGTCGAGAGCGTATAGGGTGCTGGCCGTAAGCGCGTAGTTATGCACCTCCAGCGGTGCGCGGCCATCCTTGAAGATCAAGGTGGTGGCGGGTTGAACATGCACCGGGGCAGCGTCGATTTGCCCCTGATATGCGGGCCGGAAGGGCGACGGAGTATTGGCGGCTACCTGTGAGGGTTCCGGGCCATAATCGCTTGCAGGCTGGTTACTATAGTCAGCCTGCTGCGGAGCCACTTGCCCGCCACCACCCTCGTCCTGGTCATCGCCGAAGGGAAGCCCATAGGGAAGACCGTAGCCGAAGGGGACCAACCCGGGGTAGCCCGCATAAAAATAGGGTCCCCGATATCCCACACCATTCCAGTTGTATGGGTGGCGACCCTGGCCCGACGACGGCCAGTGTCCGGTTGGAAAAGACGGATGGCGTGCGGATGACCCCTGAAATAATGGTCCCGAAGGCGGAGCAAAGCTACGCGGAGATCCTGAGAAGGTTGGAGAGGAGTGGACCGCGCCACCCCCATGGGCTGACGACATCGACCCGGCAAATCCGCCATGCTGGGCGAGCAAATACCCCGGGGGCACGAGACTCGTCGTCACCAGGCCGAGCGCGACTTGCAGCAAACCAGAAGTCCGACGCCGCATACCCTAATTCTAGACCTACCCAGGACTGCCGTCCTCGGAGAATCTACTCCAAAACCGAGAACGGGCTAAGTTCAGCTGCCGGGGAAAGCGCCGGAGCTACGGCTGTCCACACCGGCATGGCAAGCTCTGGCATTGGTTTAGAGACAAAGAACTTGCGCGTGTGCCGGGACAGCCAGCGCGCCCGGGAGTTTGCTTTCTTGCGGCGCGCGCTGTCGGTGCTGATGCCGGTGCCGGCATACATCTTGCGGTAAAGCTTGGAGAGGAAGACGAAGGCTACCCGGGCGCGCAGGGTCGGCGTGCAATCAGAACGTTTCCAGATAGAAGAAAAGCTGTAGAAGCGATCCCATACCCCCTGGGTTCGGTTGCTGATCTCTTGCGAGCTCATGAGCGCGTGGGGCATGAACATCTTAGGACGGGTGGCGGCGGGAATCAGCCAGTAGCGGGTGAGCGGGATGCCTTCGACATACACCGGCTCCTTCTCCTGCTCCTTCTCCCAACGCAGAAAGTCGACCGTACCCGGAAAGGGGGTCAGCATGACGAACTGGGCAAAGGCAAGTCCAGCCCTGGAGGCAAGATCGGCTGTGGCTTTGAAGGTGTCCGGCTTATCCGAAGGCAGGCCGAAGATGAACGAGCCCAGCATGTGCAGTCCATGGGCGCGGAAAGTCTGCAGTTGCTTTACCAGGCCTTCGCCGGAAAAGTTGAACTCCTTGAACACCGACTTCAAGCCTTCGGGGGTCACGGCCTCCACCCCGACCAGCGCGCCTTTGATATTCGCGTTGCGCATGGCATCGAGATATTCCGGGTCCTCAGCCGATTCCATGGTGATCTGGGTGAAAAAGACCATGTTTTTCGGCAGTTTCGCCATCTCTGCCATGAGCGCGAATTTGTCGCTACGGATCTGCTCCAACTCGGCCAGCTTGGCGTAGTTCTTCTGCTCCCTGGCGAGCCGCAGATCGGTCAGCGTCACGGGATAGAAGTTATCGTCCGCCAGGGCAATATAGCGAAAGCCCTTGCGTCGCAGCTGGACAATCTCCTCGATGACGCGCTCAAAACTCCGTTGCCTTGGCTTTTGCCCGTCGGTGCGCCACACGGAGCAAAATGAGCAATGCTTAGGGCAACCACGAACCGTCTGCACCGAGGCCCACATATATTTGTCGGGCGGCAGCAGATCCCAGCGGGCGGCGACAAACTGATCGGCGTCGATCCTGCCCCCCTCGTAGATCTGTCTTGGCTCGCCTTGTGTGCAAGCCTCCAGCACCTTGGACCAAATGATGTCGCCATCGCCCTTGACCACGCAGTGCGCGTGGCCACGCTCCAGAGCTTCCTCGGGGTAAAGCGTGGCGTGAATGCCGCCAAAGATCACCCACGCGCCACGCTCGCGCGCCAGGCGGCCGACTTCATAGCCGCGCAAGGCGTTGCCGGTATGAATGCCAATGCCGACAAAGTCTCCGGGCCGAATGCCGGAGGGAGCCAGCGCCTCGAGCGTCTCGTCCACAATGACCGGATCACCAAACGAACTGGGGGTCGCTGCAGCCAGCACATAGAGCCAGCGGGGAGTGATCACCGCGGTGCCAAAAGAGTGGTCGCTGGGATTAATCAGGAAAACAGCCATTACCGCACGTCCTTTCCGAGACGAAAGCACTCCGCAACTCACGCTTGCATGCCCGTACGAAACGAGACATCTCACACAAAACGCTACAGTTACGATGACAATGGGTCGCTAGAGCTTCTAGAAAGGAGCAGAAGAGATCACGTTTGGCAACGTGCTAAGACTATTCCCAATTGAAGGCTTTGTGTATAAATTGTGGCGCAATATGGCGTATGCAGTCTCTAGCTGATACGCACTTCGGCCTCTGTACTCCCGAAGTGGATACGGCAATCGCCCTTCAAGCGTAGCACCTCATTGGGCTTTACTTCGGTCGTCGAGCCATCCTGGCTGCGGCTGGTCCATTTGCCGGCAGACAGATTCTTTAATCCCAGCGGGTTGGCAATGACCTCGGCCATGGGGCTGTCGAAATTATAGGTATCTCCTTCCAGGTGATGGGCAAAGAGTTGGGCGCCGGGACTCAGCATGACCAGCTGCGAGCCGTGAGCGCCACCCACGCGCATGCGCGGAGGATTCGCCAGCACGGAACGGCAACCCCAGCAAGGATCGAGCGTCTTTTTTTGCCGTAACAGCTCCAGATCAAAGAAATTCTCCGCCCCGCAGTTGGGACAATGGAAAATCGCATCGCGCAGCGCACACATCTCCTTGCGCCACTCGTTTTCCATCACCCGGGCATCCGGGTCCCGCAACCCCGCAGTGAAAGCGCGAGTGAAGAGCTTGCGCAGAGAGCCGGGATAGATAGGCCAGAAGCTCAGCGGATTATCGTGCACCCCGGGTTGCGGGCGATTGGAATCGTTGTTGGGATCGAAGATGAAGACCGGGTCGAGTGCGCAGAGCCGGTGCGATTGATCGGGATCGGAGGCCTCGTAGGGCAGGCTCAGTTCTCGCTTGCCTTTCAACGGATGACCAATCACGAAGATGAAGAAGAGCAGCACGGCGAGAGAGAAGCGGTCGCTGGCGGCGTTGGGCTCGACCAGGTCATTCGCCACCTCCGGCGCCATAAAACCCGGCGTGCCCTTGATGCTGCCCGGCTTCAGGTTCACGTCCACGTTGTCCGTATCCGCGATGCGGATGTCGCCCGTGTCTGGGTTGAAGAAAACATTGCCGAAATTGATATCGCGATAGCACAACCCGGCGGCATGCAGCTTAAGAAAGCTGTGCGCGAGCCGGAATCCTACAATGCTTAACACCCGGAAAGAGGGCTCTGTCTGACGCCGCATCAGGTCGACCATGCTGATGAAGTCGGGGGTCTTGATCGGCATCAGGTACCCGCCGTACGCGTGCGTGCGTGGATACGAAACCAGATCGAAGGGCCACAGGAATTGCTCAGTGGGGGTGCCGCTGTTGATGGCTACCTTGAGACGCTCCCACAGTCTCTGGTCTCCTGCCAGATACTCCGGCCGGTACCACTTCAGGGCATAGTGGGCGTCGCCGATGCGCGCCCGATACACTTCAGCCTGCGCGCCCTCACCCAGAGTGTCTTCAATCACCGCCGCGGATTGCATATTGCGGGCGATCAGCACCTGCCCCCGCTTCAGCATCCCTTCCATCATGGGTGGGGCCTCATTCCAGTATTTTCACTGATCTGCCACTGCCGGAGATGCTTCAGCAACGGGTGCCAGGGTCCCCGTGATTTTCGGCGCAAAGGTAATGTTCACGGGCTCCGTGCCCAGCTTCCAATCGTGTCCGTAGCCAATCTTCTGACCCGTGCTCACGACCCACGTATCCGACTTCGAGTCATTGAACAGGAACAACGGGCCGTCCTTCTCTTTACTCGCCACCCGGGCATAGTCGCCGTTGGGATAGTCGTCGGGATCTACTTTCGCGTGAATGAAGCGAGGAGTGATCGATGCTCCCTTGTACAGCGAGATCGGTTTGCCACCGGCTAACTGCAGGGTCCATTGCGGTCCCAGCGAGCCTTGGGTAGAGCCAGGGGGCGTAGAGCCACGGGTAGGAGTGTGACCATGTGTCTTGTCCGGCGGCGCGGTTCCCATCGTGGGAGCAGCGGGAGTGGCAGCCGGCGTGGGGGGGAAAAGTCGGTTGTGGAAAATCGCCACTGCGACGGCAATGGCAGCGACGACGAGCAGGAGAAGAGTATTGCGTAGCCGGCGGTTATCCTTGCGCGTTTGTTCTACACGTATGGCCAGTTCCTGGAGTTTCTGCTGCTGGCTGCTGTGGCGCGCTTTGAGCTGTTCAATCAACGCGGATTTTGATGCAGGGGTCATCAACGGCCGTGGGACTTTGGTTCCCACTGCGGCAGCCCCCAGATCGTCTTGCATGATGGCCAGCGTGATGTCGTCGCCGCTGCCCTGCTGGGTAGCTTCGGTCAGAATGGCCGGCAGTTCTTCGGCCAGAGATGCGATTCCTTGCTGGCGGATGATCTCCAGATAGTCCTGACCGATCTTGAGGAAGTCCTCGTCAGAGCGGAACGAGTTGGCATAGCCATCGGTCGAGAGGAGGACCAGCGACGGCAGCGCCCCGTTCGTCACCCATGAGGAGCGAAAATCTTTCCACGCCTCCGGCTGGCATAAGGAGGTCGTCTGGTTGGCAATCAACCGGTCATCCGGTGGCAGCGGCCGGGTAGTTGCCCCAGTCGCGCTCACGCTCAGAATTTCGCCGTCACCGAGCTGGAGGTAGAGTAGTACTTTGTCCGTGGCTCCCGCTGCTAGAAGCGTGGCGCCGTAGGCAAGCTCGGGCGAGCTTTCCACCGCCGTGCGGCCTTCCATTCCATCTTCTTTTTCTACGGCAGCCAGCTCTGCCTCTGTGAACGGGTTGTGTTCCAGGTCAGATTGGACAGCAGCCAGCCATCCACTGACGATTTTACGCTCCAACTCATGTACCTGCTCGGGGACGAAGGGGACGTGACCATTGCTGGCCACCGACTCGCGCAGGAAGCCTTGCAGTGTGCCGGCTACGGTGCTCACTGCCAGCGAAGAACCTATCTGGCTGCGGAAGTGGCGCGGACTTCCATGCCCGTCGGAAACGACTGCCACCGCCACTGTTCCTTGTGCGCCTGGAGTGACCGTGCACTGCGCTGCATCCTGGTTGGGAAGTCCCGACCGCTGATGGGAACTGCCCCGTACACAGGCATGCGCTACTTTCCAGCTCATCGTTTCACCTCAGCTACGATAACCCCTCTTTGTTCTCACGGCGGACCCTCACTTGGCAAGATTCCTACCACGTTGCGTCGTCGTCGGCCGGCAGCGTCACCCCTGGAACTGGCGCCGGCTCTTTGCCCGGAGGCGTAGCAGTTACCGAAGTGGAGACATAGCGAAAATAGCGCACGAGTTGTTCTGCATTATCCACGCGGAGCACCGGTTTCTCCGGATTGTCGACAAACTTGCGCAGCGTCTCCTGATCGGCGTCCTGCCCGATGGCGATCGCCTGCCGCACTGCACGCCGGCCCCAGGGAACGTTGAGCAATGCCTGCAGTGCTCCTTTCCAGTCGTCGGTAGGCTTGCCATCGGAGATCAGTACGACCTGCGGCGGCAGCATACGGGCATCCGGCGGCATGTTGCTCATCTCTTCTGTCAGCAGGGCAAATGCCTGGCCCAGGTCAGTCTCTCCTTCCGCGTGGAGATCGACCCATTTGAAGTCAGACAGCAGCGTGGGTTGGGCGATGTGCCAGGTGGCTCCGCTGGAGAAGCGAATCACGCGCACATAAAACTGAACTTCGGGATTGCCCTCGGCGGCCTTGCGCATCGCGGGGATCACCTCGCGGATGGCATTGTTCAGCGCCTCGATCTTGCCGCTGATAGCCATCGATCCCGAACAGTCCAGCAGCCAGATAACGTGGAGAGGCCTGCCTGCGTATTCTCCACCCGGTCGCACCGCCATATTGTCTTCTCTCCCCTACGGTTTTTCAGCCCCTGCATCAACCCAATGAAGCGTGCCGGCTTAAGAGTTGCGGAAAACTCATTTTCCTTGAGGGTACGGCCTTTAGGCCGTACCTAAACGCAAACAGAATCGTAGGGCGTCAGCCCTCGAGGTACGTCTTCTCTAACATACTTCGTGACCAACGTACCTAAGCGACTTTACCGGCTGCGGAAAACTGTATCAGTCAAGGTACGGACTTTACCGGCTGCGGAAAAACTCTGTTTTGGGTAGGTCCGGGCTTTAGCCCGGACAACCATCGTAACCAATCGGCCTTTAGGCCCTGAGGTACGCTTTTCCCGTCCATGCGTCTGCGAAAATCAGGGAAGTCCACACCTCAGGGCCTGAAGGCCAAAGAACTTGCTCGGTTGATGTCCGGGCTAAAGCCCGGACCTGCCCAACAGCGACTTTTTCCGCAGACTTTTCGCCCGTACCTTTGTTGACAAGTTTTACGCGGCCTGTCTAGCCGTGCCCTTGGAGAAAGAATTTTTCCCGCTACGAGCCCATCGGAATGCCCTTGGTTAAGCGGAATTGCAACACAGTCTCGGCACTGACCTTTACCGGAGCAGGGTGTGAGGTGAAGGCGCCGGTCGCGCCACCAGCGCCCGCTCCGGCCGCCGCCCCGGTGCCGGCATGATGAAACAGATGACCGGCGAGCGCGCCGATGGCAGCACCCGCGCCGGCACCGATGCCTGTTCTCTCCGCGGTTCGTACCCCTTGCGACGGCCCGTCCACCTCTTTTGAAGCGCCGGAGATATGCATCAATTTGCCGTGGGCCGTGAGCCCTACCAGGGCAAATTGCACTCGCGACTTGCCGGAAATCTTGCCACTCTTATCAATCTGAACCACCTTTAGTTGCGCGCTCGCTCCCCGCTGTACGACCACATTGCCATCGCTGGTCAGCGGAGAGACTACAGTCGCCGGCAGCAACTCGCCAACCGTCGCGGTATCCGAATTGAAATCGCTATCCAGACGCACCACCACCGCCGTGCCGGCGGGCATGACCGAAGAGGAGTTTGTCTGTTGGGAAGAGGCGCCATTTCCGTGGTTAACGTTGCTGTCACTGCCTGACAATCCGTTCTGGACGGCAGGCGCCTTGTTCTGTCCGTCTTGTACTGGCGGCGTCGGGTTTTGTCCGTTCTGTCCAGTTTGTCCGTTTGAACCAGTCTGTCCGTTTGAACCAGTCTGTCCGTTTGAACCAGTCTGTCCGTTTGAACCAGTCTGTCCGTTTGAACCAGTCTGTCCGTTTGGCCCAGGCACCGGTGGCGCCGGGTTCTGCCCATTCTGCCCGTTTTGAGAAGGCGGATTATTGTTCACTGGAGGGGTCGGTTGGGGATGGTGCAGAAGGGCAAATGCGACCGCTGCCACCGCCAGTAGCGACACGCCCCCCACAATCGCCTTATTCTGATTGCTCATCGCGGCGATGGAACCCAGCCCGCCGGTCTTTTCGGCCACCGGTTGTACTGCGACTGCGCTGGGGATAGAGCCCGCCGGACGATCCGCGGCAGCTCTTTCCGCTGCAGATGGGGTGGCAGTAAAGCCGTTCTGGTTGGGGATAGGCACCACATCCTGCACCCGATCAGAGCTGCGTCCCAGGCCCACTCCCAGGGCATACGACCAGGTGTCCACGGCGTAGTTGGCAATCTCCGGCGCCAGTCCACGGTTGTCCTCCAGCCGTTGCACCAGCCGCGCGCGCATAGCTTCCGGCGTCATCGCTGTTTGCCACGAAGACTTGAGCTCCAGAGGAATTCTTTCTTCCAGCGCGCCGACAAGGGCAGAGATCTCCCGGCGATGTCCCGCGCAATAATCTTTTAACAAGCCTTCGCAGCGGTCACGATCCTGGAGAAGACCCTCTCCATTCTTCTCCATGAGTTCTTTCAGCTTTTCGCGAGGCACTGCGGTTTCCATTTTGCCCACTCCCTTTACAAATGTTCGGGCACCCCATCCTTGCGGATTTTCGGCCAGGATGAGAAGCCACACGTTGTCTAAATCAGCCCACTTCACCGTCGGTAGAGCCGAAGTCTATTTTGGCGCCGGGGGCTAGTTTGATTGTCTGTCCTGGCCCGATCTGCCGTCGTGTGCCGTTGGAGACCGCTTCCCACGCTGAACTGGACAGGTTTGTAAGTCCCAGGATCGACGGATCGTTGGGATTACGAGTAACTTCGGCAACCGCGCCTCCGGGCGACTGCGCCAACAGACCCGGCACCTGGTGCTCCAGCAGGCGCAGCCCGGGCACAATCACCAGGAATTTTGCCCCTACCCGCAGCCGGTTCGCATTGCTACCAGCGACGGCAGGAGGTGGTGGTGGCGCCGCGTCCGCTGCCAGCCCCGCCCGGGCAGGGGTAGGAGCACTCGCAACCGGGGTGTAGGCCACCGCAGGAGCACTTGGGATCGGCACAGCGTAATTTACCGCGGGGGCACTCGGCACCGCAGGAGCACTTGGGATGGGCGCAGCGTAAGCAACCGCGGGAGCACTCGCCACCGCGGGCGCATAAGCTCTGCTTCCACCAAAGATTACGCTCGGTTGCAGAAGGTTGCGGTTGGGCGATATCTCGCGCGCCTTGAGCACAGCCGCAGCGAGCACGGCATACGATAGCAGTGCGATCGCTGCTTCCAGTGGCACGGTGTCCATGCTGAGCACGGTGTCCCACAGCGCGTGCGGGATGGAGGCTGAAACCAAGCCAATCATTAGTATCTTCCAGCGTTGCTCCGGCTTGATCACCGAGAGCCCGATGAAGTATCCGAAGTAACCGGCGTAGGCCATGTGGCCGAAGGACTGGTCGATGGATCGGATAATGAGCGACTTGATTCCCGGAGCTGTCCCTAAAACGTTGCTGCCTAGTTGAATGAGGGCTCTTAGCTGATCGAAATTCATGGCAGCCAGGGCGGCTTCTGTATTTTGTCTGCCCACAATGCCGCGGAACGCCAACGCGATGGTAGTCCACCTATTCACCAGGTCCGCCGGCACGTACTGTAACAGGGTCTCCATTACGGCAAAGCCGCCCCCTGAAGCTGCTCCGATCAGAATGCCATCGAGCGGCTCCTCCACTCCAATCTTCTTCCGCATCTCCGGGGTCATGTAGCTGCCGGCTATGACGAGGGCAAAGATGGGCAAGGCCTTGACTATTTCCTCAAAGAACCCGGTGCCGAGAAAGTGCTGGATGAACAACTGAATGAATGGCGCACTGTTGTCCGGCTCACCGCCGGCTAAGTGAAGGTGGAAAAAGTCGTACATCCAGCCAAAGTAGTGATCGACACGGAAAAGCCATAGATAGTACGCGGTAAAGCCGGCGGCGCCTAACAGGATGTACCAGGACTTATTCTTCCCGATCATCCGGTAGATGAAGTACAGGCTTACCATGGTCAGGAAGACAGCCAGGATAATGAGAAAGTTGGAGGTGTAAATCCACTCCCGGGGATCCAACCAAACTTTCCCGTCCGGGGAGGTGATGGCATACTCGATCGTGTTCGTGGAACCGAACGTGACCATGGAGAAAAAGACCGCGATGCAGAAGAGCACCGGTCCCAGCTGAGCTGTCTTTCCCAGCTCATTCCATTTCGTTATGACCGGGATAAGTTGGGAGCGGGTAGGCTCGGTGCCCTGTACCATCACGCCGCCGGGTCGCTTTGCCATAGATGCTTCTCCTCACCGCAAGAGTGGTGTGTTCAGCAGGCCCAGTGAAGGCTGGATGGTTGGGAAGATTTTGTGCGTGCGCAGATCGAAGCCGGCCCGGACGTCTCCATAGTTCACCATCGACAGAAAAATCCACAGGGGGAAAGGGTAAAGCGGGGGCCTTAATTGGCCTTCACTCTATCACCGGGCAACAAGGCTGTCGACGGAAAATGGCCGCGCGCAGGTGATCTGCGGTACCTTAAACCAGTACCGAAGCACCACGCTGCCATTGTCACCCCGCCTGCCCGCCGGGGGGCTGTCCAGGTAGAGAGTTTCTTGACGCAGCGTAACTCAGTCCAGGGAACAGCGGTTACTTACTCTCCTGGTCGGCTTTGCCAACCAGGCAAGGGCCTGCAGCGTGCAGCGATTTCTCGGCGGCCACTGCAATCTCAACCGCACGCAAGCCATCTTCTCCTGTGACGCGAGGCGCACGGTCGCTCAGAATGGTGTCGACGAAGTCGATCACTTCAGCTACGTAGGCCTCCCGGAAACGCGACAGGAAATGATCCTCCAACTCGTAGCTGCCATCGTTCGGCTTTAAGAATGTCGCGGAGTTCTGCCGTTGCCCGCCGATCAGGATGGAACCTTTCGAACCGACGACCTCCGTCCGCACGTCATAGCCGTACAAGCACTGCACATACGATTCGATATTTCCAATAGCTCCGCGGCCGAAGCGAAGGTTCACCACGCCGGCCACGACATCCCCGAACTGAGCAACCTCGGGCCGGATTGCGACCGTAGAGAAGGAGTGGACCTCGGCCACCTCGTCATGGGTGAGCCAGCGCGCCAGATCGAAGTCGTGAATCGTGCTGTTGTAAAAAAGCATGCCATTGATCCCGGACTGGTAAGCCCTGAGGGGAGGCATGTCTTTGTCGCGTCCAATGGATTTGAAGACTACGGGGTCGCCAATTTCTCCCGCTTCAATGCGCTTGCTGGCGGCAACGTAAGCCGGGTCATAGCGGCGCATGAAGCCCATCTGCAGCCGGACCCCCGCCGCTGCGACCACCCGCAATGCCTCCCGGGCCCTCTCCAGGCTGAGGCCGAGCGGCTTTTCGCAGAGAATGTCCTTGCCTGCCCGCGCTGCCGCCTGAACCGCATCAGCATGGAATTTGTCGGGCGACGCGATCAGAACAGCGTGAATGTCTTTGCGTTCGAGCATCGCCTCCAAGGTGGTGTAGGAGTGGTCAATCTCCAGCTCGGCGGCCACCTTGGCGGCGCGGGCGCCATCGATATCGGCCACGGCGATGAGGTCTGCCTTGGGAACCAGCCGGCGAAGGTTCTCTGCGTGCCGTTTGCCCATGTCCCCAACACCCAGCACCCCCATACCCAACTTACGCATCCTTCTGCTCTCCCTGGTGAAAGTCTTCTCTGTCCTGTGCTCGGGCTTGACGAGACGAATCAGCCCCTTGCATCATAGGCAATATAAGCGCTTAGCCAAAGGCATTCAAGTGCTTGCAAGGGGTTCTCGCATGGCTGCAACGACATCCCGCTTCAAATTTGCCTCGGCACCCAATAGCTGGGGGGTCTTGGACTATCCAAGTCCGTCCTGGGAGCAGAGCTACCAAAAGATGTTGGATGAAATGGTCTTCGCCGGCTACACGGGCACGGAACTGGGACCGTACGGCTTCTTCCCCACGGACGCCAAGGTCCTGGAAAGGGAACTTTCGCAGCGCAACTTGAAGCTCCTGGGTTCATTCGTCCCGGTCGATCTGACAGACCCGGCTTCCACCACCATCGTGGTCGAACAGATTCGAAAGGTAGGAGACCTGCTCGCAGCCGTTGGAGCGCCCTTCCTGGTTCTTGCCGACCAGCAGTCGCCTGAGCGGGACAGGATTGCGGGCCGGGTTCCCGCCGATGGCAGCAAGGGCCTGAACGCCGAGCAATGGAAGCAGGTGGCCAAGGTAGTCGCGGAAGCAGCCAAGGTGGCGGACGAGTTCGGCCTGGACCTGGTCTTCCATCCTCACACTTCAACCTATGTGGAGACACCGCTGGAAACCGAGCAGTTCTTCGATGCCACATCGGCTTCGAAGATCGGACTTTGCCTGGATACGGGACATTGTGCCTACTCGGGCGGCGATCCCGTGGCCGAAGCGGAAAAATTTCGCAAGATTCTCAGGTTCATCCACATAAAGGATGTCGACGACAAGGTGATGGCCAAGGTTCGCCGCAGTGACATGAACTTTGAGCAGGCCATCGCCGCCAACGCCTTCACCATCATCGGACAGGGATCGGTTGATTTCCCCGCCTTCTTTCGCGTTCTTGAGAAGAACAATTATTCGGGATGGATGGTCGTGGAACAGGACGTGACGTTTGGCGCGACGCTCGTGCCCCCGGTAGAGAGCGTGGCGGCGAGTCTCAAATATCTGTTGCAAGCCTCCGCACGGTAAGCGAGGTCATCTACTCCGCGAAATTCCGGGCAAAGGTATCCGGGGGCATACCGTCACGGAGTGCTTTGTCACGCATCTCCAACGCCTGCTGGCGATCCATCGCGCCGCCCAGGACGACCAGGTACGTGTCGCCGTTGCCTGGAGGGCTGAAGACGGACGCTTTCAGGTCGGGATATTGCCCGCTGATCAGGGCCACCCTGTCCTGAGCCAGTTTCTGGCTCCTGTAGGTATAGACGACAACCCGCCAGATAGTGCGTCCGGTCGGCGCGGTGGCGGAGGCAGCGGGCCGTTTCACCGGGGCAGGAGTTGCCGGTGCGGGCTTCGCTGGAGTAGCAGCGGGTGCCGGGGTAGCAGCCGGCGGCGGGGTGACAGGCTGGGAAGCGGTCTGGGAGTCGGTTCCGTTCGCCGGAGCCGGCGCGGAATTTGGCCGGAAAAGCAGCCAGCCGATAATCGCCAGCAACACCACAGCGAGCCCTCCATACAGGGCAACAGGTTTCCGCCGGGCAACCACCGGCTCCTCCTCTTCTTCGATCGGCAAGGGGCGCGGTTTCTCCGCTGCTATGGGTGGAGGAACGGGGCGGTACGCAGTTGGCGGCGTTTTCTCCGCTGCTTTGACCGCAACGGGTTGGGGCGCAGGCCTGGCCGGAGGCGAAACCCGAGCGGGAGTTGGCGCCGGGGTGCGGACAGGCGCCGGCACTGGCGGAATCGCTTGCGCGGCCGGCTGGCCGGGCTTCAACGCGTTGGCGATCTGGGCTAAGGTCCAGCGACGGGCAAAAGAGTTGCGGATAATCTCCGCGAATGGCGCCGGGATGCGATTGATTTGCGCATCGGTGGCGGTGAGCGCTTTTCGCTGCGTGAAGGCATGGAAGAGGGTTGCGCCGATCCCCGCCACATCCTCGGCCTGCCCGGCTCCGGTGGTTTGCAGGCAATCGCTGCGCAGCTTGACCGTCTCCTCGGTAGCCAGCACGCTGGCAGCTTCCACGTGGCCGTGCGACATGCCTTGCTGGTGAATCACGGTCAAAGCCCCAACCAGGGCTTCGGCCACTTCGCGGCCTTCTTCTGCGGTGAGGGCCTGACTCTGCAGCACGTCGGAGAGACTTTGCTCAATGTGCTCCATGACGGCGTAGACAATCAAGGTGTTGTCGAGGCTTGCCTGGCCGACCGTGGTGATGGTCACCAGGTTTGGATGTCTAAGGTTTTGCGCCGCTTTGAGGCGAGCGGTCACCTCGTCGGCATCCGTCAGGGCCTCGGTCAGGCTGATGGTGGCGGGGGTGTCGAGTGTCTCCCCGGCCACAGTCTCGAACCAAGCGCTTCGGCCTTCGGATCGCACCAGGCGGTGCAAGGGATAAAGCCTATCGATTGTTTGTCCTTCCAACTCATTCCAAAACTGCATAGTGTCCTTGTTTCCCCCAAAAGTGAGGGTAATGGAGCAAAGCCTGCGAGTTGGACCCGGAAGACCGTTGAGCGCCAACCGCGTCCGGACCGACTGTAACTGACCATCCTGCCACTAACCAACCTTAATGCAAGGGGTGTTGTGAGGTCTGTAGTCAGAGCGGCTCTTGCCCTCAAAATGTGGATAAATTGTCCCACCGCGCACGGAAGTTGCAGCCCGGGTGCCCCGAGCTGCTTGTTTTTACGCTACGACCGATGGCCAGACGCACCGACGGTTCCCCGCACCAAAGGGACCAGAAAGGCGACCGAGACTTCAACTAGACAGCTTACGCGATTCTCTCAATATTGGTTTTTGCCGGGTTGCTGGTGCGCGCCAGCAGTGCCATGCCCTCGCGGGCCATTTCCCGGGCCATCTTACGCAATTCGTCCGGACGCTCGTTGTGGATTGCAGTGAGCTGCTCGAGGGCGGCGGCGGCGCGTAGCTTGGCCACTCCCTGAAAAGCTGCCTCGCCGGAATTTCCGCAGGTGTGCAGAATGCTGTCGCAGGTGATTTTGAATACGTCTTCGCCCTGAATGACGAAGGCCACGAAATATTTTTCCGGCGCGGGAACTGGGTTGTGGGATGCCATTAGCACTTCCTTTGTTTTGGTTCTTGAATTCAAGTGCAGGACGGTCTCATTGAAGGGCCAGACAATACACTACATTTTGCATACAAGAAGCACGAGGATGGATGCAAGCGTATTGAGCACGCGGAACCTGCGGAGGTAACCGAGATAACATGCTCAGCGCGCGCAGGCCCGCTAGGTGGCAGGGAATTATTTTTTTCGCATGATGGCCGAGAACAGCGGCGATCCCCAGGTTCCGATTGCCAGCAGGCTCCCGAAAAGCACTACGGCGTCGATGCTCTCCCGTCCCTCGGCCGACCAATAGACATTGGCAAGGTTGAGCCACAGTGCGAACTCATCGAGCGTCAATGCGGCGCCGACGCCATAAAGGATGGCCATGAGGCGGCTGGCGAAGATGGATGAAGGTGTGCCGAGCGAGCCAAGCTCGTTGAGGTAGCCTAACCCCACCCCGAGCAGGATCAGGATGCCCCACACCAGGTGGTGGATATGGCGCCCACCCATGGTGACGTATTGGAACGGCCCGATGTGATGCTGAATGGAAGCAACCAGCAGGCGAACGGCCAGAAAAGTGATGAAGAAGCTGACCGAAGCCAGGAACATTCTCCGGTGCGGGCGGTCGGGAAGGTTGTCGTGCAGGATAAGGCCCAGCTGAGTGAGATGGAGCAGCAACAGCATGGTCGCCGTTACCAGAACAATGAAGATCAGCAGTATCCACTCGCCTGACAAGTGCATGGCGTATTACAGCATAAACGCACCCAGCTGGCGGAAGGGTTCAGGAGAACGCCGCGGAACGACTAGGCTGTTGCCGTCGTACTGGCCTGTCCATCCACCTCCGCCCATGACTGCGTCTCAGGAGAAAAGGAATTCCTTGGTTCTTAGGTCCTTGATGGTATCGCGCAGCTTGGCCGCCTTTTCAAACTCAAACTTCTTGGCCGCTTCGCGCATGTCCGACTCCAGTTTGCCTATGTACGTGTCCAGCTCCTGCTGAGTTTCGAACTCCGGCAACGCATCATCCTGGCTGGTTAGATCTGCGTACTCCGCTTTGAGAATGTGAACCAGCGACATATCCAGCGAACGGCTGATGGAAGTCGGCGTAATGCCGTGTTCTTCGTTGTGGGCCTGCTGCACGGTGCGCCGACGCTCGGTCTCATCCAGGGCGCGACGGATGGAGTCGGTCATGACATCGGCGTAAAGAATGGCGCGGCCGCTCAGGTGGCGGGCCGCGCGTCCTATGGTCTGGATGAGCGAGCCGGCGGAGCGCAGGAAACCCTCCTTATCGGCATCGAGGATCGCCACCAGCGAAACCTCTGGTAGATCCAGCCCTTCGCGCAACAGGTTGATGCCGATGAGCACGTCATATTCTCCCCGGCGTAGATCGCGCAGCAAGCGCACCCGCTCCAGGGTTTCGATCTCGGAGTGCATGTAGCGGCATTTCACTCCGACCTCTGAGTAGTATCCGGACAGGTCCTCGGCCATTCTCTTAGTCAGCACGGTTACCAGAACCCGCTCGTTTTTCTCCACTCGGGCGCGGATCTCTGCCAGCAGATCGTCGATCTGTCCCCGGATAGGACGGATCTCCACCTGCGGATCCACCAGCCCGGTTGGCCGGATGATTTGCTCCACCACCACCCCGGCGGATTTGGTGAGCTCATAGGGACCCGGCGTCGCCGAGACATAAATCGTCTGGTGGGTCCGGGTCTCGAACTCCTCGAACCTTAGTGGACGGTTGTCCATGGCAGAAGGCAGGCGGAAGCCATAATCGACCAGATTCTGCTTGCGCGAGCGATCCCCATGCCACATCCCATGGAGCTGGGGGACGGTTACGTGCGACTCGTCAATAAAAACCAGGTAGTCGCGCGGGAAATAATCCAGCAAGGTAGGCGGCGGTTCGCCCGGCAACCTGCCCGAGAAGTGGCGCGAGTAGTTCTCAATGCCATGGCAATAGCCCATGGACTTGATCATCTCCAGATCGAAGCGAGTGCGCTGGTGGATGCGCTGCGACTCGACCAGCCGCCCCTCAGTTTCCAGCTGCTTCTCCCACACGGCGAGTTCTTCAAGAATGGAGGCGACGGCGGTCTTCTTGCGTTCTGGCTGGACGACGTAATGCGACTTGGGATAGATCGGCAGGCGCGCATATTTCTGGCGCACGGTGCCGAAGAGCGGATCGATCTGCGACAGTTCTTCGATCTCGTTGCCGAAGAGCTCGATGCGATAGGCCATTTCATCGTAGGTGGGATAGACCTCGATCACATCGCCGCGCACGCGGAAGGTTCCGCGGCGGAAATCGCCATCGTTGCGCTCGTAGAGAATCTCCACCAGGCGCCGGGTGATATCTTCGCGGCGAATCTTCTGCCCTTTTTCGAGCAGCAGCAGCATGCCGTAATACGCCTCTGGTGAACCCAAACCGTAGATGCAGCTGACCGAGGAGACGATAATAGCGTCGCGCCGCTCAAACAGGGAACGGGTGGCGGAGAGACGGAGCTTATCCAGTTCTTCATTGATCGTAGCTTCCTTCTCGATGTACAGGTCACCGGAAGGAATGTACGCCTCGGGCTGGTAGTAGTCGTAGTAGGAGACGAAGTACTCGACCGCATTGCCCGGAAAGAACTGCTTGAATTCGTGGAAGAGCTGCGCCGCCAACGTCTTATTGTGGGCCAGGATCAGCGCCGGGCGATTGGATTGCTCGATGATCTTGGCCATGGTGAAGGTCTTGCCCGAGCCGGTGACGCCGAGCAGGGTCTGATGCTGCTCGCCGGCGGCTAACCCGGAGACGAGCTCCTGGATGGCGCGGCCTTGGTCGCCACGGGGACGGTAATCGCTAACCAGCTGGAAATCCATGTGTACCTGTGTTGAGTGTGCGGCGCGGGGACCAGCCGTGAGCACCACAGGGTCCCAGGAAGCGCGGGATATCCCGTTATTATAAACGCCTGCAGCTTCGGGGCTCATACATTCCGAAACCCCAAGAGGCGGCATGCGAGACCCGCCGCAAAGGCGGCGGCTCGGCCGTATCCAAGGCGGCCGACCCTTACGTGAGACCGGTTCTAAAGGCGCGGCAGGGGAGGGAAGGCCACCGGGCCCCGCACCATACGGCGCGTGATCACGATCAGGCCCCCGATGATTGCGCAGATAAGAAGAATAAGGGGTAGGAAGATGATCGGAGAAAACACCGTGTGCGTGTGGCTGACCGCGGCGGGGTCCTGATGCAGGTGTCCACCGAAGACCACCACGCGGCCGTCGATCTTGGCGTTGCTGGTGAGCGTAACGTTGCCCCCGAAGACCAGAACGTTGCCGCCCACCGAACCGTTGAGAAACACATTCCCGGCGAAGACGCGAACGCTGCCGGTGGCACGGCCCTCCACGTCAGCGGAACAGAGAATGCAGGTGGCATTACGAAACTCTTTGTCTGGCGCGAGCAGGATGTTCCGGCCGACGTGGAATACGTTCGACCCGGCCAGCGATGTTGCCAGCAGCAGGGTGCAAACAACGAAGCACCGTGGAAGCATGCGTGCGGTTTCCTCGGGGGAGCTGACGCTATTCGATCATTAAAGGATCGTGTATGAGAAGTGGCAAGGCAGTTTCCGTCGCCAAGTGTAGCGACTGGCTCAGCTTCGCCGAAGATGGAGTGCCGTGGGATGCTTCGCTTGGTACAGGCCCACTTCGCCGCCTCCGGGAAGCCTGATCCTGGTGATCGATCCCCACCTTTCCTCGTGAACGGCCGAATACTCGACGTTCTTTTCCGCCAGACTCTTCCTTGCGGCCTCGAGATCTTCACACAGGAAGTAGAGTTCGTGGCGGTCGTTCTCTCCGGCGGGATGGAACGCCACTTCTGCGGGAGGCAGAGCGAAGATGAGCCATCCGTGACCGGCATCGACGGATGCAAACCCCAGCACGTCGCGAAAGAAGACGCGGTCCGCCTCCGCATCCTTGCTGTATACGATCACGTGTGCGCCGGAAATCACGATAGCCCCTAGTTTAGCGCGGCCGCTCGGATGCGGTAATTTGAAGTACGATGTTCAACACCATCTTCTTCGTCGGACGTTTGGCTGCGAGCCTTGCGCTCACCGCCTGTCTCCTGCATGTCGATTGCGCGGCCTCTGCAGCCCCGATCCTGAGCTATAAGGTAGTGGCGGAGTACCCACACTCCACCGATAGTTACACCGAGGGGTTTCTCTATCTCGATGGCCTGTTCTACGAAGGAACAGGGATTGCCGGGCGCTCAGCTTTGCTTGCGATTCAGCCGCAAACCGGCAAACCGGTACAGAAGCTGGCTCTGGCTCCGCAGTATTTTGGCGAGGGAATCGTCGATTGGGGACCGAACATCTACCAGTGGACGTGGCAGTCGCACATCTGCTTTGTTTATGACCGCTTCACCCTGCGCACGCTTAAGCAGCTCAGTTACACCGGGGAAGGTTGGGGCATGACCCGCACGGCAAAAGAACTCATCACCAGCGATGGCACCGCAACGCTTCGCTTTCGCGATCCCACCAGCTTTAAGGAAACCCACCACATCCTGGTGAAGGATGGGACCAGGGTCATCGACGAGCTCAACGAGCTGGAATTTATCAAGGGTGAGATTTACGCCAATGTCTGGCACACCGACCTGATCGCGCGCATCAATCCGCGCGACGGACACGTGATTGCCTGGATCGATCTCTCCGGTTTGCTCCCAGACGATCAGAGGATCAACCAGGAATCCGTACTGAACGGGATTGCTTACGACGCCAAGCGTGACCGTCTCTTCGTTACTGGAAAGCAGTGGCCGAAGGTCTTTGAAATCAAAGTTGTTCCCCACGGAACGAGGACGGGCGGCGGCAACTAGCGTTGCGTTGTGAGACAGCTTTCAATTGCGTGCTGCCACTCTGGACCGCTCTCGCGATCGCTCTTCCCCATCGCTTGCACATGGTCGTTCGCCGCCGCGTCCAGGGCTGTGCGAGCGTAAGTTACTTCAACCCCTGTCCTCAAGGGGTCAAGGACGGTCAGCCGAACGTCAACCGTGGATACGAGTGTGTCGGGAATGAAGGACACATACTGCATGCGGCCTCCTACCGGATCGAAGAGTGTGTTCACCCACACGCTCTTATGCGGACCGTGCTGAACGGTGAAAACGGCTCCTTGCACGTCTTTCCCCGGTTGCGGGTAGAGAAATTCGGGATTCCAGTGCTCGCCTGCCCAGCATCGCTCCCCCTCCGGGCCGAAGAGGGGAGCGGCGCGGCTCAAAGGCGCCTTCACAACAAATTGGAAGCTATTGCTAACGTACGCAGGGGCGGCCGCTGGGGGCGTCGTTTGTAAATTCTGCTGGTTTCTCATGGAGATGATCACTGAAAGAAACAGCCATACGCCGCCTTTCATTTGCGCTCCTTTAATCGATGGCTATCCGAGGCATGCAGAGTCAGGCCGTAGATACTTCTGAATTGCTCGATCTCCTTCAGAGTCTGCGCAGAGAACGCAGACTTGCCTTCAAACGCATGGAGCACGATTCCTTCGAGCAAATCGCCCAGTGTCATGTCCTTCAGCTCCGCAACCGCTTTTAATACCTTGAGCAGCCGCTTTTCCATGCGGACGCCGGTCTGGATCCGTTCCACCTCGATTGGCCCTGTCATTTGTACCAATGTACCACGGTACACGCGGATCGCGTGTGAAATACTTTGCAAGGCCGCTGCGACGTCACTCCGTCGCATGTGCATCTGAAGGTCAAGAAGGAGATCCATTGCAGATGAGTTATCTACCCAATGCAAAGCGGTATGACGGAGCGCTTTTTCGCCGCTGCGGTCGATCAGGGATCGTGCTGCCGCCGGTCTCGCTCGGTCTTTGGCAGAACTTCGGCGGCGTCGATGTTTTCGAAACCGGCCGGGCGATTGTTCGCCGAGCCTTCGATCGGGGAGTGACCCACTTTGACTTGGCCAACAACTATGGACCACCCTATGGATCCGCCGAAGAAAACTTCGGAGAGATCCTGCGCAAGGATTTCCGCAGTCACCGCAACGAACTACTGATCTCGTCCAAGGCCGGGTGGGACATGTGGCCGGGACCCTACGGTCTGGGCGGCTCGCGCAAGTATATGCTGGCCTCGCTGGACGAAAGCTTGCAGCGCATGGGCCTGGAGTATGTCGATATCTTCTACTCCCACCGTCCCACCATGGACGTGCCCCTGGAAGAAACGATGGGGGCGCTGGTCCAGGCCGTGCGGCAGGGCAAGACGTCGTACGTGGGCATCTCGTCGTACAGCCCGGAACGGACCCGCCAGGCGGCAAAGATTTTGCAGAGTGAAGGAGTACCACTACTCATTCATCAGCCGTCGTACTCGATGCTGAACCGCTGGGTGGAGAAGGAGTTGCTCAGCACGCTGGAGGAGTTGGGCGTAGGTTGCATCGGTTTCTCTCCGTTAGCCCAGGGGCTGCTGACCAACAAGTACCTCAAGGGAGTACCGGAGAACTCGCGCGCCAAGGCGCAGGGTTCGCTGCAGAAGGAACAGCTGAGCGAGGAAAACCTCAACCGGGTGCGGGCGTTGCACGAGATTGCGCGGGGGCGTGGGCAGACACTGGCACAGATGGCGATTGCCTGGGTGCTTCGTGACCAGCGGGTTACCTCGGCTCTAATCGGAGCGCGCAATGTGGAGCAACTCGACGATTCGCTCGATGCGACGAAGAAGCTCCACTTCACGGCTGCAGAGCTGAAGGAAATTGATCGCTACGCGCAGGAAGGGGAGATTGACCTTTGGAAGGACGCCCGCGAGGGGGTGGCTTAGCCGGCTCGCTCACTTGTGCCTGGATCCAGTCACTGCGGTCGCCATACCCAGGCCCAGATATACAGTTCCGGAGACGTAGCGCTCGTTGCGAATAAAGGTCCGGTTGCGTCGCAGCCATCCCGCGGCCGACCCCGCGGTGAGCGCCCACACGCTGTCGGTCGTAAATCCCATAAAAGTAAACAGCATCCCCAGGGCAAAGAATTGCAAGCTCACGTGTCCGCGAGCCGGGTTGACGAACTGCGGCAGGAAGGCAAAAAAGAAAATGGCTACCTTTGGATTGAGAGCCTCGACCAGAACACCTTGCGCATAGACCCGGCGCAACGGCAGCGGCGGCACGTGCTTCGCTTCGACATCCATGGCGGGGCGTTCACGCAGTTTCTTGAATCCCAAATAAATCAGGTAAGCTGCGCCCGCATACTTCACCAGGGAGTAGGCTACCGCCGAAGACAACAGCAAGGCCGAGAGTCCGAGCGTTGCGGCCAGGACGTGCACCAGCGAGCCGGTAGCGATGCCGGAACAGGAGGCCAATCCTGCTTTACGTCCTTGATCGATGCTGCGGGTCAAGACGTAGAGCACCGCCGGTCCTGGAATGACCAGCAAGATCACTGCCGTTGTAACGAAGAGAAGGAGATCGTTCGAGGAAGGTAAAAAGTTCACTAAAGTCTCCATGCAAGGCGATAGGGTGACGGCAGCCATAATTTTACGCCGCGGTCGTGAACCACCGCCTTCCCGCCGAGCCACATTTGGCTACTTAGTTCTCAGCTCTATATAATGCCGTGCCATCGGCTAGAAGGGGCTCCAACGGATCCTCTGCCGTGGAGGAGAAGATGGCAGCTCCCGATGTCGTCTGGAAAGACGGCAGGTTCGGCCAAACGTCTCGGCGAGATCCTTGGTGGCTTTCGCCCTCAGCGATTTTCCTAGGGTTAAGCGCGTTCCTGGTCTATTCCACATGGGCCGCTTGGCAGAACAGCCACTACACCTTCGGGCCCTACATCTCACCGTTCTACTCTCCGGAGCTCTTCGGTTCCTCGCCGCACGCCCTCTTCGGCCCCAAGCCAAGCTGGTATCCGAGTTTTGTGCATTTCTCTCCGGCGCTTTTTATCTTATGGATCCCGGGCCTCTTTCGCCTGACTTGTTACTACTACCGTGGCGCCTATTACAAGTCGTTCTGGGCCGACCCGCCGGCGTGCGCGGTCAGCGAGCCGCGCAAGACTTATCTCGGCGAACGAAGCTTTCCCCTGATTATGCAGAATTTTCATCGCTACTTTCTGCGCCTCTCCTACTTGGTTTGGGCCTTCCTGGTCTATGACGCAATCGTGTCCTTCCGCTTTCCTGACGGCTTCGGCATTGGCGTTGGAAGCCTCGTCCTGGTGATGAATGTTGTCCTTCTGGGCGGATATGTATTCGGCTGCCATGCTTTCCGGCACCTGGTCGGAGGGACCTTCGACCGCATCTCGGAGTATCCGGTACGGCACAAGCTCTACGATTGCGTGAGCTGTTTGAACCGGGGACACCAGAAGTGGGCGTGGGCCAGTCTGTTCTGGGTGGGATTCTCCGACATCTACGTCCGCCTCTGCTCGATGGGCATCTGGCACGACTGGAGAATCCTGTAGATGCCGGAGTTCCAGCGGTTCTCCTACGACGTTCTAATCATCGGTGCAGGTGGGGCTGGGCTACGCGCCGCCATCGAAGCCGCGGCGAACGGCGCAAAAGTGGGCGTGGTTTGCAAATCGCTGCTCGGCAAAGCCCACACCGTCATGGCCGAGGGTGGTATCGCCGCCGCTCTGGCCAACGTCGACGATCGCGACAACTGGCGCGTTCATTTCGCCGATACCATGCGTGGCGGCCAGTACCTCAACAACTGGCGTATGGCGGAACTGCATGCCAAAGAAGCGCCCGAGTGCGTGCGCGAACTGGAGGCATGGGGCGCGCTCTTCGACCGCACCAAGGACGGGCGGATTCTGCAGCGGAACTTCGGCGGGCATCAGTATCCGCGTCTTGCCCATGTGGGTGATCGCACCGGCCTGGAGATGATCCGCACTCTCCAGGATCATGGCATTCATTGCGGGATGCAGGTCCACATGGAGTGCACCGTACTTAGCCTCCTGATGGACTCGGGCCGCGTCGCCGGGGCCTGTGGCTACGATCGCGAGAAGGGCCTCTTCCAAGTGTGGCAAGCGAAGGCGGTGGTGCTGGC
>Ga0302324_100005922_pt1 | contig 26545 bp, 29 predicted proteins | sample Palsa_T0_1_FD_201949 | JGI IMG/M metagenome (GOLD analysis project Ga0302324, IMG submission 201949) | Peat permafrost microbial communities from Stordalen Mire near Abisko, Sweden - Palsa_T0_1 | ecosystem: Environmental > Terrestrial > Soil > Palsa > Peat permafrost | place: Sweden: Abisko...
GCGGGTGGTCCCGCTCGACCAGGTCGGCGACGGGATGATCCTGGACATCGGACCGCGGACCGCCGCGGCGTACGCCGGCGTGCTGCGCGCCGCCAAGACGATCGTGTTCAACGGTCCGATGGGCGTCTACGAGAAAACGCCGTATCAGAACGGCACGCGCGTGATCGGCGAGGCGATCGCCGAGGCGACGCGCAACGGCGCGGTCAGCGTCGTCGGCGGCGGCGACGCCGCGGCCGCGGCGCACGCGCTCGGCTTCGCCGATGCGATGACGCACGTCTCGACCGGCGGCGGCGCGACGCTGGAGTTCCTCGAAGGCAAGACGCTGCCCGGGATCGCGGCGCTCGAGCGATGAGCGCGCCGCGCCGCCCGCTGATCGCGGGGAACTGGAAGATGCACAAGACCGTCGCCCAGACGCGCGCGTTCTTCGCCGAGCTGCGCGGTCACGTGCTGCCGCTCGACGTGGTCGACGCGGTGATCTGCCCGCCGTTCACTGCACTGTTCGCCGCGCACGAGGAGCTCGCGGGAACGACGATCGGGCTGGGCGCGCAAAATCTCAGCTGGGCGGCCGAGGGCGCGTTCACCGGCGAGGTCTCCGCGCCGATGCTCGCCGAGCTCGGCGTGCGCTGGTCGGTGGTCGGGCACTCCGAGCGGCGAGCGCTGTTCGGCGAGCTCGACGTTCGAGTGAACGAGAAAGCGCGCATCGCGCTGCAGTACGGCATCACGCCGATCGTCGCGGTCGGCGAGACGGAACAGCAGCACGCTGCCGGTCAGGCGCGCGACACGGTCTGCGCGCAGGTGCGCGCGGCGTTCGCCGAGATGCCGGCGGCCGACGTCGCGCGCTGCGTGGTAGCCTACGAGCCGATCTGGGCGATCGGCACGGGCCGCGCCGACACTCCCGCCGGCGCGAACGCGATCATGGGCGAGATCCGCGCCGCGGTGGACGGCCTGCGCGACGTGCGCATCCTCTACGGCGGCAGCATGAACCCCGGCAACGTCGCGTCGTTCGTGGCGCAGCCGAACATCGACGGCGGCCTGGTCGGCGGCGCGAGCCTCGACGCGGCGTCGTTCGCCGCGCTGCTCGACGGCGCGCGCCAAGGAGCGCCGGCATGAGCCGCCGCCGGCCGTTCGTGCTGACCATCCTCGACGGCTGGGGCTATACGCCCGAGAAATACGGCAACGCGATCGCCGCGGCCGATCTGCCGAACTGGACGCGCATTCTCGCAACGTACCCGCACACGCTGCTCGAGGCCAGCGGCCTCGCAGTGGGGTTGCCCGCCGGCGTGATGGGCAACAGCGAGGTCGGTCACATCAACATGGGCAGTGGTCGCGTCGTACCGCAAGGGTTGGTCGTGATCGACGACGAGATCGCAAGCGGAGGCTTCGGGCAGAACGCTACGCTGCGCGCATGCATCCGTCACGTCGAGCAGACCAACGGCACCCTGCACCTCATGGGGCTCGTCTCCGACGGCAAGGTACACAGTTCGCTCGACCACCTCGACGCGCTCATCGAGGTGATCTGCAAAGCCGGCGTCTTGCTGGCGATCGACGCGTTCCTCGATGGGCGCGATACGCCGCCGAGCTCGGCCGCAACGTACCTCGCGCACGTCGAGGCCGAGTTGGCCGCGCACGGGCGAGCCGGCGCGATCGCGACGATCTCCGGGCGCTACTACGCGATGGACCGCGACAAGCGCTGGGAGCGAACGCGCCGCGCATACGACGCGCTGGTCAACGCGGCCGCCGAGCACAGCTATCCGAGCGCGGCCGAGGCGCTGCAAGCGGCCTACGCGCGCGGCGAGACCGACGAGTTCGTGGCGCCGACGATCGTCGGCGAGCCGCGGCCAGTGCGTGACGGCGACGCCTGCATCTTCTTCAACTTCCGCCCCGATCGCGCGCGACAGCTCACGCTGGCCTTCAGCGACCCGAACTTCGATCAGTTCCCGGTCCACCGGTTCACCGACTTCATCTTCGCGACGATGACGCGCTACGAGGAAAACTTCCCGAACCCGGTGCTGTTCGGACCGCGGCCGCAGTACGACGTGTTCGGCGAGATCGTCGCCAACGCGGGGCTGACCCAGCTGCGGCTGGCCGAAACCGAGAAGTACGCGCACGTGACGTACTTCTTCAACGGCGGCCGCGAAGACGTGTTCCCGGGCGAGGACCGCATCCTCATCCCGTCCAACCGCAGCGTCGCGACCTACGACCTCGCACCGGAGATGTCAGCCAGCGACATCACCAGCGCCGCCGTCGAAGACATCTCGCACAAGCGCCACGACGTGATCGTGATGAACTACGCGAACGCCGACATGGTCGGCCACACCGGCGTCTGGGATGCGACGGTCTCGGCCGTCGAGACGCTCGACGTCGCGCTGGGCCGGCTCGAGCAGAGCGTGCTCGCCGCCGACGGTATCTTGGCGATCACCTCCGATCACGGTAACGCCGAAGAGAAGATCGATGCCGACGGCAACCCGCTCACGGCGCACACGACCAACCCCGTTCCGTTCGTGATCGTTTCGGCGCAGCCGGTCGGCACGTTCACCGGCAACGGAAAGCTCGGCGACGTCGCGCCGACGCTGCTGCCGCTCATCGGTCTGCCGGTGCCCGAAGTGATGACCGGGACGAACCTGCTCGCTCCGGTCGAGTCGACATAATGACGCACCCAGCGCTCGAGGTATCGATCTCGTGAAACGCAAGCGGCTCGAAGCGGCGGCGGATTTCCTGCGGCGCAAGGCCGGCGGCGAGCTCGACGCGGCGATCGTGCTGGGTTCGGGTTTCGGCGGCGTGTTGCGCGAGCGCATCGACGGCAGCACGGTGCCGTACAGCAAGATCGAAGGGATGCCGGAACCGACCGTACCAGGTCACGCCGGTGAAGCGCACGTCGGGATGCTGCACGGCCGGCGCGTCGTCGCGTTCAGCGGCCGCTTTCACCTCTACGAGGGCCGCGCGACGCACGACGTGATCTATCCGGTCGCCGCCGCGGCGCACGCCGGCGCGAAGACGTTCGTGCTCACCAACGCAGCCGGCGGCGTGAACACCAGCTATCATACCGGCGACCTCATGCTCATCGCCGACCAGCTCAACCTCACCGGCACGAGCCCTCTCCTCGGCGCCGGTTTGCTGCCCGGTCAGGAGCAGCGTTTCGTCGACATGGTCGACGCGTACGCGCCGGTTCTGCGCAAGCTCGCGCGCCACGTCGCCGGCGAGTACGGCATCGCACTGCAGGAAGGCGTCTACGCCGGACTGCTGGGCCCGACGTACGAGACGCCGGCCGAGGCGCGCTACCTGCGCCGCATCGGCGCCGACGCGGTCGGCATGTCGACCGTGCTCGAAACCATCGCCGCCCGCGCCTTCGCCCGCGACGTGATCGGCTTCTCGCTCATCACCAACGTCCACGGCGCCGGCACCCCCACCTCGCACGAAGAAGTCATCGCCGCCGCCGCAGCCGCCGCCGAGAACGTCGCGAGACTCATCGAAGGCATCGTCGCAAACCTTTGACGACGACGAATCAGCGAACAAGATCAGGGGCTAGTGGCGCCGCAATAAGGCGGGTAACCGTCGGCGTTATGATGATATACAGGTCAGTATGCTGCTTCGTCATGTGTCGCGCCTTAAACAGTTCTCCCAAGATTGGTATCGAAGATAGTCCGGGAAAGGCCGAGGTATTGCTCAGCTCACTTTCTTGAACGAGTCCGCCGATCACGAGCGAGTTACCATCGTGAACACTCGCACTGGTTGAGGCTTGCCGTTGACTGATTTGCGGAACACCCTGCACGTACCCGGTCACCGATGAAACGCTGGACTGCACGCGCGCGTGCACCACGTCCCCAGCATCCACGGTCGCCAATATTTGCAGCGATACGCCGACGTTCACATATTGGACCTGTTGCTGCACGATGTTAGATCCAGAACCAGGATACGAGATATTCGTGAAGATCGGAATCGAATCGCCGGTGAGAATTGATGCCGGCGTACCGCTTTCGACAAGGATGCGCGGACGCGCCAGAATACGGCCGTAGCCCTTCTGCACAGCGCCGTACACGGACGCCTGTAGGTTCACTTGGCCCTGCGGAAACGACTGCGATTTGACCGTCCCACTTACGGTCGCGAGCGAACCGCCGCTGGAAAAGTCGATGCCGAGGTCGTGCGCGGCAGTATCCGAGAGCTCAACGACAGAAACCTCGAGTAGGACGCTCGGCACGGGAGTGTCGATCAGCTCGATGAGGTGCTTTAGTGCCCCTGCCGTCGTCGCCGGTCCGTTGAGCACGACGGCGTTGAGCCGGCGGTCGACCGAGATCACGTCGGATACCTTGTACGCAATGGCGGCCGCCTGCGTCGTCGCAGTGGTCGCCATCGTCCCTACGGCGTTCAGTGATCCCGATCCCGCTGGGAATCCGCTCCCCATTTGGGTGCCGGACGACACTTGCGCGAGCGGATCGGAGGGCGCCGATGCGCCCAAGAGTTCCGCGATCTCGTTCACATCTGCGTAGCGTAGCCGAATCAGCGTCGCGTCGTTGCCGACCGTCGTGTTGGCACTATTCTCCATTCCTACCGGAGGCGGCGAGCCGAGGAAGAGCACGAGTGAGTGGTCTGCGCGCACAGCCTGGACACGCAGTGGCCCATCGCCGGTCAGCATCGCCGTGACGAGCCCGTTTGCGTCGTGAATGTCGATGTTCTTCAACGGCCCGAGACTAGATGCGCCTGGTACGACCGTCGGACGGCGGGTGGAATTCGCAAAAGTGACAGTGATCTGCGGCGTACTTGCGCCATCGATTCGGTATCGCGGCGTGATAGGCAGGAAGTCGAACTCAACACGAACGAGGCCGGGCGCCACCTGGGACAGCGTAAGGCCGGATAGCGTCGCTATTGCCTGAGCATGCGCAATCTCTGGCGAAACTACTGTGCAGATCAGCACGATAGCACATAGTTGCGCCAGTGTGACCTTACGCACCGAGATCACCTATATAGCCGAGCGCGACCGTGTCCCCCGCCGCATCGACGACTCGCAAGAGAAAGGGGTGATCGAAGATCATTCGAAACTTGGGCTTCGGCCCTGGGGAGAGTGCAACGTCCGCGATCGTCGAAGCCCGCACGCTGATTCCTTTCTCATCCAATCGAAGGTCGACGCCTTGGAGAATCTCGGACAGTCCGTGGTTCGGTAGGAGGCGGGGAAACGGATCGGCCGTTTCGTCGAAGATCATTCGTACTCCGAGCCGCTCCAAACGGCCGCGAAGATCGGTCGTGGATGTGAGGGATAGCTTCGGGATCGACGCGTCGACGGGCGTCCTTGAAGGCGGCGCGAGCGGTCGCACGATGCACCGCGCCGCGATTTCAGGATCCTTCCCAGCATCGGCAAGTACGACAAATCCATGTTCCGTCGTGAGAATGACGACGCGTCGACAGCCGGCCGAATCGTCTGCCCAGCCGTTACGACCACGAATGAAGGCCGTGGTGGTAACGTGCCTCCGCCCGAAGAACGCCCGCTTCGTCGACTCTGAGCGAAACGGCAGCCGCCAGTCACGCTCGTAGTGGACCGCGCTGACCGAAGCGAATTCGACCGGTCCATGCGGATCCAATAGCGGTACATCATGCGCGCGCAACCACTTGAGGATTGGTGCGTTGAAGGGCGGCTGCCCGCGATGAAGTTCCGCTTGCGAGGAGATCGCCCGTTCCACTCCTGGCGAAAGGCCCAGTGCCTGCGGCAGCCACACGGATGCAGCAACGTCTCCACGCGCGTGGTCGCACACATTGCCGAAAACGACTTCCACCTCTCGTCGGCTCCGATCGGACATACCAGGCCCGATCGAGCAGATCGCACGATACATGCCCAATGGGGAGACGATATCAATGGAAGCCCGAACGTCAAGAAGACGCGCCTCGGTATTCGACGTTCGGGATCTCGTCTCACCTTGACTGGCCGAAGGCTGGGCGGCGAAGCCGCATAGGGCTAGGCAAAGGCCTAGCCCTATGAAGCGCCGTGCCACGTCGGCAGGTACGTGCAGATAACGCATAGGCTCAACTCATCAAAGTGAGGCGCTTGGTGATTCGAGGTCAGTCGGCTGAGTTGCCGAGTACTTGGCCGGTGTATGCATCGACGTAGACTTGAACGCCGCCCGCCAGCGTGAATACCCATGCGGGCGTCGCGATGTTCGGCGATGCATTGTCGAACGAGGGACTCCAGTTTCCCGGCGCATAGGCTACAATTACCGACCCAGCAGGAAGCGATGCTGCCGCGGTGGCAGCGGTAATTGAAGCTTTGCCCAGCGATTGCACCGACTGTACGCCCGCTACGGTGTGCCACATGCGGAACATATACGCGATGTTCGGCTGGTCAGTGTAGTACGTCGTATACCCTAAGCAGAGCGTAATCGGCGGATTCGGCGGGTCGTGGAAGTACTTGGTTCCACCGGTGCATACTTGGCTGGAGGTCTGGTAGTCAGTGACAGCGACTCGTATGGCGTCGCTGCTTGCAATCGACGCGGCGTGTTTCCACGTAAATAAGTACCCCGTCAACGTCTCGCCGCCGCTAACCGGGTCGCCTTCCCATTGCAAGGCGGTTTCGGTCAGCACCGCGTCGGCCGGCATGCCGTTCACGCCTTGTGCGGCTTGCGTCGCGTCGCTTAAAGCTGAAGCCTGGGTGAAGGTTAGCGCGTTGTTGGTATACACGCCGTGGTACGAAAGGGCGCTGCTGGCGAGATAGTGACGAATCGTTGTACCGCCCTTTGCCGCCACCGAGATCGTTCCGTTGTTCGAATAGGAATCGGGGCTGCCGAAGTACGGTTGAGCGTTGGAAAGCAGCGTCGTATCGCTCAGTGGTTCGGGGTTCAACGTTGTCGGGTTGAGTGTGAATGTTCCGTTCCCTGGAGTGACCGGCGTCACCGAGTCGACGCCAATCGGCGCATTCGCATAGTACAGTGTAACGACGCCGGAAGGTCCGGGATCGGTAGAACCACCAGCAAGAATGTCCGTGTCGTTACCGGAGTACTCATACATGCTCCACCTGTCGCCGAAACTGACGTCGTTGGCCGCATTGGCCCACGACGAGTGGACGTCTTCTACGGGAGTACTGCCAAGCGCGTGCGACGTGAAGTCGTCCGCGAAACTGGGCCCTTGAAACGCGTAGATGTCGCATGTTACGCCGCCGCCAGTGAACCCTGGGTCGCTGAAAGGACAGGTACCCGACGTCTGATAGAAACCGTACAGACCATGAAGACTGCCGCCAAATGCAATCGACCAGTTCGCGCCGTAGTCTGCATAGTTGCTCGGAACGAAGGACGGCGGAAGAGCCACCGTGTCCGAGCTGAAGGCGAGGATCCACTTTAGCTGGCCCTGCACGGGGAATCCGTTCGTGTTGCTCGGATACTGGTTCGTCGTTGATCCCGGTCCCCACGACGTGATATCCGGATTATTACCCCCGGTTTCACACCAATACAGCTCCATCAGCCCAGGGTCGCCGTGTCCCGAAAACCAGAGCCAGTCACTGTTCTTTTCCGCCGCAACCATTTGGCTCGCCATAACATTGTCCGGGACGACTGTGCGCTGCACCTGATTTTGGGCCTTCATGTCTTTTTGAAACTCGTTCAATATATCGGTCGGGTTCGGCTTCTGGTTCGAGGTAATCACGCAGTTATCGTTGTAACTCGTCTCGGCGAAGCCACTCCAGTCACCCGTTGTCGAAGCCGGGCCTGGCGGACCGCTGAACCAGCTCAAAATGTTACAACTCGCAAGAATCGGTACCGCGATGAGAAAGGGGGCGAAGCCGAAGAGTCTCATCGCGGCGAAACTCCGTGGACAGCTGCCGCAAGCGGCGGGAATCCATTGCGGATGGCCGTCGCATCGTCAGCGACGGTCATCGTAGACGACAACAATGAACCCGTACGATTATCGTAGGTGAGGTTCACGACGCGGGCTACAGCCGGCTCATTTCCGAACCTTCCGAAAGTCAACAGTGAAACTGTCGTGGCCGGCGGGTACACGTTGCCGACCGCCTTTGGTGACCTGCCGGGACGTGCCGCCAGGAAAACGGGGGAGCGATACGACGCTCTAACGGCGGCATACGCTTTCGCCTGCGCAGCGCGCGTGGTGCCGGTCAAGGACGATTGCGTAAATAAGCGATATGCATGCTGCAGCGCTTTGATCTGCAGCATCCGCAGCGTGATCACCGGGGAGCTTCGCATGTGAGGAATGCGAACGGCGTTCGCGGCGGCGGCGGGAAGGGACACCCCCGGGGCGGCCGCAGCACACGCGGCGGCGAGAGCGCAAGCTCGGAGCTTCATCATGTTAGACACCCCCTGGTCAAGTCGCCGTTATGGGCTTGATCCAAAGCCGGAATCTGATCGACGTCCGGCATCGCGACCATTCCCCCTTGCTATCAAGGTCCCCCTAGACGTTAGGAGTCCATCAATAACTTTACTTTACAAAGAAAAAATTGCAGCCGCACCAATATACGACTAAGCGCTCTTGCGATTGAATTGCGATCGCAATCGTAAGTCGGTACAACACTTGCGCAGGTCGAATTCGAACGACGCCATCGAGCCGTATGGAATCGGACGGCGGCTTCGCATCAGCTTATCCGGCGCGACGTGCAAAAACACATTCGGCATCCGCGGCGCGTAGTTCTGCCCACGACGAGCAAAACGAGGCGAAGCTACCGAAGGCGATAACTCGGGTCCACCTCGACGTAGCGGCTCCCGATGCTGACGGCACGCACGAGGTGATCCCAAGAGCCGAGCACACGAACGACGACCGGCTGCAAACCGGCAAGCACGGCTCGCACGCGGGACGACACCGCCAGGACGTCGCGTTGCCAGGCCGGGTGATCGCGCGGTAGCGAGTGCGGGCCTTCGAGGTCGATAGCGGCGAGGTGCACCGCTTCCGCGGGTGCGCCCGCGACGGTCAGCGGCGGCGCTCGGCAAGGTGCACAGCTCGCTCGATCATCTCGACGCGCTGATCGAGGTGATCTGCAAAGCCGGCGTCGCGCTGGCGATCGACGCGTTCCTCGACGGGCGCGACACGCCGCCGAGCTCGGCCGCAACGTACCTCGCGCACGTCGAGGCCGAGCTGGCCGCGCACGGACGAGCCGGCGCGATCGCGACGATCGCGGCGAACGCCGACATGGTCGGCCACACCGGCGTTTGGGACGCGACGGTCTCGGCCGTCGAGACGCTCGACGTCGCGCTCGGCCGGCTCGAGCAGAGCGTGCTCGCCGCCGACGGGATCTTGGCGATCACCTCCGACCACGGCAACGCCGAAGAGAAGATCGATGCCGACGGCAACCCGCTCACCGCGCACACAACGAACCCCGTTCCGTTCGTGATCGTTTCGGCGCAGCCGGTCGGCACGTTCACCGGCAACGGAAAGCTCGGCGACGTCGCGCCGACGCTGCTGCCGCTGATCGGTCTGCCGGTGCCCGAAGTGATGACCGGGACGAACCTGCTCGCTCCGGTCGAGCCGACGTCATGACGCACCCATCGGTCGAGGTACCGATCTCGTGAAGCGCAAGCGACTCGAAGCGGCGGCGGATTTCCTGCGGCGCAAGGCCGGCGGCGAGCTCGACGCGGCAATCGTATTGGGTTCGGGTTTCGGCGGCGTGCTGCGCGAGCGCATCGACGGCAGCACCGTGCCGTACAGCAAGATCGACGGAATGCCGGAACCGACGGTCCCGGGACACGCCGGCGAAGCGCACGTCGGCATGCTGCACGGCCGGCGCGTCGTCGCGTTCAGCGGCCGCTTCCATCTGTACGAGGGGCGCGCGACGCACGACGTGATCTATCCGGTCGCCGCCGCCGCGCACGCCGGCGCGAAGAGGTTCGTGCTCACCAACGCCGCGGGCGGCGTGAACACCAGCTATCACACCGGCGACCTCATGCTCATCGCCGACCAACTCAACCTCACCGGCACGAGCCCGCTGCTCGGTGCCGGTCTGCTGCCCGGTCAAGAACAGCGCTTCGTCGACATGGTCGACGCGTACGCGCCGGTTCTGCGCAAGCTCGCGCGCCACGTCGCCGGCGAGTACGGCATCGCACTGCAGGAAGGCGTCTACGCCGGACGGCTGGGCCCAACGTACGAGACGCCGGCCGAGGCGCGCTACCTGCGCCGCATCGGTGCCGACGCGGTCGGCATGTCGACCGTGCTCGAAACGATCGCCGCCCGCGCCTTCGCCCGTGACGTGATCGGCTTCTCGCTCATCACCAACGTCCACGGCGCCGGCACCCCCACCTCGCACGAAGAAGTCATCGCCGCCGCCGCAGCCGCCGCCGAAAACGTCGCCCGCCTTATCGAAGGGATTGTTGCGAATCTGTTTGGCCTGAAGAGTGACCGTGCCTTTGGCCATAACACTGAGCGGGTACGGCTAGGTCTCGGTTATCTTCTACCGAAGTGACTCAGGGCACTGCATCTTGAACGGACCGGAGGTGTGCCGTGCCGCAACGTATCCTCATCGCGGGAGTCGTGGGATGTCTCTTCGCGGCTGTTGTTGTGACATCGCGGGCGAGCGCGACAAGCGCTATTCTCGTATCCGTAATGCCACTTCAGGGAACCCCGACTGGCTTCACAGCTGAGACGGTCCGCGACGAACTCATTGACGACTTCCAAGCGTTGGGATTCTATCAAGCCTGTCGTTTTGTAGATGCTGACCGGTCGAACCCGAAGTTCTCGGACTGTGGAGTCGCCGACGCGTCATTGCTCATTCGGCCGGCCCTCACCGGCAATAAACTGACGCTCTCGGTACTTGCTACAAGCGATACGTCAAAGTCGGTGATCCAACCCGTTTCGCTGACACTCAGCGCCACCGGCGCGATAGTCGAAGCGGATTTCGACGCGGCATTCGGCACGCCGAAAGTGCTCGCTGACGGATCACTGCAACTCGGAGCGCTTCCCACACCACCCGCTTTTCAGCAGGGCGTGCAAATTATCCCGCTCGGCACTGAAGCGCCGAGCTATCTCGACGACGTGCTCCAAATGTTTGCGCAGCGCGGCATCGTGGCAGTGAACTCCGGAATCACTGGCGTCACACTGGCGGCATCGACGCCGGATTCTGCGATCTGCAACGCCGGGCAACAATACTTCGCATACACGGTCTTAATCGACATCGATTCGAAGCCGATCATTGGCTTCTCCCGCGTCGGGGCCGGAGTGAACGGTTGGTACTTCGATTGCGCCCGTCACATCATGCTTCCTGCCGTCGGTGTTGGGGATCGCCGCGACGTCGCGACCCTCTCGAACACTGTAACGCAATACGGCGCAATTCTGGCAGCGTTCGGCGCTTTCAAGCGCTGGAACCTAACGCCGAACTTCGCTGTCGGGCTGCCCTTGGCGGCGAACTTCGTCAGTGTCGATCCAAACAACGCTGACATTCGACACCGCGTCGGCGATCTTGCGCTGCAGCGCCTCGTCGATAACCTGTGCAACGTCGCGGACGAGACCTACACGCCAGCGCTGGCGCCTCCGACACCGTCGCCAGCGCCATCGCCTCCTGGGAGGAACCTACAGATTTTATCCGACAACGTGGCAGTTCCAGGCGCTGCCCCAGCAGCATCTACAGCGCAATCCGGAGACAACCTTGCGTTCGGACAGCTGACGTCCACGCACCCGTTCCTCCTGAGATGCAATAACGGACCTACGAATGCGCTGCATGTAGATAAGCCGGAGAATACCTTTCAGTTCTACGGTTGGACGGCACCGAGACCTGCGCCGTCACCACTCCCAACATCAGTTCCCTAGAAACCCGGGTCGCAGTCACTCCGATCAACCAACAAAGTGGCGCTTGCGTCTTCGTTCACCGCAAGCGATAACAACCACTTGGGTCCACTTCGACATACCGGTTGCCGATACTGACGGCGCGTACGAGGTGATCCCAGAAGCCTAGCACGCGCACGACGACCGGCTGCAAGCCGGTCAGCACAGCTCGTACACGAGACGAGACCGCCAGTACGTCTCGCTGCCACGCTGGATGATCGCGCGGCAGCGAGTGCGGGCCTTCGAGATCGATGCCCGCGAGATGCACGGCTTCCGCGGGCGCGCCGGCGACGGCGAGCGGCGGCGCGGCCGGGACGCGTGCCGGCGCGGCGGCGTTTTTCATCCGGCTTCACCCAGCTCGGCGCGTAGGCGGTCGATCGCCATCAGGTGCAGCTGTGAGACGCGCTGCGGCGAGACGCCCAGCGGCTCGACCAGCGAACGCAGCCGCCGCTCCGCGAAATAGTGCGCGAGCACGACCGCGCGCTGACGGGGCGGCAGCGCGTCGATCGCGGCGTGTATGCGGGCGCGCTTCATACGCTCGGCGACGATCGCTTGCGGATCGCCGGTATAGTCGGGTTCGAGGCGCTCGCCGTTGGGCAATGGAGCGTCGAGCGACAACGGAATGCGCCGGTTCACCTCGGCGCGTGCCCGGCTCAAACCCGGCACGACCCGCTCCATCTCGCCGAGCGACGGTAATGTTCCAGTCTCCTGCGCGAGCGCGTAACGCGCTCGTTCGGCGATGCGCATCGTGCGGCGCATCCGCTCCGAAGCGGGATCCATGCGGCGCACGCCGTTGAGGATCGCGCCCAAGATCATCCGGCGCGCGTACTGCTCGAGCGGGATGCCGCGGGCCGGATCGAAGGCGTCGACCGCGCGCACGACGCCGATGCAACCGTCGCCGATGAGGTCGTCCAAATCGGCGCTCGGCACCATCCGCTGCACGCGGCGAGCGATGTGCCGGACGATCGGGAGCAGTTCGCAGACGGCGCTTTGACGGTGCGCGTCCCTCACCGATCGCGCCGCACGAACAGCTCGTCGGCGACGGCGCCGAGCGCGATCTCGCCGACCGGGCCCAGTCCTGCCGCGAGCGGTTTGAGGATCTCCCGAAACAGGACGGCGCTCATCACGTCGCGCGCGGTGCGCTGTTGCTGCTCGCGCGGATCAGCCGCGATGGAGGTTGTTGGCGATGCGCAGCATTTCATCCGCCGCCTGCACTCCCTTTGCGTTGGCCTCGTACGCGCGCTGGGCGCCGAGGATCTGCATCATCGCCTCGACGATCGAGACGTTCGACCGCTCGAGCATCCCGAACGCGATCGACGATCCGTCCCGGCCACCCGGTGCGAAGAGGCGCGCGCGACCCGATGTCTCGGTCGCCGCGAAGAGCGTCGCGCCGAGCGGACGCAGCGCTTCCGGCGTCGCAAACGACGCGAGCCGAAGCCGCGCGATCGTTCGTCCGTGGGCGCCGGCGGTGTCGACGAGAACGCGCCCATCGCGCTCGACCCGCACTGCCAACGCGTCGGCGGGTATTCGCACCGCGCTCAGCGTCCAGCCCGCGGCGTTGCGCAGCGTGCCGCCGGCGTCACGCGCGAACTCGCCGTTGCGCGTGTACGCGAGCTCGCGACCGCGCTCGACCACGAAGAAACCCGGCCCGTCGATCGCCACGTCGAACGGGCCGCCGCTGCGCATCAGCTTGCCCTGCGCGAAGACCGCGTGCTTTCCGACGCTGGTGGTCCCAAGCCCGATCGTGCCGGCGCGCACGTCCTCGAACGTGGCCGCGTCGCCTTTGAACCCCGCGACGTCGGCGTTGGCCAGATTGTCGGCGACGATCTCGAGCTGCATTTGCTGCGCCGCCATCCCGCTGGCGGCCGCGTACATCGCGCGGTTCACGCCGCCGATACTAGCGGCGGGATATGACCGTCGCGTTACCCGATCGTATCTAGGATGACGCCGCGGGAATCAGCGGCTACTGCACCCGCGCGATGTCGTTGGATCGCTTCTCGCGCGTCGCGTCGATCGCCAGCAGCGTTTTCTGCGCGGTCTCGAAGGCGCGCTGCGCGGTGAGGATCGACAGCGTCTCGCCGATCGCGTTGACCGTGCTCGTTTCGAGCGCGCCGGCCAGGATGTGCGTGCCGGGCGGGAGCGGGATGCGGTCGACGATGCGCCCGCCGTCGTGCACGATGCCGTCCGCGGCGACGGTCGCGCGATCCGACACGCGCAGCGGGCCGCGCTCGCCGTGGAGCCGCCGGCCGCGGTCGTCGACGAGCCAGCCCGCCCGGTCGCGGGTGAAGGCGCCGTTGCGCGTGGTCGTTCGGCCGACCCGAAAGGCACCTCCGCCCAGCAACGCGAGATCGAAGGACCGCCCCGTCGTCCGGACCGCTCCTTGCTCGTGGGTCGCGCCGCTGCTGGTGACGAGGCCCTGCGGCGTCAGGGCGACACGAGCCTCGGCGCGGCGGTAGCCGTCGCTCGAGACGTTGGCGAGATTCTGGGTCGCGACGTCGAGCTGCGCCCGAGCCGCCCGCATCGCGCTTCCCAACCACTCCAAGGCGTCCATCGGCCCAGGATACCGGGCGACGTGTGGCCGCGATCCGGCCGGGATGTGACCGTTCGGGAACCTGCCGGAGCCCGGGTCGCGGAATCCGGGACCCCGGTGGCGTAACTCTCGGGGATACAGCGGCCGACCGGGTCTTCGGCCGCCGCGGTGAGGAATCGGATGCAGATCGGGATCTTGGGCTCCGGTAATATCGGGGCAAGCGCCGCGCGCGTGTTCGCCGCCGCCGGCCATCACGTGCGGATCGCCAACTCGCGGGGTCCGGAGTCGCTGCGGGCGCTAGTCGCGGAGATCGGAGCGAACGCCGAAGCGGCGACCGCTCAGGACATGGTCGACGCCAGCGACGTCGTGCTGATCGCGGTGCCCTGGACGAAGCACGAGGAGGCCCTCGGCGAGCTCGAAGGCTGGGACGACAAGATCGTGATCGACGCGATGAACTCGTACACGGAAGACTTCGAGATCGAGGACCTGGGATCGAAGACCTCGACCGAGTTCACCCGCGCGCTCGTCCCCGGCGCGCGCGTCGTCAAGGCGTTCAACACGCTGTTCTACAAGCGGCTGGTCGGCGACGGCAAGCCGAAAGGCGCCAAAGACCGCCTGGCGATCCCCGTCGCCTCCGACGACGAGGCGGCGAAGCGCGTCGTGATGGACCTGATCGAAGAGATCGGCTTCGACGCCGTCGACAACGGCGGGCTCGTCGAGGGCGGCCGCAAGCAGCAGCCCGGGTCGCCGATCTACAACCAGCCCTTGGGCGCCAAGGAGATGCGCGACCAGCTCGCGCGCACGTAAACCTACTCGACGATCAGGTGGGTCGGTGCGCCGTTGGCCAGCGGGAGCTGCTCGATCGCGTCGGTGTCGGCCTCGACCTCGACCTCGGCGGTGACGGTCGTGACGCCCGCTGACAGGTCGGCGCCGAGCGGCTGCGGCATGCGCTCGAGGATCGCGAGGTGCGACATCAGCAGCGAGCGCAGCTCGCTCTTCGCCTTTTCGGCGGTGTCCTGGTGGCGCTGCGCTTCGCGGCGCGCAGTCTCGATGCGGTCGCCCAGCTCGGCCATCTCGCGCTCGGCGCCGATGCGCGCTTGCTGCTTGATGAGGTCGGCCTCTTTGTGCGCGTGCGCTTTGACTTCGTCGGCGGTGCGCTGCGCGAGCAACAGCGTCTGGTTCATCGTCTCTTCCATCGCCTTGAAGTGCGAGATGCGTTCCTTGAGGTCGGCCACCTCCGCTTCGAGCGCGGCGCGCGCCTGCGCCTCGTCCTCGAGCGTTTCCATGATCTCCTCGAGATACTGGTCGACGTCGCTGCGGTCGTAGCCCTGCAACGCCTTCTTGAACGCCTTGTGCTGGATGTCGACGATCGTCAGTTTCGCCATCAACGCATGTCCTTGAAGCCGAGGATGCCTTCGTTGTCGAGCTGTTCGCGCACGCCCGCCGAGTTCACGTTGACCCCGGCCGGAACGACGAGGTAGATCGCGTCGGCGAGCTTCTGAATCTTGCCGTCGATCGTGTACGCGACGCCGGAGGTGAAGTCGACGACGCGCTGGAGCAGCGTGCGGTCGGCGCCTTGCACGTTCACGATCACGACCTGCTTCGATCGCAGGGCGTCGGCGATCTCGGTCACGTCGCCGAACGAGCGCGGTGCGAACACCGCGACCGATCCGCCGGCACGCCGCGAGGCGTCGCTGAGCGGCACGACGTTGCGCTTCGTTCCGACGTCGTCGGGCACGTAGAGCTCGTCCTCTTCTTCGTCGCGAATCGCGAACCACGAACCGATTCTGCCGAATACGCTCATGCAAGACTCCTCTCTCTCGGAGGACGCGGGCCGAAGATCGCGGTGCCGAGCCGCACCATGGTCGAGCCGTGCCGGACCGCCTGTTCCCAGTCGCCCGACATTCCCAGCGACAGCGTGGGGCCGCCGACGCGATCGTAGGCGGCCCGCGCCGCCCCGAACGCCGCGTCGACGTCGCCGCCGAGCGGACCGATCGCCATCACGCCTTCGACGGCCAGCCCTTCGTCGCGCAGGCGCGCGGCGAGCGCCGGCGCGTCGGCCGGCTTCGCACCGAACCGTTCGGTCGGCGAAACGTTCACTTGTATCAGAACGCGCAACCGCCGCCCGGCGTCACGCGCCGCACGCGCCAGCGCCAGGCCCGCGTCGAGCCGGTCCACGCCCTGCACGACGTCGAACAGCGCTGCGATTGCCGTCGCCTTGTTGCGCTGCACGTGGCCGAGGAAATGCTTCGCGCTCAGCGGCAGATCGACGTACTTCGCACGCGCTTCCTGCAAGTAGTTTTCGGCGACGTCCTCTAGCCCCGCTTCGAGCGCCTCGATGACCGCCTCGCGCGGCTGGCCCTTGGTGACGGCCAGGATCGCAACGGAACCGCGTTCGCGTCCGGCCGCGACAGCAACTTCGTCGACACGCTCGCGGAGCGATGCCACGCGCTCGGCGACCGATCCGGTGACCAGGGGCATGGACCGGTGCCTTCGCCGGGCCGTCCGAAACCCCGCTCCTAGGCGCCGGCGGCGGAGGCGCGCACCTCGGTGCGCTTGCCGGCGCGGTACGACACCACGATCATCACGACGCCGATGATCAGCTGAATCACGGCGACGAACTGACCGCCGTCGAGCCCCAGCACGGTGAAGCCCGGCTCGCGCCAGATCTCGGCGATCGTGCGCGTGATGCCGTAGATGGTGAACCACGTCCAGAACACGACCCCGTCGGGCGGGCGGCGGCTGTAGACGTACAGCACGATCGGCAGCGTCAGGATGTCGAGGATCGCCTCGAAGATCTGCGACGGATAGCGATAACCGTCGGGGAAGGCCGGGAACTGAATGCAGTACGGGTGATCCGGCAGACAGAGCTTGCCGGGCAGCTCGTCGTTGATGAAGTTCACGATGCGGGTGGTGAAGATGCCGATCGAGAGCATCGGCACCACCTCGTCGGCGAGGACCCCGAAGCTCAAGCCCGGATGCTTGCGCAGGAACAGCAGCGTCGCCAGGACCACGCCGACCAGCGCACCGTGGAAGGCCATCCCGCCTTGCCAGATCGCGATGAAGTTGATCGGGTTGGCGAGGTAGTCGCCGAAATTGTGCTTCGTCAGGACGTCGGCGATGACGAATCCGGTCCGGCCGCCGACCAGCACGCCGATCAGCGCGTAGACGAGAAAATCTTGGATCTGATCCGACGTCAGGCCCAGGCGCCGGCGCCCGGCCGCCCGGTTCATCCACAAGAAGACGCAGATGAACCCGAACAGATACGAGAGGCCGTACCAGTGGACGGGGATCGGGTGGTACGTAAACGATCCGAGGTGGAACTCGAACCCGACGTGGAAGGCGACCGGGTCGATGTTCGGATAGGCGAACCAGTGGGTCACCCGCGCTGGATACGGCGCGCGTCCTCGGCCTCCCGCGAGCGCGCCGGAGCAGGACGCTCCTGCGGAACCGGGCGTGCCACCGCGGCGTATCCAGACGGGTCTTTAGGCCGGCCGCCCAGGGAGTACCGTGACCTCGAACGTCAACATCCTCACCGCATTCCTCGCCGGACTCGTCTCCTTCGTCTCGCCCTGCGTGCTGCCGCTGATCCCAGCGTACCTCTCCTTCCTCACCGGTTCGAGCCTCGAGGAGCTCAAGGCGCAAGAAGACGTGGCGAGCCGAGCGCGGGTGATGCTGCACGCGCTGTCCTTCGTCGGCGGCTTCACCGTCGTGTTCATGGCGATCGGGCTGTCGGCCAGCGCGCTGGGCTCGTTCTTCGTCGACTACAAGGATCTGATCGCGAAGATCGGCGGCGCGGTGATCATCGTCTTGGGTCTCAACATGATCGGCGTCTTCAAGATCCCGTTTCTCATGATGGACAAGCGGCTGCACGTGCGCAGCGCCAACCGCTCGTTCGTCGCGTCGTTCCTGGTGGGGATCGGTTTTGCGGCCGGCTGGTCGCCGTGCATCGGCCCGATCCTGTCGGGGATCATCCTGTTGGCCTCGCAAGAGAAGTACGCTCCGGCGACGTTTCTGTTGTTCGTCTACTCGATGGGGCTGGCGGTGCCGTTCTTGCTCACCGCCGCCGCGATCACGCGCGCGCTCGGCGCGCTCAATCGCGTCAAGCGCTATCTCGGCGCGATCGAGATCGGCGCCGGCGCGTTTCTGGTCGCGACCGGCGTCGTGCTGATCACCGGCAGCTTCGGGCGCGTGGCGGGCTTCTTCTACCAGTACGTGAAACCGCCCAGTCTGTGACGAACCCGCGCCCGGCGATCATCGTAGCCCTGGTGGCCGCGGTCGTCTTCCTGCTCGACCGCTGGACGAAGACGATCGTGCTGCACTCGTTTCTGCCCGGTGAGAGCCGTCTCGTCATCCCGCACCTCCTGTGGTGGACGTACGTGCAGAACACGCACGGTGCATTCGGGATGTTCGGCAACTCGCCGCTGCTCTTGATCGTGCTGGCGGTGATCGTGCTGGCCGTGTTCACCTACGCGTTTCGCGACGCGGTGCGGCGCTCGAAGCTGGTGCGGGTCGCGTTCGGCATGATCGTCGGCGGCGCGATCGGCAACATCGTCGACCGCTTCCAGCACCGCTGGGTGGTCGACTTCATCGACTTCCGGACGATCTGGCCCAACGTGTTCAACGTCGCCGACGCGTGCATCACGGTGGGCGTCGGTCTGCTGGTGCTCTCGCAGCTGATCCGCGAGAGGCCCGCCTGACGCACGTCGTCGCCGACGCCGAGGCGGGGCTGCGCCTCGACGTCCTGGCCGCGCGGCTGACGGGGTTCTCGCGCTCGCACGTCGCCGCCGCGCTGCGCGACGGCGCGGCGACGGTGAACGGCGCAACCGGCAAGCCCAGCACGCTGGTGGAACCCGGCGACCGCATCGACTACACGATCGACCCGCCGCGCGAGCTCGACGCGCAGCCCGAAGCGATCGCGATCGACGTCGTGTACGAGGACGACGATCTGCTGGTGGTCGACAAGGCGGCCGGGATGGTGACCCATCCGGCGCACGGCGCCTCCGACGGGACGCTCGTCAACGCGCTGCTCGCGCGCGTGCCCGAGCTGCCCGGCGAGCGCGTGCGCGCGGGGCTCGTGCACCGGCTGGATCGTGACACGTCGGGCCTGCTCCTGGTCGCGAAGACCGAGCCGGCGCTCGCGACGCTGGGTCGCGCGATGCAAGCGCGCTACATCGAGCGTGAGTACCGCGGCATCGTGGTGGGCGTCCCCGAGGACGCTGAAGGAACGATTCGCGGCGCGATCGGCCGCGATCCGCGCAACCGGCTCAAGTACGCGATCCGCGAACAGGGCAAGCCGGCGGTGACGCACTACGCGCTGCGCGAGCGATTGCGCGGTGCGAGCGAGCTGACGTTCCGGCTCGAAACCGGGCGCACGCACCAGATCCGCGTGCACCTGGCCGCGCTCGGCCACCCGGTGGTCAACGATCCCATCTACGGCCGCAGCGACGCGCGGCTCCCGCTCGCCGGCCAAGCGCTGCACGCGTGGCGGCTGCGCTTCAAGCACCCGCGCACGAAGCAGATGATCTCCCTCGAGAGCGAGCCGCCGCCCGAGTATCTCGCGACGCTCGCGATCCTGCGCGACGCGCCGCGGTAAGCGATGATCGAAACGTTCGCGGTGAGCGCGACGTCGGGGGCGGCGCGGCGGGGGACGTTGACGACGGCGCACGGGGAGGTTGCGACGCCGTGCTTCATGCCGGTCGGGACGTTGGCCGACGTGAAGCTGCTCGAACCGCGTGACCTACACGAGATCGGTGCGAGCGTCGTGCTGGCGAACACGTATCACCTGTGGCTGCGCCCGGGGCGTGAGACGCTCGAGGCGGCGGGCGGTTTGCACCGCTTCATGGCCTGGGACGGTCCGCTGCTGACCGATTCGGGCGGCTATCAGGTGTTCAGCCTCGAGTCGCGCCGGACCATCGACGCGGACGGCGTCACGTTCCGCTCGCACCTCGACGGCAGCGAGCATCGCTTCACGCCCGAGAACGTCGTCGCGTTTCAGGAGATGCTCGGCGTCGACATCGCGATGGCGCTCGACCAGTGCGTCAAGCTGCCGGCAGAGCGCGCCGAGCTCGAAACGGCCGTCGCGCGCACCAGCGCGTGGGCCGAGCGCTGCAGCGCCGCGCGGCGGCAAACGGAGAGCACGATGCTGTTCGGCATCGTGCAGGGCGGCCTCGACGAAGCGCTGCGCGCCCGCAGCGCCGCCGAGCTGATCGCTTTGGATCTGCCGGGCTACGCGATCGGCGGCCTGTCGGTTGGCGAGACGCGTGACGAGATGGATCGCATCGCGCGCTCCACCGCCGCGCTGCTGCCGGCGAACAAACCGCGTTATCTCATGGGCGTCGGTACCGTGCGCGACCTGGTGGCAGGGATCGACCGCGGCATCGACCTGTTCGACTGCGTTTACCCGACGCGCAGCGGCCGGCACGGTCGCGTGCTCACGCGGGCCGGCGCCGAGTTCAACGTGCGCAACGCGCCCTACGCGCGCGACTTCGGACCGATCGACGGCGACTGCGACTGTCGCGTCTGCGCGACCTACACGCGCGCCTACGTCTCGCACCTGTTTCGCGCCGGCGAGACGCTCGGCGGGCGGCTGCTGTCGTACCACAACGTCGCGGCGCTCGTCGCGCTCGTGCGCGACGCGCGCGACGCGATCGAGCGCGATCGGTGGCCGGCGTTCCGCGACGCGTTCGTGAAGGCGCCGGCCGACGAGCCCCAAAAGGAAACCGAGTGAGATGGGGATTCTCGCCCGCCGGCGCGATGACGGCAGCGCTCTTGGCATGCACGGCCGGGGCCGCCTGGGCCGATCCGGTGCAGACGACGTTCGCCCTGACGGTGAACCCGCTCGTCGGCGAGCACCAGGTCAACGGCGGACAGCGCGACACGATCGACTTCGCGCCGCTGCCGCTGGGCGAGTTGACGCTGCGCCGCCGCGACGACAGCCTACGCATTGAAGGGCTGCCCGCCGCGACGTTCACCTACGGCGGCTCGGCTGACGGTGCGCAGTCGACCCGCCTGTCGATCGTCAACGCTACCTACCGGCGCTCCTTCCTCAGCGGCTGGTTCGTCGGAGCGGGCGTAACCGTGTACAACCAGCTGACCGATTACGGCGTGGCGAACGGTAACTTCGTCTACACGCGCGGCGCGCTCATCGTTCCGATCGAAGGTTCGGAAGCGCAGTACTCACGGGTTACGGGAATGCGCCTCGAAGCGGGACGCGTCGCGGAGCGTGGCCGCAACCGGTTCGAGTACTGGGCCGCCGTCAACCCGCGGATGCGGGGCGTGCAGTACACGCGCATTCCGACCTCCATGTTCCTATGCGCGCCGACGTGCGTTTCTTCGATCCACACGCTGACCTTCGCCGACCCGGAGAACGGAGCCCAGGTCGATCTGGTGGCCCGCATCGCGCACCGTGTCTCGAAAAACGGCGAGCTGCTCTACGGCGTGAGGTATCTGAACTACTCCGCCCACTACGACGACTTCCCGGGGCAGATCGCCGACCGCAACGTCGGCTTCGCCCCGACGATCGGCTTTCGGCTCCGCCTATAGCCGCTGCGGCGGCCTCGGCACGACGATCCCGAGCTGACGCGCGCGAGCGACGAGGTCGAGGCGCCCATGCGCTTCGAGCTTGACGGATGCGTTGCGGATGTGGGTGCGCACCGTGTTCAGGTTACGGTCCAACAGCCTCGCGATCTGCGGCGCGTTGCGCCCGGCGGCCAGCAGCCTGACGATCTCGATCTCGGTGGCGGTGAGCGGGCACGGCGTGGGTTCGAGCCGGTCGATCATGACCAGATATTACGGCGCTTTCAAGCGGACTTCCTAGCAAGCTTATGCTATGATCCCGGCCGCCCCGAGCGGCGGCGCGAGCGCTCCGAGAGCCGGATGACGTTCGGTGGTAACCGGTCGGGCGGCGCGGGCACGTCCTTGAGCGCGAAGAGCCGCTCGAGATCGTCCCGCGTGTAGCTGGGCAGACCCAAGCCAAGCCGCGCGGCAGCGCACAGCTCGAACAGCTCGATGTACGGCTCGTCGTCGGGGTCGACGAATCCCGAGACGCCGATCGGAAACGGATACGCCACGGAGCGAGTCTACGTAGCGGGAGTGCCAACAGCGTGTCACAGCGGACTCTGCCCGCATTGACAGGCCTACCCTGGAGCCATCCATGAATCCCAGCGCTCTCGTCGTCGCCCTTCTTGCGGCGTCGCTTTCGCTAACGCAGCCGCCGCTCATTGCTTTCGGCCGGACCGACGCGGTAGCGGATCATTTCGTCGACGGCGACCAATTTCAATCGTTACCGTTCTCGGTCGGCGGCTCGATCTCTCATGCATTCTTTCGTCATACCAGCGTAACGTTCGATTTCACGGCGATGCGACTTGTGCTCGGCTCTTAGACGCGCGCCACCAGGCGTGGACGGCGCCTTCGCGAGAGGGGTCGCCCCGATGCACGAAAAAAGCAGGCGCTCCTCTTTCTTGCGCATTTCTCGGAGGAAGGCCATGACCGATACCATCGCCACGAATCCCAATCAAGCGCTCTGGGAGAAAGGCGACTTCACGCAGATCGCCGGAATGATGCGGCGTTCCGGCGAGCAGTTGATCGACTCGCTCGGCGTTCATCCGCCGCTTCGCGTGCTCGACCTCGGCTGCGGCGACGGTACGACGGCCTTTCCGCTCGCCCAGGCCGGCGCGCACGTCGTCGGCATCGACATCGCCCGCAACCTGGTCGATGCCGGAAACAGACGGGCCGCCGAAGCAGGGCTCGATCGGTTGACTTTTCAGCACGGTGACGCGTGCGACTTGCAAGGTGTCGCCGACCACTCGTTCGATCTGACGATCTCGATCTTCGGCGCCATGTTCGCGCCCAAGCCGTTCGACGTCGCGCGCGAGATGGTCCGCGTGACGAAGTCCGGCGGACGGATCGTTATGGGCAATTGGATCCCGAACGACGATACCTCGTTCGTCTCTCGATTGCTGGCCATCTCCGGCGCCTTCACGCCGCCCCCTCCAGAGGGCTTCGTGAGTCCCATGACATGGGGAGTCGAAAAGAATGTCGTCGAGCGCTTCGGTCAAGCCGGCGTCCCCGCAGACCGAATCGAGTGCGTCAAGGACACGTTCCGCTTCGTCGCGCCCGACAAGACGCCGTCGGAGTTCGTCGATGTCTTTCGGCGCTATTACGGGCCGACGATGAACGCGTACGCGGCGGCGGCACAGAACGGGCGCGAAGAGGAGCTGCACCGACAGATAATGCAACTGGCCGACGAGCAAAACGCGAGCGGTGAGGGAGGCGTCGCGATCTCTGCCACATTCTTACGGGTAACGGCCCACACCTGAGGCCCGGGCGCGCACATGTGGGCGGCCATGTTTACCAAACCATGACGATCGAGCATCCCGGGTGGTTGACAATCGCGCGAGGTCCGTAGTATAAACCGGCCCTACGATGTCTGCTCGGCTGCTCGTCCTTGTTATTGGCGTCCTTCTTGCGGTTCCACCGAACCGGCGAGCAGCTTTCGCATAGCGACGACCAGTCGCCCCACACATGCAGAAGCCCCTCGCCGGAAGGCGAGGGGCTTCTTTCATCTCCGGAGGACCCGATGGAAGCCTACTACGACCGCGACGTCGATCGCGGCGCACTCGACGGGAAGACGATCGCCGTCATCGGCTACGGCAGCCAAGGCCGCGCCCACGCGCTCAACCTGCACGACTCCCGCCATTCCGTCGTGGTGGGCTTGCGGCCCGGCTCGTCCAGCCGCGACGAGGCCCGGCGCGACGGCCTGACCGTGGCATCGATCCCGGACGCGACCGCGTTCGCCGACGTCGTCATCATGCTGATCCCCGACGAGGAACAGCCGGCCGTCTACATGCGCGACGTGGTCGAGCACCTTCGGCCCGGCACCGCGCTGGCGTTTGCGCACGGGTTCGGCATCCACTTCGGCACGATCGTCCCGCCGGCCGACGTCGACGTGATCATGATCGCGCCCAAGGGTCCCGGCCGCCTCGTGCGGACCGAGTACGAAGCCGGCCGCGGCGTCCCGTGCCTGATCGCCGTCCATCAGGACGCGACCGGCCGGGCGCGCGCAACGGCGCTGGCCTACGCGGCGGCGATCGGCGGCGGCCGTGCCGGCATCCTCGAGACGACGTTCCGCGAGGAGACCGAGACCGATCTCTTCGGCGAGCAGGCCGTGCTGTGCGGCGGGATGAGCGCGCTGGTGAAGGCCGGCTTCGAGACGCTCGTCGCGGCGGGCTACGCGCCCGAGATGGCCTACTTCGAGTGCCTCCACGAGGTCAAGCTGATCGTCGATCTGATGTACGAACGTGGGATCGAGGGCATGCGCGACGCCATCAGCAACACGGCCAAATACGGGGACTACACCCGCGGCGAGCGGATCGTCAACGAGTCGACGCGAGCTGAGATGCGCAAGATCCTGAGCGAGATCCAGAGCGGCGCGTTCGCCCAGGAGTGGGTCGCCGAGCACGCCTCGGGCAAGCCGTCGTTCCGCGCGTTTCGCGAGAAGGCGGCGCGCCACGAGATCGAGCACGTCGGTTCCGAGCTGCGCGGCCTGATGCCGTGGCTCAACGGCGGCACGACTGCGGCCGAAGCCGACGACGACCTCCGGTTCCGGGTCTTGTAGCGAGCTCATGACCGGCGCGCAAGCCGTCGTCGCGGCGCTCGAGCGGGCGGGCGTCGAGACGATCTTCGGCTATCCGGGCGGGGCGATCATGCCGCTCTACGATGCCCTTTACGAGCATCGCGTGCGGCACGTCCTGGTTCGGCACGAGGCCGCTGCGGCGTTCGCGGCGAGCGGCTACGCGCGCACCTCGGGCCGCGCCGGCGTCTGCTGCGCCACGTCCGGACCGGGCGCCACCAACTTGGTGACCGGATTGCTCGACGCGATGATGGACAGCGTTCCGCTCGTCGCGATCACCGGCCAGGTCCGCACCGAGCTGATGGGAACCGACGGCTTCCAAGAGGCCGACGTCTGCGCGATCACCCAGCCGGTCACCAAGCGCAACTTCCTGGTCTCCGACGCGAGCCGCATCGGCGAGACGATCGCCGAGGCGTTCGCGCTCGCACTGCACGGGCGGCCGGGACCCGTGCTGGTCGACATCCCCAATGACGTGCTCAAAGCCCGCCTGGACGACGCCGCCGTACGCGAACCGATGACGCGCGGCGGTGCGGGACCGCGTGTTTCCGATGCCGCGGTCCGCGACGCCGTCGCGCGCATTCGCTGCGCGCGGCGGCCCGTCGCGATCATCGGCGGCGGCGTCCGGTCCGGCGCCGTCGACCTGTACCGGATGTTCGTCGCGATGCTCGGCCTGCCGCACGCGGCGACGATCAACGCGCTCGGCGCCGCCGCGCCGGGCGACGAAACGTATCTCGGGATGCTCGGGATGCACGGGCTCAAGGGCGCCAACAAGGCCGTCCAGCGCGCGGATCTCATCGTGGCGCTGGGAATGCGCTTCGACGACCGGGTCACCGGCAAGCCCGACCGCTTCGCGCGCGAGGCGGCCGTGATCCACGCCGACATCGACGCGACCGAGTTCGGCAAGATCGTGACAGCCGACGTCGCGCTGCACGGCGACCTGCGCGCGACGCTGCGCGCGCTCGTCGACGAGCTCGCGCGCGGGCACGTCCCGCGCTTCGACGACTGGGCGGCCGAGGCGCGGCAGCTCGGCGGTCCGCTGCCCAGCGATCGGGTCGAGCACGACGAGCTGTCGGCGACCGGCGTGCTCGACCGGCTGTTCGACGCCATTCCGGACGACGCGATCGTGACCACCGACGTCGGCCAGCACCAGATGTGGGCGGCGCAGCGCGCACGGCCGGCGCATCCGCGCAAGTACGCGACCTCGGCCGGACTCGGCGCGATGGGATTCGGTTTTCCGGCCGGGATCGGCGCCGCGTACGCGAACCCCGGCACGCCGGTCTACGCGATCGTCGGCGACGGCGGCTTCCAGATGTGCCTGCCCGAGCTGGCGACGCTGCGGCGCTACGACGTTCCGGTCAAGATCGTGCTGATCGACAATCAGAACCTCGGCATGGTCCGCCAATGGCAAGAGCTGTTCTTCTCAGAGCGGTACTCGGCGACGAACCTGGCCGACAACCCGGACTTCGTCGCGATCGCACGCGCCTACGGGATCGACGCGTTCGCGGTCACCGCACCATCCCACGCCGGCGACGTGATCGCGCGCTTCGTCGCGTCGCGCGGACCGGCGCTGTTGCACTGCGCCTGCCATCCGACCGAGAACGTCTGGCCGATGATCCCGGCCGGGATGACGGTCGACGATCTGATGGAAGCGC
>Ga0302324_100005923_pt1 | contig 26545 bp, 24 predicted proteins | sample Palsa_T0_1_FD_201949 | JGI IMG/M metagenome (GOLD analysis project Ga0302324, IMG submission 201949) | Peat permafrost microbial communities from Stordalen Mire near Abisko, Sweden - Palsa_T0_1 | ecosystem: Environmental > Terrestrial > Soil > Palsa > Peat permafrost | place: Sweden: Abisko...
GATCATCGCTCCCAGCCCGAAGTCCACCTGCATCTCCTCTCCGGGCTGGCATTCCATTCTCCAGACCCGTTGCGGATGAGCTGCCTGCAGCCGCTTCACGAAACGCTTCACCGATTCGTACGATCCTGCGAAGGCTCCTTCCACACGCAGGTCCTGGAAGATCCTCTGGGCGCTCAACCCCAAGTCCAGCTTCGAAAGGATCACCACGGCAAAGGGAGTGCACTGGCTTCGCCGCCCAGGCGAGCCGGGGGTCGAAACGCCGGCACCGTGGTACACTTTGACAGGCGTGATTGAAAGTGGTTCCAAGAGCCTCGGCTACGCACCGACCGACCGCTGACAAATAGCCGGGCTTGGCACGGCCACTGCTTCCCAAGGGTACTATTAACACCTAAAATCGTATGAAAGCGCGCTTGCCATGGCCGGTTTCTGGCCATCCACTTCCCGAAAGAAACGGCCCGGGATCGCCGCTCCATGCAAAAGGCGGAATGACCCTGATCGAGGTCATGGCGGCAATGACTATTTTTGTCATCGCGACCATCGCTTTCAACGGCGCCTATTTCATGCTCAACATGAGGGCCACCCGCCTGCGCTATGACGCGGCGGCGTGCTCGATCCTGCGGGCAAAGATCGCGAAGGATATGACCGACCCTTGGATATCCAACTCCACTCCGGTGGATTGCGTGGTCACCTCCGGATCGCAACCGACCACCGCCGACTCCAACGATCCGTACGACGTCGGCCCCACCGTGACCCTCCTTTCCAGCAGCGATTCCCCACAGACGCCGTTCGTCACCGGCACGCTTTACCGCAATACCTATTCTTTCGAATCCGCCTCACAGACCATCGTCATCGACTACCAGTTGACCTACGCCTTCCACGGAAAAACTTACACCGACTACGCCTCCACCGTTCGCGCCCGGGACTACTAGGCTCCGCAACGACCTCCGCCCATCCACCTCCGATGAACCTTTTCCGGCCATCTCCCTCTCCCTGGAAGGCGGTTTGCGCCTTCACCCTGGTCGAAGTGGTGGTCAGCCTCGCCGTCCTGGGAGTCGGCTCCTTGATGCTCTTCTACACCTTTTGGACGAACATGTTCCTGGTGGACAAAAATGTCTCGATGAACGAGGCCGACACGAACCTCCAATGGGGCTACTATCGCATGCTCTCGACGTTGGAGGGGGCGGCTTGTTTCGTGGATTGCGCCACGTATAACCCGGTTGCGCAGACCTTCACCGCCGTCACCTCCGGCTCCTGGGGCAACGCCGTTCGTTTCATGCAGCTCTGCCCCATCACCTGCTATGTCAATCCCGATAACGGGAGCGGCTACACGGTGAGCAATCCGCCTCCCCCCAGCACCACGACGTATCTTCAGTCAACGGACCAATTCGTCTTTTTCGAATACAACCCCGCCCTCTATAACGCTTCGTGCATCCCCTCCAGCGCTCGCGTTGTTCCCACTTACCCGGAGGTTTCCGGCACGGTCAGCACCGGCAGCAGTCCCGGCGTCAAACCCGGACTCTATTTCGATACCATTGACACCTCCGTCTCGGGCCTCATCGGCACCCACTATCCAACTGCTCTGGGTTCCAACGCCTTCCTCTCCAGCAACCGCGCTTATTTCATGGTTGAGGGCGCCTTCGCCGTCACCACGAGCGCCGTCGATGGGCATAAGACCTTGCTTTATTTCCCGGATACAACCCAGCCCTCCAATTCGGTCACCATTTGCCAGAAGATGGACGGCAGCAATCAAACCCAGGCGGGTGATTCCTCCATCCCCAGCGGAGGCACGGCCGGCACTTTTTGCATTCCCTCCGGATCGACCTCCGTCCAGGTCCTCTTTCCCGTTCGTTCGCTCGAATTCCTCAACGTCATGAGCCGCGACGGCGGTTCCGCCGCCCGCAATAACACCTGGATCAGCGTAAACTGCAAGTTTCGCCAGCGGCAGACTCTCTAAATCCCGGCTGGCCGCGACTCCTCCACTTACAATGATGTCCATTCAATCTCAGAGGTCGGAGGAGGGGAGCGCGCTGGTCGTCGTCATGATCTTTATAATGGTCATGTCGATCTCGTTGTATGCCATCCACGATTACACCAACGCGGTCGGCCGTGAGACCGGCCACACCGGCGAGTACCTCCGCGCCAATGCCGCCGCCGGCGCTGCCGCGGACGTCGTGATCGGACGCCTGATTCAATGGGTCAACAGCAATTACGGCTACACCCCCTCGATCCACGATTGCGCCACCGTCGGGGTGCCAGGCAATTCCAGTTTCCCAGCCATTACCGGCACCATCACGTTTCCCGCCGGCAGCAAGTTGGGCGATTACACGGTCAGCACGCCGGTTGTGTATCCCGTCCTGCCGGATGACACCGTCGTCACCAACACCTCGAACGCGGAGTACCTGACCAACGTCTCGGCGCGCCTCAATGTTTCCGATAACTCCCTGACCTCGCCGGCCCGGTATTACTTTACTCATTCCGCCTCGGAGAACGCCAATAGCGTGATGTCGAGAAGCATGACTTACCAAATTACGGTGACCGTGACGCCCAAGGTTACGACTCTGGCAAGTTCGAAGCCCATCACCATCGTTCGCTACCTGCGCATTGATAAAGTCACTCCTTTCGGCTGGTGTACCTACCGCGGCGGCAATGGAAATTATAGCAGCAACGCCTCCTACAACGGCCCTTTGTACGTCGCGGAAAACCTATACGTCAATGCCCCGAGCACCTTTTACAACAGCATCCTCTGGGGGGTTTCCAGTGTCAACGATGGCGCGAACTTCCCCAACGGCGGTTATGCCGCCCAGGTCAAGCAGACTTCCCTCCTTTCCGCGGTTCCCAGCATCGCCAGCAACATGGCGGTCAATTCCAGCGGCAACCGCCTGGCCAGCTATGAAAACAACACCACCCCCGGGGCCGCGGCAAATTCCACCACCGCCGATCCGGCTGACATGTTTTCCACCCGCGATCTGATCGAGACGCCCACCAACCCCGCCAACGATATAACCCCTGCGGTGTTCCAAAACGCGCGCATTTACAACCAGGCCGACGTGCGCATCAATGTATCCGTGGGCGCCACAAAGGTCGTCACCAAAAATGTGGTCAATGTGAATGGGACCACGGTGAGCGCGTCCGCCAATGCCTGGGTGACGCCCCTCCTCGCGGCCATCAATGTCAATACGGCTTCCATCGGGAGTTCCGGGGCATTCATCGACAGGACGCGAAGCACGACTCAGTCCATCCAATCCACCGACATCAACGTCGGTGCCTTGGCGACTGTCATGAACGACAATCCGTCCGTATTCCCAACCGGCATCATTTACGCCTGGGATAGCACCGGCGGCAGCGCGCTTACCGGAGTACGGGTTTGGAACGCCGGTGTCCTGCCCAACGTTGGCCTGGAACTGGGAACCGGCGATCCGATTTATATGAAAGGCGATTTCAATACGGGCGCCACGCTTCCGGCCGGTGCGACGATCGACACCTATCCCAACCTGCTGCCGTATTCTTCAAATGGCATGCCGGCCAACAGCAACCCCACTACGGAAGCGCAGCGCACGGTCCCCGGTTACACCATCCTGCCCGCCGGCCTCTTCGGTGACTCGATGACGGAGCTGTCCAATTCCTGGACCGATACCAACTCCATGAACACCGAGACTGCGACCGCCACGACCTTCAACCTGGTGGAGGCCTGGAGCACCATGTCCGCCAATGAGTTGCGGCCTGACGATACCTATCTGGACCCCACGAACCGGGCCAACCCGCTCTGGATCGAGAATTGGTACGACGTGCGCCGCACGATGAGCGGAGAAGAATTCGTCGTCTGGCACTCCAAGTACGGCCAAAACACCAGCGAGGCAAACGGCGGCTATTGGCTCGGGGATATTTCTTTCGACTCCAAGGCCACCGCGCTCAAACTGAACTGGGGTTCGCTGATTTTTGTCCGCGATCGCGTCGCCCGGCAATAGACCACCGGAATATGAAGCGCATCCGTTCAAAACACCTCCTCTTTTTCTGGGCGGCATTCCTCGCGCTCGGCCATCCCTTCCAGGGGGCGGTTGCCTTGGGTTTCGGCACCGTCCAGAAAACCTTCCACACCTATGCGTTGGGCGACCGCACCTACACATGCCTGGCCATCGACGGGGGTGTCGTTCCACTAATCGTTCCCACCGGTAGCGATGCCACGATCCTGGGCGGCGGGGATAGCGTAACTGTGAACTGGCGTAAGGACGGCGATATCGCGTTCATCCGCGGCGCTTCCCCCGCGGAAGCGGCATTGCTCGACCTCATGGGCAAACCCGCAGCGGCGGACGCATGGAAGAAAGCCATCGCCTCCACGCTTCGCGACCCCGGCTACAAATACAAGGTCAACGATTTCCAGCCCGACTTCCTCGACGTAAACCACTGGCGCATCGGGGCAATTACCATGGATTACACCATCGGCGGCCGGAAATGTTCTTCGCTGATGATGCTCTGGCGCTGCAAGGATGGATCGACCCTCGCCGTGACCACGCGGGCCGACGCCGCCAGGTTCAAGGCCCACTGCGACCTGCTGTTCTCGATGATCGGCGGCTCCATCATCATGAAGCCGTAATGGCGACCGGCATGGTGTTGTTTTGTGGAAGTATTTCTTGGGTGAACTCAAAGCGGGAGGGCGACTTTTAGGGGTAACCCAGCGAGCTTTATCGCAGCCAGTTTAGCTCTTTCGGGCAGGAGTCGATCCGACATTTTCTCGGAAGGTTTGCAGTTCTGATTCCGGTATTCACGTTACTTTCAGGAGAATTCTGAAGCGGGATTAAAACTGATACACTACCGGAGATCGTTCACTCGACCGGTAACGGTGGTGACAGTGACCGCCGGACGGCCCGGCAGAAAAGCGAGAGCGCCGCCTTGGGAGAATTGGGGTTCACGCCGGAGAGAAGCTGAGCCACGCGATACTTGCGGTCGGCGCGGCCGATCTTTCCGTCGAAGATCTCGCGGCCGAGATCGTGATTGTGGGGAAAGAGGGCGACCTCGAAGCCGAGCGGTTCCAGCGTTTCATGATAGAGCGCCCGGGTCACGCCCCGGCCGGGCTCGTGGTGGATCTCGGAGGCGAGAGCCACAGTTTGTTCCTCCATGGAGCGATGGAAGCCCTTCTTTATCCAAAGATACGCCTTCAGCCGGAAGTCCCAGGCCCATTTGGCCGGCCCGCGAAAGTCCCACGCGCTGCGCTGCGGATCGTGATCGGAGACGAAGAGGCCGCCGGGTTTCACCAACCGCCCCGCTTCAGCGAGAACGGTGGCCATGTGATCGCAGTGATGAAGGGTGGCGTTCATCACCACGATATCGGCGAACGCCGGGACGAAGTGGAGGCGATGCGCATCCGCCAGCACCGTCTGATATCCCACTTGCCGGGCCAACTCCAGCGTCCCGGGCGAGATATCTACGCCCAGCAACAGGCGAGGGCGCCCGCCTAAGGAGGCGAAGAGATTGCCAGGCCCGCAGCCGATATCGACCACGACTTGGTCATCCCACGAGCCACAGGCGGCGGTCCAGCGGGAGCGGAAGCGCTCGTTCCGATGGCAGTGTTTGAAATAGCTGGAGGCCCATTCCAGATTGCCAAAGTAGCGGCAGTTTGCCTCCAACCCGGGAGTCCGCTCGACGATGGGACTAACCGGCAGATCGGAATTGGTCCAATCGATCTCCACTGTGGGGTCCAGGAAAGGTTCGAGAGTTTCCCGAAACGATGCATTCATGATGAGTTTCCGGCCTTTCTTCCGTCCCTGCAATTTCACCTTCGCTTCCGCAGCGTTGCTGAGCCTTGAAACTACTTGAGGATAAGAGCGTCCGTGAAAAGAGTCCAGATTGGATGAAAAATCCATACGGGTTGGACGGGTACTCCGGACCAAGGTGATGGATATTCCCGGTTGGAAAAAAGAGAAATCGAGGCCGCTGATCAACGCCATGGCGGAAACGGTACAGAAGAAGGGCTCGTTCAAAGACTCGTTTACGCATCGGCGATGTTTGGTTCCAGCGGATGGATTTTACGAGTGGACGAAAGTGGGAAACGGCCCCACCTGTTCACCCTGAACGGTGATGCTCCGTTCGCCCTTGCCGGCTTCTGGGAAATCGTTGGAGAGATTTCTCGATGTTGCCTGCTCACCACGTCAGCGAATTCGTTGCTGGAACCGATTCATGACAGGATGCCCGTGATCGTCAGGCGTGAGGATTGGGAGGAATGGTTTTCACCGGGAGAACTGGCTGACCGAAGTTTTCAGCGGATCATGACACCGTATTTGGCTGAGGAGATGTCGGCGCTGGCGGTTTCACCTGTGGTGAACAGCGCCAGGGTTGATGATCCGAGATGCTGTGAGCCCGTGGAGTCGTCAGAGGGCCTGCAGAAACTTGAGATCACGCGCCAGCAACCCCGGACGGATCAGCAGACCTTGGGGTTGTGATGGTTCACTTGGTCAGGAAGCTCACGGATTACGAGCCTAGCGGGGGTGCCCTCAAGCGCGATTTACAGCCGGTCGTGGATTTGCGGGCGGATTTGTGAGGCTCACGGCTCACAGGATCGTGGAACAGGGTTTCGTTGCCGAATGTTATTTGAAAATGCTTCGCGCTTTGCAAGGATGTCTCTGCGCTCCCGTTTGCAGCACAACCAAAGACAATCCTATGGCCACAGTATTCATCCGACATCGAATCAAGAACTACGCGAAATGGAAAAAGGTATTCGACGAGTTCGCGCCCACCCGCCGGGCCGGGGGTGAGACCTCCTACCTCGTTGGGCATGTCCCGGGGAAGCCCAACAACCTCTGCCTGGTCTTCCAATGGGACACCGCTGCCAATGCGGCCAAATTCCTGAAATCCAAGGAACTCAAGGCCGCCATGAAAGACGCCGGCATCATCGAAAAGCCGGACATTTTCATCATGGAAGAAAAGGAAAAAGGGAAGACCTGACCTGGGCGTGTGCGGTAAAGCATCGCCCGCATTCCTGAAACTCAGCGTGAAATCGCAAAGAACCGTCTTGGATTTTACGTCCAGGAATGCGGCGAGATTTTCACCCACGGGAAGAACAGCCCCTAAAACCGATCAAGTCGGTTAGTAAGGATTATCAGCCGTAGAGGCAAACTCGACGGTCGTCACGACGCCATCGGTGTCGCAGATCTCGATCACCGCTCCGTTCACCCGGCTCCACCACCCGGCGTAGCTGACAGCGTGTTCGATCGAGAGATACCAGAGCGGGAACGCCAGGACATCGCTGGCCAGAGTCCATCCGGCCTTCCTCGGACGCGGAGATATTCGGAAGCGGTCCATGAGGTGATGCTCGCAGACCTTATTGCCGTGGACGGCTCAGCATGAATTCGTTACTCTCGGGGTCGGCACACGTAGCAAGATGTGCCGGTTCCTCCGGGGTGTCTTTCGGCGCTCCGAGCACCGTCCCGCCAGCCGCTTGGACAACAGCACATGCGGCGAAAAGGTCGTCAACTTGGAAACTGAGCCCTGTCCAGGTAAGATTGCCCTCGCCGCCGCTGTGAATCCCAATCGTCGATCCCGCCACCACTACCTCGGTCAAGACATCGGATTCACGGGTGACCTCGGCATCGAAGACCTCGCGGTAGAATCTCACCGCACGCCCCATGTCTTTCGCCCAAATGATGTATTTCAGTTTCTTGACGTGCATTGTGGGAGGATACCTTGGACTGGATGGCGTGGGCGATTTATTTCCCCGAATTGGACGATTCACTTGAAGAGATGAAGAAACAAAGTGCCAGCCTGTTGATGTATCGACGCCACGGGGTGCTCGAAGTTTTTCTCGTCCATCCCGGAGGCCCGTATTGGGTGAAAAAGGATGTCGCATCGTGGTCGATCCCGAAGGGAGAGTTCGACGCCGACGAGGACCCTCTTGAGGTGGCACGGCGTGAGTTTGAGGAAGAGACCGGCTTCATCCCTCGGGGGAAGGCATTTAAGCCACTGACACCTTTACGGCAACCCGGCGGCAAGATGGTGCATGCCTGGGCCGTCGAGGGTGATTGTGATGCCGCCGCGGTCAAAAGTAACAGCTTCTCAATGGAGTGGCCACCTCACTCCGGGAAAATACAGGATTTTCCTGAAATCGATCGTGCCGAGTGGTTCGCCATCGATGACGCCAAGGTGAAAATCCTGAAAGGGCAGGTTGGATTCCTAGAGGAAGTGGAAAGTCTGCCGGGTTGCAAGAAGCCGCGATGAATCTATGACTTCGCCCGAGTTGCGTTGAACGATCTACGGCAAGAAAAACTTCGTCCCTGCACCCTTCCCTTGTCTCTTCAAAACCTTCGGATTCTTCGTCAAGAAATCACGAACGCGTAGGGGGGCTTGACCAACCGCATCAGCGATTCTCTTCGCATTCATCCCGTGCGTTCCATTGGCTGCGAATACCTCGAGGATCTTGCGTTTCAAGTCTTCGTCGGGAATCGACTCACGGCGGATTCGGATGGCGCCGGTTGGTGCAGCGTGCCCGGTGAGTTCCTCGATCTCCTTTTCGAGATCGGAAACGGTTCGACGTGCTGCGACGAGTTTCTCTTTCAGTTCGAGGACGGCGTCTTCCTTGAGCTGGCGGATTCGGAGTTCGAGTGATTGGATTTCTTCGAGAGCGGATGAGGTCATGGTGTGATTTACGCTGTCACGAGTGGGCGCGTCAAATTGTTTGGGATGATGCCACGGGAGTTGTTCTGCGACATCCTCCGGGCGATTGAGCGTCTGAGGTTAGCGAGGGCGGCATCGGGATGAACCAAGAGGCTTCCAGAACCGAGGGATGGATTGATTGCCATGGACGGGGTGTCTTCTTGCTCGACCAAGAGGGCCAGTCGCAGCGTCAAAACCCGCCGGCACCCGACCAAATCCATCGAAAAAAAGCCGGAAACAGCCGTCAAATCCACCGAATCCGCTTGAACCATGAACCCGATGCGAGAAAATCATCCCATCCAATCCCTCGAACCCATGAACGACCAACCATCTGGGAAATCCCGGTTTAAATACTGAATCAAACCCAAGGAGAACGAAATGAAACGGACATGGCTGATAACGGGCGCATCCCGAGGTCTCGGCGCGATGATGGCCCAAGCGGTTTTAGCCCACGGCAACAAACCTATTATAGGAATTTATGAATACAAACGACTGTCTGGGGCGGCGGGACTTTCTTCGCCTTACAACGGCAAGCGTGGCGGCGGGCCTCTTAGCCTCTGCTCTTGCTAATGCCGCCACGCATTCCAAAATCAAGGCTATCGCCTTCGACGCCTTTCCCATTTTCAATCCCTGGCCAGTGTTCGCTTTGGCCGAGGAACTCTTTCCAGGGCGAGCCGCCGAACTTGGAAACGAATGGCGCACGCGCCAGTTCGAGTACACCTGGCTACGAACAGTTTCAGGAAGCTATGTGGATTTTTGGCAGGTGACGGAAGACGCACTCCATTACGCTGCAAAGAAGGTAAAGATTGGAATGAGCCAGGGACAGGTTTCGCAACTCATGGATGGATACCTCAATCTAAAGTCTTGGCCTGATGTCGCTCCGGCACTCCGGTTGCTGAAAATGGAAGGCATCCGCATGGTCTTACTATCAAACTTTACGTCGCACATGATGAACTCCTGTGTGATGTGTTCAGGGTTGGGCGACATTTTCGAGGGGCTTCTCAGCACGGACCAAGTTAAGGCCTTTAAACCCGATCCGAGAGCGTATGAGATGGGCATTAAAGCATTCGACCTGGATCGCGAAGAAATTCTCTTTGTTGCCCATGGAGGTTGGGATGCCGCAGGCGCGAAGATATTTGGATATCCCACCTACTGGGTGAACAGGCTCAGCCTTCCGCCCGAAGAGTTGGGAGTGATGCCCGATGGTACCGCCGCTGACCTGAAAGGATTGGCGCATTTCCTTCAATCGAGGAATTCTCAGTGATGGAGGAACCGATCATGAAAAAAATCTCCGAAACCATTCCAGGCTATGCCTACGGCGGCGACGCCGTTCCGAAGTCGTCAATTTCACTTCAGGAATTGGAGCAGATTAAAATCAGCGCCGGCTTCACTGAAGAGGACGAACGTTATCTGCGGCTTGCGGGTGATGTGCTTGGCGACCAGACGAAACAAATTGTTGAGCACTGGCGCAGTGGCATTATCGCGGGCATTCCCCATCTGGCCCGACACTCCCGTTCGCCGGAGGGAAATCCGCTTCCCAATTATCTGGGGGCCAGCAATCTGCGATTTCAGCAGTGGATTTTGGACACGTGCCTGAAGCCGTACGACCAAACCTGGCTCGACTATCAGCAGGAGATCGCCCTTCGCCACACGAGCCTGAAGAAGAACCAGGTGGATGGCGTGCAATCAACGCCGCACGTCCCGTTGCGCGATATCATCGCCTTCATTCCCGTGATGAACGAGACGATCAAGCCGTTCATGGCGGCGAAGGGACATGTGCCGGAGGAAGTCGAGAAGATGCACCTTGCCTGGTGCAAGTCGCTGCAATTACAGATTTCGCTTTGGACCGGTCTCTACGCCAGGCTGACTCCGAACGAATGGTGATCTTTTAATCCGAATCAAACCCAACCCTTGCCTCTACCAACATGACAACACCCACGACAAATCCTGAAGAATACGATCTGGTAGTTCTCGGCAGTGGCGAGGGCGGCAAGTATCTCGCCTGGACCCTGGCCCGGCAAGGTCAGCGCGCGGTCGTCATCGAGCGCAAATGGGTCGGCGGTTCCTGTCCCAACATCGCATGTCTGCCGAGCAAGAATGTCATTCACAGCGCCAAGGTCGCCTCCTACTTCTACCGCAGCGAAGAATTCGGCATCAGCAAGGAGAACACCCGCATCAACATGTCGGTCGTGCGTGATCGCAAGCGCAAGATGGTCGCCGGCCTGGTCGACATGCATTATGATATCTACAAGAAATCCGGGACTGAACTGGTCATGGGTTCTGGACAGTTTGTCGGGCCTAAAACCATTGACGTAACGTTGGCTGATGGAGGCACGCGCACGATTCACGGAAAGAACGTGGTCATTAACACCGGCAGCCACGCGACCATCGATCACACGCCCGGCCTAAGCGAAGCCAGCCCGCTTACCCATATTGAAGCGCTTGAACTGGATCAGATTCCGAGACACATCCTGGTGCTCGGCGGCGGCTACATCGGACTGGAGCTGTCCCAGGCCATCCGCCGCTTCGGCAGCGAGGTGACCATCGTCGAGCGCAATGGGCATCTGGCGCATCGCGAGGACGAAGATGTCACCCGGGCTTTGGAAGAATTGTGCTGGGATGAAGGGATGACCGTAGCCACGAACACGAAGATAACTCGAGTCGAAGGCAAATCGGGTGAATGGGTCAAACTCCGCTGTACGCGCGATGGCGTAGACTTGGTGCTGGAAGGAACCCATCTTCTTGTCGCCGGCGGCCGCACGCCCAATACCAGCAACATTGGCTTGGACCTGGCTGGCGTGGAGACGACCGAGCGCGGATTTGTGAAAGTCAACGAGCGGCTGCAAACCACGGCGGAGGGCGTGTGGGCCATTGGGGACTGCGCCGGTAACCCCCACTTCACCCACATCTCCTTCGATGATTTCCGCATCGTGCGGGACAACATCACTGGCGGCAACCGCCTGACGACCGGGCGTCAGGTGCCCTTCTGCCTGTTCACCGATCCCGAGCTTGCCCGGATTGGCCTGAGTGAAACGGAAGCGAAGGAGCGCGGTGTCGCCTATCGCCTGGCAAAGATTCCGATGATAGCCGATTTACGGACCCGGACGCTTTCGGAGACGAGGGGCTTCATGAAGGTTCTGGTCGACACCGAGAGTGACCTCATCCTCGGCTTTACCATGTTTGGAGTCATGGCGGGTGAAGTCATGTCCACCGTTCAGGTCGCCATGCTCGCCGGAATGCCCTACACGGCGCTCCGCGATGCGGTCTTCACGCATCCCACCATGCTGGAAGGGCTGATTCCGTTGTTTTCGGCAGTACCTCCAAAAGCCTGACTCAAAAGGAAACTCGCTAATGAAACTCAAACGGATCCTGCTCGGGGGCATCCTATGTGCGGCGGCGGCATCGGGCCAAATGGATATGGAGAAGAGTGCAAAACCCGGCTCGTCAAAGTTCGCTCGGGATATGGACGTCAGCATGAAGCTCATGGACCATGATATGTCCGCTGCCCCCATGAACGGCGACGTGGACCACGATTTTGCGGCGATGATGATCCCTCACCACCAGGGGGCCATCGACATGGCGAAGGACGAACTCAGTTACGGCAAGGATCCAGCCATGCGCCGTTTGGCCGAGGAGATTATCGTCGACCAGAAATCGGAAATTGACCTGATGAACTTGTGGCTGAAAAAACACGCCGAAGCGGGAAAAGCGAAATAACCCACATGAAGACCTGCCTGGCGTTCCTTTTGATGGCTGCAACTCTTACTGCAGCCCGGGCTGGCGACCGCGTTTACACTGCTGAACAAACCTCCAACACGGTTTCGGTGATCGATCCCGCGACCAATAAGTATCTTGGTTCGATTCATCTCGGTGAAGATGTTCCCGTCGCCTTAAGTCCGCTCTATCGCGGAGAACTCCTGGTTCATGGAATGGGGTTTTCACCGGACCACAAGACACTCGATGTCATCTCCATCGGTTCCAACTCGGTCACCCTGATCGACACCGAAACGAACGCGGTGAAGGGGAAAGTCTATGTAGGCCGCTCTCCGCATGAAGGCTTTTTCACGCCGGACGGGCATGAGCTTTGGATCGCGGTGCGTGGCGAAAACTACGTCAGCGTGATCGACCCTGTGCAGATGAAGGAAGTCCGCCGGATCGAGACCGCCAACGGCCCGGGCATGGTCATGTTCCGCCCGGATGGCAAATACGCGTTCGTTCCCTCCAGCTTCACGCCCGAGATGGATGTCATCGATACGGCCACCTACCAGGTCGTTGCTCGTGTGGCCCAGGCGAGCCCATTCTCACCCAATCTCGCCGTTGATCAGGACGAGGTTTGGTTTACCCTGAAAGATTCAGGCAAGACGCAGGTGTTCAGTGCGAAACCCCCCTTCGAGAAGCTGATCACGCTTGAAACGGGTCCGATCACGAACCACGTCACCTTCGTCGACAATGCGAAAGGCCGCTTTGCCTATATTACGGTTGGCGGTAAAGACGAAGTGCTCGCCTTTACCCGTGACGACGGTGCCTCCTCCAAGCTCGTCGCCACGATCAAAAGCGGCGACCTTCCGCACGGCATCTGGGGCTCAGGAGATGGCAGCCGGGTTTATATCGGTTTGGAGAACGGGGACGCTGTCCAGGCGATTAATACCACTACAAATCAGATTATTGCCACCATTCCCGTCGGCCAGTTGCCGCAGGCGCTTGTTTATGTGCCCAATGCGACCGTTGACGACAAGGGCACGGCAAACCTCAAGCCGCTTGGACCTGCTGCCGAAGCCTTGCATGTGGAATTGGTTCCTCCTGGGAAATCGGACTCCTCCGCGCATGCCAGTGTTTCCATCAATTCACTTGGGCTAATCGATAATCTGCAAATCGCCGCCACCGGTCTCGAACCGGGGAAGAAATACCGGCTCATACTCGTTGGCGGCGGAAAATCGGAAGGTCTCGTTGTGCTGAAAGCCGGTATCGGTGGAGCGGCCATCGCACAAACGCTTGGACCTTTGAAGCAGATCGGCACAGGCTCGACAGCATCCCCGACGATGAAACTGGAAGTCTGGTCGGGCGAGAAAGGTGACGGTGAATTGATTCTCGGGCAAGCGGAAACATCGCCCGCGACCTCGCGGTAACCCAGAACCTCACGAAATGACGACTGACTCGAACAGCGGAATAATCAAGTTTTGCAGCCCTTGGTCGTTCGATGAGACGGTGACACAAATTAAAGCGGCCCTCCTCGCCAAGAAAATCAAGTTGTTTGCCTGCATCGATCAATCGGCGGAAGCCGCGGCTGTCGGGTTAACTTTAAGACCGACCACTCTTCTCATTTTTGGCGATCCCAGCAAAGGCACTTCGCTCATGGAGGCCTACCCACTGCTTGCAATAGATTTACCGCTCAAAGCTCTTATTTGGGAAGCCAGCCCATCTGAAGTTTACGTCGGCCTCACGTCACCCGACTTTCTTCAGAAACGACACGGTCTCCCGTCCGCGCCTTTTGCTGAAGTCGTCCGATTTTTCAATGCCTTAATCAACGCTGGGGCTCAATCATGAAAGCCGTCAGCTTTCGTCAGAATCTTCCCATCGAACATCCTGAGAGTTTGATCGATGTGATTGTCGATAAGCCCAGGCTGGAGCCTCATGATCTTCTCGTGCAGATTCAAGCGATCTCCGTGAATCCGGTGGATACCAAGATTCGAAAGGGAAGCGGGCCCGGGCAACCCTCCGGAGAGCTAAAAATTCTGGGATGGGATGCGGCCGGTTTGGTTGCGGAGGTTGGTTCCGACGTAACGCTCTTCTCACCCGGCGATGAGGTTTACTACGCGGGCTCGGTGGATCGGCCGGGATCATACGCCGAGTTCCAGGCGGTCGATGAACGAATCGTTGGCAAGAAGCCCGCTTCCATCGATTTCGCGAATGCTGCGGCCTTGCCTCTCACCACGATTACAGCCTGGGAAATGCTTTTTGACCGGCTGTCCTTGTGCAGGGATGGGAACTCCAATCAGGGATCGATCCTTATCGTCGGCGGCGCGGGAGGCGTGGGATCGATTGCGACTCAACTCGCCAAAAGGCTGACCGGCTTGACGGTCATTGCCAGCGCATCACGTCCCGAGACAGCGGAGTGGTGCCGTGAGATGGGCGCCCACCATGTGATTGACCATCGTCAACCCTTGGCGGCCCAGGTCAAGAAGATCGTTCCGGAGGGCGTGAACTATGTCCTGGCGCTCACCAAGACGGAAGACCACTTCGACGAAATCATCGAGGCCATTGCTCCCGAAGGCGCGATGGTCTTGATCGAAAATCTGCCCCGGCCCGTCGACGTCAATAAACTGAAGCCGAAAAGCCTCTCACTCCATTGGGAGTTCATGTTTGGCCGGCCCCGGTTTCAAACAGCCAATATGAAGGAACAAGGACGCCTTCTCAACGAGGTAGCTGAGTTGATCGACGCAGGTTTCGTTCGTTCCACCGCCCGGACGAATCTTGGTTTGATCAACGCCGCAAACATGAAACACGCCCACGCCCTTGTCGAAGGCGGGAAAACCATCGGCAAAATCGTTCTATCGGGATTTAGTCCAAGTGATACGTTGCCCTAGTCATATGAGCCCCATCGGCGTTGCTTTCAAAACTACAACGGTTAATGGCTTCAAGATTTTCTACCGTGAAGCAGGGGCCGCACGGAAGCCGAACGTGCTGCTGCTACATGGATTTCCCACATCCAGCCATATGTTTCGTAACTTAATTCCGCGGTTGGCGGGCGATTTCCATGTGATCGCACCGGATCTTCTGGGATTTGGCTTTTCCGACGCGCCGAATCATGATGTTTTCCAATATACTTTCGAGAACGTGGCCCAGCTAATGGGGGATTTTGTCGAGCAAATGGGTCTCAAAAAATTTGCCCTCTACGTCTTCGATTACGGCGCTCCCACCGGATTCCGCATTGCGCTCCGCTTTCCCGAGCGCATCTCGGCCCTCATATCGCAAAATGGAAACGCCTATGTCGAAGGTCTTAGCAAGGACTGGGCTCCGGTGCAAACCTACTGGAAAAATCCTACAAAAGAAAACCGCGATGTCCTGCGCAGCCTTCAGACATTGGAGACCACCCGGTGGCAATATTATCATGGTGTGACCAATCCCGAAGAGCGGATCGCGCCAGAGGCGATTGCCCTCGATCAAGCCCTATTAGACCGACCGCAAAGCGCGGAGATCCAGCTCGATCTTATCGGGGATTACAAAAGCAACATTGATCTCTATCCCAAGTTTCAAGAATTCTTTCGCCAGTATCAGCCTCCGACACTGGCAGTTTGGGGCAAGAATGATCCATTCTTTATTCCCCCTGGCGCTGAGGCGTACAAGCGTGACAATCCCAAGGCAAAGGTGTTGTTCTACGATACTGGCCACTTTGCCCTGGAGACGCACGTAGCAGAGATCGGTCGGGAGATTCTAACCTTCCTCAAGGTCCATCTCTGAAGGAGCGGTCTTCTCCTTCAAACGCATTGGGCTTCAGCACACCCAGGGCCTTTCTGAGGACCGCTTCGCGCAAATCCGGCATCCGGCGACATCGCATAGGCCGCTGATCCGAATGGGAATTCGCGACAAACCCAATCCACGATTCGCACGTCCCGCGCTGAAACTCGACTCTACGGCAGGAAGAACTTCGTCCCGGCCCCTGCACCTGCCGCTTCAAGACTTTCGGGTTGGCCTTGAGGAAATCACGAATCCGTAGAGGCGCTTGACCCAACTCATCAGCGAACCGCTCCAGCCAGTGATTGGTCAAACATCTGGCGCGGTGATCGCGGGCGCACCGCTGCTGCCCGCGAAATTCCTATGGCGTGGCGTCGAATACGAAATCCGGGAAATTTTCGAAACATGGAAGGAGACCGGCCCCTGCACACAAGGCAGCGGCGAACGCTACCTCCGCAAGCACTGGTTTCGCATCCGTGCCACCGGTGGCGACGAAATGAAAATCTACTTCGAGCGCAAACCCCGTCCGCGGCAAGCGAAGCAGCGGTGGTGGCTCTACACCTTCACGCCGGCCGATGAATAGCCTGTTTTAAAGATCATGCGCTCATCACCGACAACCGCGCCCGCTTCGACTCCGCCGCGCAGAGGCGTTGTGGCGCACTGGCACTTCCTAGTCGTGTCCCATCCTGCTATTCTCCCAGCAAAGCAGAAGACGACGCTATGACACTCAACCCGAAGAAATCACAGGCAGAATTCGCCAAGATCATCACTGCCGCTTGTGTGCGGCGCGGCTACCTTGAAAAGCTGCATTGCGGCACGACACCAATCACCCGCACCGGCGATTATTCTGACCTCAAGGTAATCGACGGCGAAGGCAGGGAAATACCTTGGAACGAGGCGGCCCGCATCAACCAGGCCGAAATGAAAACGCTCATGACTGGAGTGGTGAACCGAATCCACACTTTCCTCGCACGCACGCTCTTCTCCGCAACCGAAGATAAGGCATTCGAACAAGCCTTGGACAGAGCTGCCCTGCCTTGGACAAAAGAGTGGGATGAGCCAAAATATCTGGCCGACTTTCTGATGCGGCGTTCAGAAGAGCGGGAAGAGAGCCCCGGGTCTAAACAATCGCATTGACTGGGGAGTTGGCGTTTCTTGGCGATGATCCAGTCTTCCAGCAGCAATGACGGCTTGATGGCACTGTCAGAGATTCCATGACAGCCCAGAGCGAACAGCAACCCCAAGACGGCATCGCCGGCCTGATTGAGCGCGTCACCTTCCACAGCGAGGAGACGGGCTTTGCGGTGTTGCGCGTCAAAGCCAAAGGCCACCGGGACTTGGTCACCGTGGTCGGCTCGCTTGCCGCGGTGACCGCCGGAGAATGGGTCACGGCCCAAGGGCGATGGGTGCGCGACAAGGAACACGGACTGCAACTCAAGGCGGAGTTTCTAAAATGCGCCGAACCGACTTCCCGGGAAGGAATTGAAAAATACCTCGGCAGCGGGATGATCAAGGGAATCGGCCCTGTGTATGCCAAAAAGCTGGTGGACAAGTTCGGGGAGGAGATTTTCACAATCATCGAGCAATACTCCCAGCGCTTGGAGGAGATTGGCGGAATCGGAGCCGAACGCCGCAAGCGCATCAAGGAGGCATGGAAGGAGCAGAAGGTCATCAGGGAAATCATGGTGTTCCTTCATTCCAACGGGGTGAGCACCAGCCGAGCGGTGCGGATTTACAAGACCTACGGGGAGAACTCCATTGAGACCGTGCGGGCCGACCCCTACGTGCTGGCCCGGGAGATTCACGGCATCGGGTTCAAGACCGCCGATCAAGTGGCCCACAAGCTCGGGATTCCCCACGATTCGATTTTGCGGGCGCGGGCTGGTCTCGGTCACGTGCTGCTGGAGGCGACCAGCGACGGGCATTGTGCGCTCCCTCGCGAAATGCTGTTGGAGAACGCGGTGAAGTTGCTGGAGATCGACACAGCCGTCATCGCCGAGGCGCTGGCCCGAATGCTGGTCGACGGCGAAGTCGTGGAGGAGTCAATCGACGGGGAATCCCTGATATTCCTGCCCGCACTGAAATTCGCGGAGGAAGCGATTGCCTCCAAAATCCGGCGGCTGGCTCAAACGCAATGCAGCTACCCGGAAATTGAAATCGAAAAGGCGATCTCCTGGTGCGAGGGCAAGACCGGCAAAGCATTGGCGGTTCAGCAAAAAGAGGCCATCCGTCAGGCCCTCGTAAGCCGGGTCATGGTGATTACCGGCGGCCCCGGTGTGGGCAAAACCACGCTGGTGGATTCGCTCCTTAAGATCCTGCGTGCCAAGAGAGTCAAATGTCTGCTGGCGGCGCCCACCGGACGGGCGGCCAAGCGGCTCTTTGAATCGACAGGTGTCGAGGCCAGGACGATTCACCGGCTCCTGGAATTCCTTCCTTCAACGGGAGCTTTTTCCCGCAATGAGAATAACCCGCTGGATTGCGACCTGCTCATCTTGGATGAAGTCTCAATGGTCGATGTGCCCTTGATGCACAAGGTATTGAGGGCACTGCCAAAGCGAGGACACCTGATTTTCGTCGGGGACACCGACCAGCTTCCCTCGGTCGGTCCCGGCATGGTGCTGCACCATTTCATCGAGAGCGGGGTAATGCCCGTAGTCCGGCTCACCGAAATCTTCCGGCAGGCCGCGCAAAGCCGCATCATCACCAATGCCCACCGGATCAATGAAGGCAAGATGCCGGAGTTTTCCGAAAGTGAATCGGATTTCTTCTTCATCGAGCGCGAGGAGCCCGAGGCCAAGCGATTGATTACACGCTGAAACGCTGGGATGCACTGACGCGGTTCGTGGGCGACGGCGTGTTGGAAATAGACAATAATTTAACCGAGAACGCCATTAGGCCCACTGCGCTCGGAAAAAAGAACTGGCTGTTCGTGGGCCATCCTGAAGCGGGCGAACGCAGCGCGGTGATTTATACCCTGCTGGGCAGTTGCCGTCGGCATGGCGTCAATCCGTTCGATTACCTGAAGGATTTGTTCACGCGCCTGCCAGCGGCCAAGATCACCCAGATCAGAGAGTTCACGCCTGCGGCATGGGCCAAGGGTAAAACGAAAGAGAAAGTGGTCGCTCTGGCAGCGTAAACAAGGCGGAAGCGCGGGTGGTGATTGCAGACTTTCGGTGAGCGATACAATCAACGCAGCCTCGCGTGGCAAACTGCACTATCAAAGCCCGGTGCAGCGGTTCGCGGCGCGGGCAACTCCGTCCATCCACGGCTAAAATCGGGTAGACAAATACAGGACAAAAATCCACTCTGAGCCAATTACGTCCACCGGCACACCGGATTACTTCGATAGTGGACGCTAGTACAGTTTGGTCTACTTTCCTTGCATCTCAATTAAATGCGTTTCTCGCGCTCTTCCATGCAAAAACTGCTCCTCGCCCTGCTATTGCTAAACCTTCTGTTTGTCAATGCCCCTGCAGATCAAAAGGGGTTTGATTTGAAGGAAACCAAAGGTCAATACCTCGACATTACCTGCCAGGGCAAGCTCGTGGGACGGTACCTGATCAGCCGCGACACGGCTCTGGAAACCAGACGCGAAATCGTGAAACCCTACCTTGACCTCTACGATGCACAGGGAACCGACCCAATCACCGAAGGCCCGCCTCACCCCGGCATCTTCATCGGCTACGAGAAGTTGAGGGTCAATGGCAAAACCTACGATCTCTGGCACATGAAGGGCGGCGACCAGATTCACCAGAATTTTTCGTCGATGAAGGCGACTCCGGAAAGCGCCAGTTTTACCTCCCTTGTCAATTGGAACGATTCAAATAATACGCCCCTTCTGGCAGAAGACCGCATCTTCACCTTCCTGACCCCACCCGCCTTCGCTTACATCGAGGTCGATATGATTTCCAAATTGACCGCGCTCGTCGGGGACACGCAGCTCGATGGTATGGTCAAAAAAGGAGGGGTCCATTTTTCTGCCGGCAACGGACTGCACGTCACCCAGACGGTTTATGTATTTCCCAAAAAACAGGCCGATCCGCACACGGACGTCGATTACCCTTGGGTGGGCGAGTCGTTCAACCTGAAGGGCAAAGAATACAGCGTGGTCTATTTGAATGATCCGTCCAATCCTCGGAATACGCTTTTTCCCGACTACGGCGACTCCGCTAAAGTTGGTTATTTTTTCAAGACGACTGTAGCCAAGGGCCAGACTTTGACCTTGCGTGTCCGGTTTTTGATTTCCGAGGGCGAAATGCCTTCTGCCGAGCTGATCCAGAAAGCCTACAACGACTTTGCCGGGCGCTCCGACCCAGTTCCCGAAGTGACGATCCTGAAAGGGCAGAGGATAAATCCGCCCGCTGCCGCCATGCCCGCCCCAACCGCACCTGCCCCGACGCCTTCTGCTACCAACACGGTACAACCCTGACACATTTCATGAAATCCCACCTGCTTTCGTTCGTTGCCAGCGCCGTTCTGTCATTTCCGATCTACGCAAAGGCGGATACAGCCGGAACGATGATTACAGACGCAAACAACCTTGGAACTGTGACTTACACGGAATGGGTCGAAGGCGCGGAAAAACCCATCGTCCATACTGATAACAAAGGCGTCGTGAAGGCGCCCAACTATCTTTGGAGCGCTGGGATCGCGATCGAGGGGAAGCAGCTTATTTTTGGCGATTCGAAGACGCCCGGAATCCGGTATCTCCGGATTGGATTCGAAAAACCAGTCACGGTCGGTTCCATTCTCGCTCACGGAGGTGGCCGGGTAAGTGTCCTTAAGCCCGGTGCAACGTTACCGGGAGATTTGAAAGACGACTCCCAGTGGATTCCCGCCCAGCGGCTTAAGAATGGAAAAGTGTCCGACGAAGAGGCTGGCCCGGACCACGAAGTTGTCTGGACACTTCCCACGACCGTTACGACCCAAGCCATCCGCTTCACCCACACCGCCCAGTCAATCGACAAGATTTACGCTGGTAACTTGGGTGGGCTGGCTCTTTTCCCCTCGCGCTGGACGAACCTTGCTCCGCAGGCCGTCGCTTCGGCAAGCGCCTCGGACCAAAATGCCTCCCGAATCAATGACGAGATCGCGGGTGAACGGAGGGGATGGGAAAATATATCGGGTCGGGATGGAGATCGACCGAAGACCATCGCGGAAGACCCGGAGTGGGTCATGCTCGTCTGGCCACGCCCCGTTACATTGGGAGGGGTTGCCCTTCTCTACAATGCCTTCGGCGCAGCCGAGATTCAAGCCTACACCGGACCGGAAGGAAAGCATCCTCGCGACGCTTCCGACAGCGATTGGAAAACCATCCAGACCCTCGCTAACGTTAAAACGCAGGCTCCTGCCCAGTTGGATCTCCTGCCGGTCGCTTTTGAAGCACCGATAACGACCCGTGCCTTGCGCCTTCGCTTCACCGTATCGTTCGACGAGGCAAGGACGTTCTTCCGCTGGAAAGGGCAATCGCGAGATGGCAAACGGGTTGCGCTCGGGGAATGGATGGCGCTTCAGCCGCTTGACACCGCTGCCCTCGACACCGCCCTCTTGCCCGTGGAGAAGACGCTCGAAATGCATCCCCCCATCCCGGTCAAATTCACCATTCCCGATGACGGTGAAGTGACGCTCGTCATCGAGGACGCCACCGGCAAGCGTGTTCGCAATCTCGTTTCCCAAACACGTTTCCCAAAGGGGGAAAACACCGTCTGGTGGGATGGTACCGATGATCTTGCCCGCGATCCCGCTGCCGCGGATCACGGCATATACTTTATCCCTCCGGAACTCGTCGCCCCCGGTTCTTATACCGTTCGGGGACTTTGGCATAAGCCGCTCGATCTCCGCTACGAGTTTTCCGTTTACAGCCCGGGCGATCCGCCATGGCCCACCACGGCGGATAGCTCGGGCGGTTGGATGACCAATCATACGCCGGCTTCCTGCGCTGTCTTCATTCCGGGGGAGAAGGCGCCCGGAGGCCAGCCGCTGGTCGGTCTTGGTGCTGCTGTGAGCGAAGGGGGCTCGGCCTTCTCCTGGCTGAATCTGGACGGCAAAAAGGTGGGCGGTCGCGGTTGGATTGGCGGCACCTGGACCGGAGCCCAATATCTGGCGGCTGACTCGGGATCCAACGCGGAACCGGGTGTCGCCGTCTTCGCCGGTTCGACGTATTTGGGGTTTAGGTACGAGGGTTCGAAGTTTGTGGAGGGTAAGTACGGCATCAAAGGCAAGGTCGAGGTCCGGCTGACCAAGCTGACCACCCTCGACCCCGGTGGTGACAAGCCGGTCCTTAAGGAGCCGTTCGTACTCGATCCGGCGCCCCCGCCTGCGCCGGGGGTCCCCGCCCCAAAAGCTGAAAATTATCTCGGCGGCCTCGCCGTCTACAACGGCCTTCTTGTCTTCACGGAACCGATCTCGAACAAACTGGTGTTCGTTGACGCTAAGGCGGGCAGTGTCCTCGGCCAGGTCTCCGTGCCTAAACCGGGCGTACTCACCTTCGATGGTGAGGGAAGACTGCTTCTTTTCTCTGGACAGACCCTCCTCCGCTATCCGCAGGGTGCGTCGGCCACCAACCTGCACACTCCCGAGAAACTCATCACCGGACTGGAAGAGCCGAGCGGCATTACCGTCGATTCCTCTGGAAAAATCTATATTTCCGATCAAGGGAACAGCCACCAGGTGAAGGTTTTCTCGCCCGATGGAAAACCTTTGATGACCTACGGGAAACCGGGTGTGCCCAAAGCGGGCCTGTACGATCCCCTGCACATGAATCATCCCAAGGGACTGGCGGTGGACTCCAACGGGCGGCTCTGGGTCACCGAGAACGACTTCCAGCCCAAGCGGGTCAGCGTCTGGAATCCCGACGGCACCCTCTGGAAGGCTTGGTACGGTCCCTCCCGCTATGGCGGCGGCGGGATTCTCGACCCGAAGTCGAAGGGCACTTTCATGTATGATGGCATGGAGTTCTCGCTCGATTGGGAGAAGGGAACCTACGAGCTCACCCGGGTCTTTTATCGCCCCGGCCCGGGCGATCTTCAACTGGCTTTTCGCGATGGGCCCCCGGAGGCTCCTGTTTATTTCAACGGCAAACGTTATCTCACCGATGCTTACAATAGCGACGCGACCGACGGCCAGGACACCGTGGTCATCTTTTTGGACAAGGGCGATGGCGGTCCAGTCGTGCCGGTGGCGATGGCGGGTTTCGCCAAACGATGGCCCCTGTTGAAGACCGATGCCTTCAAGTCGCTTTGGCCCCAAGGGCTTGATTCGGCGAACGACCATAAGAACTCGGCCTTCTTTATTTGGAGTGACCTCAACGGTGACGGCCAAGTAGAGCCCAACGAAGTGAAAATCATCCCCGGAACCAGCGGTGGCGTCACCGTGGGTGATGATGGCTCTTTCCTGATCGCTCATCTCGGCGCCGACAAGGATCACTACCAGGCGATACGCTTCAAGCCGGTTCGCTTTACCGAACAGGGTGCGCCGGTTTATGACATCGCCTCGGGGGAGGTGCTTGCGCCCGCCCAGTATAAGGCCAGCGATGGCCACGACCAGATTCTCACCGGAACCGATGGTTGGGTGGTGATGACCACGCCTCCACCACCATTCTCAAATTATGGTGTTGGTGGCGCGAAGAACGGCCAGCCCGCTTGGAGCTATCCTTCCATGTGGCCTGGGCTTCATGCCTCGCACAGTTCCCCTCCTCCGACCGAACCCGGGATGCTGGTCGGGACGACGCGCCTTTTGGGCGGCCTTGTCACGCCCAAGGGTTCCGAAGTGGGGCCTCTTTTCTTCATCAATAGTAACCAGGGCGACATTTACGCCTTCACCCAGGACGGCCTCTTTGTCTCCCAACTTTTCGAGGACATCCGACAGGGCATTGCTTGGGACATGCCAACGGCGAAGCGGAATATGCCCCTCAACGGTGTCTCGCTTCACGACGAGAATTTCTTTCCCTCCGTCGCCCAGACATCGGAGGGGCAGGTCTACATCAATAGCGGGGCGTTGATGGCGCTCGTCCGCGTCGACAACCTCGACACGCTCCGCAACATCGCGCCATCCACGATCCAGCTCTCCGCCTCCGACCTCAAGCAAGCGCAGGACTTTGTCATAGCCCGCGAGGCGGCACGGCAGGCGGTGCAAGGCTCAGGCGTCCTCGCCGTCCCGATTCTCTCCACCGCCCCGACGGTCGATGGGAATCTCGACGACTGGAAAAATGCCCAATGGGCGCCGATCGACCATCGCGGCGTGAAAGCATGGTTCAATTCCAACTCAAAGCCGTACGACGTGGATGGCGCCGTGGCGGTCTCCGGCCAGAATCTCTACGCCGCCTGGAAAACCGGAGATCCGAAACTTCTGGTAAACGCAGGCGACGTACCGAATGCGCTATTCAAGTCGGGTGGGGCGCTTGATCTCATGATCGGGACAAATCCGGATGCCAAGCCTGACCGTCCCGGCGCCGTGGCCGGAGATGAGCGGCTTTTGATCTCACAGGTCGCCGGTAAAACGAAGGCGCTTCTGTACCGCGCCGTGGTTCCCGGAACGGCTGAGAAAGACAAAGTTCCCTTCAATGCCCCCTGGCATGGCATCACCCTTGACCGTGTCGATGACGTGAGCGATCAGGTGCAACTCGCCGCCGACGAATCGGGGAATTACGAGATCGCGGTGCCCCTCTCGGTCCTCGGCCTCAAACCGCAACCTGGCATGCGGATCAAAGGAGACATTGGCATCTTGCGCGGCGACGGCAAGCAGACCACCCAGCGCATGTATTGGGCAAACAAGGCCACTGCCATCGTGTCGGACGTTCCTTCCGAAGCCGAACTCACTCCACGGCTCTGGGGAACTTGGGAATTCGGGAAGAAATGAAAAACCTCTCTAAATTTGGTTGCGATTTGCCTTGTGGACCACGGTTATAACCGCTCCGCTTCGATGCAGGGTTGACCGCCCGCCGTGTGATCCCTCAGCCGCATACCAATGACATGGCTGCCAACCACAAATTAACCGGCATCATCAAGGGCCGGGTGATCAGTGGAAGCTCAAATCAGGACGATCTCGCGACGATCATCTTCACCGATGGCTCGAAGATGGCCGTTAAAACCGCGGGCTCACCGACCATCGCCTCCAGCGGCACTATCGAAAAGGTCCGCCAGCAAGGAACGGAATTAGATTTGGATTTCGAGGACGGATCGACTTTGACGATTCAGACGGCCGAGGCAACTTCGTGTGTAATGGTCAGAGACAAAAATGGAGTCATGGAGTACGCCGATTAAGTGAAGCGAACGGTTCGCGCACTTTCTCAACAAGGAGGATGGGCGCGTTGGTTGGGCACTTGCATCGCTCCATAATCACTTATTACTTGGCGCGGAAAGCGGAATTACTGTAATCACAATTCGACGGTTCCGAGCCCGATTGGCCTCACCGCTGTTTGCAACCGTCGGTTCCTTATCTCCCTTGCCAGCCGTTATAATGCGCTCTGTAGGAATGCCGCACTCGGTAATCAAAACTTGCTTGGCAGCGTCAGCCCGCGCTTGTGAAAGGGCCATGTTGTTCGGATAACGAGTCGTAATCGGCCGATTATCTGTGTGGCCTGTAATTTCAACGAAAAATGGTCGTTTCACCAAATTGTCTCCGAATTGCTTTAATCGCTGTTTTCCGTCCTCAGAAAGTTCCGCAGAACCAGTGTCAAACAGAACATCCGACGGGGGCTGCACTGTTATGGAACCGCCGGGTCCTGCAGTCTCTGGTCCCAGAGGAGAATCCTCTTTGGCCGACCCTGGGGACTCGCTGGCTTGCGATTTAGGAAGCGAGCCCTGCTCTACATTTAAATCTTTACTGTCCTCTGAAACACGGCCACTGCTATCTTTAATCCGAAGAACGAGCTTCTCGTCCACAGGTTCCTTTGGCTCGTAAAGATAGTAATCTCCCTGAATTGGTGAAAAGGTCGTGCCGTTGTCCGTAGAAAGCTCCCTCGACACGATAGAGCTATTTCCGTCCGCCTCACAGCTCGCGCTCGTATCTACACCCACCTTGTCGCCTGTCTTGCATCGTGAGCAGCTCAAACGTAGGTTAGCCACCAGTGGCGATGCCCCGGGCTTCGGATCCAACCGGACGAAGGCCTGGTCATATTTAGGGTTTCTGCTACCCGGCGCTGGAATGAATGTAATTGCATATCGGCCTGGCCGCTCAAAACCATCATATTTAACAGGCTCATTGGGGAGACATTGCGCCTTTTGTTGACCCCCGAAGTCAATCTCTCCTGCTTCGGTAGAACTTGCCACAACATCAGCAGGGAATTCGCCTGGTGGGGTTCTCACCTCGACCGCCAGGCGCCCCGCGTGACTCACCGACCTTGGTGCCGGCGTTGGTTCAACATATGACGAACTGGTTTGAACCTCGATAACTGCACGAGCAATCGCGCTGGGTAACTCGAATCCCAAAAACTTGCTTTTCGCAGTAAGGCGCA
>Ga0302324_100005926_pt1 | contig 26536 bp, 24 predicted proteins | sample Palsa_T0_1_FD_201949 | JGI IMG/M metagenome (GOLD analysis project Ga0302324, IMG submission 201949) | Peat permafrost microbial communities from Stordalen Mire near Abisko, Sweden - Palsa_T0_1 | ecosystem: Environmental > Terrestrial > Soil > Palsa > Peat permafrost | place: Sweden: Abisko...
CTCGAACGAAAAAAGAATACTGCTTTCCCACACCGCGCGCACACCACGGCAAAACCGCTCTATCTCCGCTGGCGCTCGATCCTCAAGTCAGATACCCAGATAATGCTTTTGGCCGGTATAAAAGCGTGATCCGCTCGGAGCTGCGGTGAAACGCCAGGTCAGATGGAAGATATGCCGACTTAACGCATCCGCGTGGATTTCCAATACAAGCGCATTTGTCAGGACGAATCGGATACCATCGTCAGTGGCCCATTGTGCCGCCTGACGGTTCGCGGCTCAAAACCATAAACAAATGCTCCTCATCGGAGAATCAAATGCGGAAGAACAATATCAGGATCACAGCGTTGGCATTCGTTATTCCGATTCTTTTCCTCTGGACGGCCTATGCACGAGCGCAAGCCGCGAAGGCTCCCTATCCGGTCATGGCTCCTCTCGATCGGTATTTGATTCCGGACGAGAAGACTGAGATCGCGCTGGCCCGGAGTTCCGCTCCGGCATCGATTTCGGATGCAGCCGAAGTGATGGTGCTGCGACGGGATGGCTACGCAACTGCTGTAAAGGGGTCGAACGGCTTCGTCTGCATCGTCGAGCGATCCTGGGCGAAGCCGACCGATGACCCGGAATTCTGGAACTCTAGGGTCCGCGCCCCGAACTGCTTCAATCCGGCAGCCTCAAGGACGTTTCTGCCCATCTTTCTGAAAAAAACCAAACTTGTGCTGGCGGGAAAATCTAAAGCACAGATCCTCGCGGCTACTACGTCCGCATTGGAAAAGAAGGAGCTACCCGCGCTGGCGCCCGGAGCGATGTGCTACATGATGGCGAAGCAGCAGTATCTGAGCGACGACGACATGAACTGGCATCCCCATCTCATGTTTTTCGTTTCGGGTGATGCCGTGCAGAGCTGGGGAGCGAATCTCTCTGGTTCTCCGGTAATAGCAGGGAACGATCCGGAAGAACGGGTGACCATCTTCATGGTTTTGGCCGGCACTTGGTCCGATGGGACGCCGAGCCCATCCACGATGCACTGACCTCGAATTCGATTCGAGTGCTCATGCGGGTGACGTATCTCCTGCGAAGTCGGCTTGCGACCGGTAACGCCCGCATCCTTTCACTTGGACGTAGAACGCGGTCGCCGCGGAAGTGGTGTAGCCGCCCGGCTCCGGGCGAATCGTCGGCGACCCGCAAACACGTCGGAAACGGCGACCGAGCCGGCTGGCATTCGGTATCGGATTCAGATGCTCCAAGCCGGGCACTTCGATACCGATACGATGGCTCGTTTTTCTAGACCTGCGCAAGGCCGGTGGATGACAAACCTGCGCTACTGGTGATTCCGCGCGGAATCGGCTTGCCGGCCAGCACCGTGGCGCTCGGAAAAAGTCTCTGGCGGCCGTTCCGTTTGTTTCCAAAATTATCCACGAATTCGAACGTGCCTTCCCTGAGTTCCAGCACCGCGATGTCGGCCGGCGCAGCCACTTTCAAAGTGCCCTTGCTGTGGAAGACCGGAAATGCGCGGGACGCATTCACGGTAGCGCACGCCACCACCTGGTCCAGCGTCATCCCCAGCATCAGGAACTTCGACATCACATTCGGGAAATCGATTACCTGGGAGGTGCGGCTCTCGGGAGACCAGTCGGTGGAAAAAGTGTCCGGCAAGAATCGCGCCTGAAGCACGCGCTCGGCAATATCCCAGCGCAAATGGCCGGACCGGCCATTACCCAGATCGAACAGGACGCCACGGCGGCGGGCCGCCAGCACCTCCGGCAGGATGTGCCCCGCGTCGTCGACGATGCTATTGGGCGGCGGCGCAAACATGTGGGTGACAATATCGCCCGGTTTGAGGAGCGCGAGAAGCTTGGGCAACGGCGATATGGTCTGACCCATGTGGATCATCACCGGAAGTTGGAACGACGAAGCCACTTCCTGGGCACGCCGGAGCACCTCAAAATCATTCGCCCCGGCGACGTCCCGCGACAGCCGCGCCTTCACCCCGGCGATCATTTCGCGGTTTTGTTCGATTGCCGCGCGCGCGGCGCCCACATCCGCGCGGGCCAGGTCCATGGTGTCGCCTTCAGGCAGGATTCCGGCGCGCCCGATGTTGATCAAAACCCGGCACAGTTGCGGCGCCGATTTCGCCAACGCGATGGTTTCGGCGATACGATCCGCTCCCTGCGATCCCGCATCGATCAGCCCCGTCACGCCGTCGGCGAGGCATAGCGCCGCGCCATCCTTCACACGCGCGGCGTGGGTGTGGATGTCGATTAAGCCAGGCACCACCAGCTTGCCGCTCGCATCCGTGGTTTCCGTGCCGTTGGCCGGGATATTGGCCTGGACCGCCGCGATGCGGCCATCCTTGATCGCCACGTCGCGGATCGCGTTCAGCTTGCGCGACGGATCGACGACGCGCCCTCCCTTGACGATCAGGTCGAATTTGGCCGCTGGCGCAGCGAGCGAGCTCGGAATACCGACGATTGCCGCGGTAGCTGTCGATACAAACTGACGCCGGTTCATCACGGCCATCAATCATATCAATCCGCCGTGGTGAACGCACTTGGCGCGCTACTACTGCTTCTTAGCCGCAGCGTCCTTGAGAGCCTTCAAGTGCGGCAAATCGTGATCTTCCTCGTGACAGGCGGCCTCGGTCAGCTCAAACTTTTCGCGCTTGAACGAAATTGAGATGGTCCACGGCCGCGTATACACCACCGGATCGGCGATGGTCGCTTCATATTTAACCCTATCGGGAGCAACTGGCGTGAATCGTTCCACGATGTGCTCGGCGTAGCTCACAATTTCGCCGCCCTCGTTCAGCCAGGTCTTGCCGTTGAAATTGGTGGTATCCACAACCAGCGTGTCGCCCTCCCATCGGCCCACCGAATCGCCCTGCCACAAACGGATGGTGTCGGGAAGGTGCGGGCGAGCTTTCAAAGCCACAATGCGCCATGAAACGCGCTCGTGCAGGACCACAAGATAGTCGGATGTTTGAACGATCTGAAAGGACGTTGGGACATACATCGAGCGCGGAACGCCCGCCGGGAAACAATGCGCCGTCGGATCGTCATAACCGCGTCCGGTGGTGTTTCGGGAGACTCTTTCCTGCAAGGCCCACGGCTGCATGGGGAGGATTCCGTCCGGCGGATCGACGATCACGCCCCGACCCGCCGGCATCAGTTCGCTGGCGCTGGGCGGGCGCTTCTCCAAACCATAGTTCGCGCCTCCGGCATCGGGCACGTAAAACCCATTCAGATCCGGCTTATCGTCGACTGTCCGGCGAATATTCTTCGCTGCTTCCGGAGTTTGGGGCGAAGGCCGTTCGGCGATGGTCATGACGGCTGGCTTGGCGCCATCGCCCGGATACCAGGTCCGCTGTTCCCGCGTAAAGGCGCCGTTCTGCTCTTCCACTTCGGCCTGGCAGACGTACTCGAAAAGCCGGTCCCGATCGGTTCGCCGATGCAAAGCGAAGCGGAGGGCCCACGGCTTGGCGAAAACCTTCGAATCGTCGATGGTGGCTTCGTATTCAATGGTGTCCGGGCTGGTCATGCGATAGCGCTCCAGCACGTGCAGCGCGTCGCTGTGAAAGTCGCCTGCCATGTCGAACCAGGTCTTGTCGTTGTTGTTGCCGACGTCCACAACCAGCGTGTCGCCTTCCCAGCGGCCGCGCGAATCGCCCATCCAGGAATCCAGGTCCAGAAAATGCGGCGTGCCATCGGTGTGGATCAGACGGTAGACGAGCGACCACTCAAAGGTCATCGCTATGGCCCGCGGCGTTTGGAAAATTTGAAACGGGAACTCCATGGACATGATCCTCGGGACGCCGGGCATGTAGCATTTTGACACCGGGTCGGCGGTCTGCCGATTTCGAAAATTCTCGGCTTTCTTTGCCAGCGCCCAGGGCTGATAGGGGATTTCGCCGCCGTCCACAACCGACCGTCCGGCCAGCATGTTGTATCGCGCGGCGTGATCCTGCAGATCGGCTGCCGCGGTGCTGGAAGCCTGCCAGATGCCGTCCAGGTTCGGTTTGCCGTCCGCCGTGCGCGGCAAAGATGTCTGAGCGGCGCCGAGCGCGCTCGTAACGACGAAGGCAGAAATAGTCGCGAAAGGGTGTATGCGCATAGGAGTTTTATCTTCGGGGGAGCGTTTCGCGAACGTAGCGGCTCGGTTCCAAAATCGTAACACGCGCGGCCGTTGTCAGCTCTTTCGCGACTGCTCAAATGCATTGCGCAGAAGCGCCGCGAAGCGGAACTTTCCGTGCATGAACTTGCCGTATGGAAGCGAAGCGAACAATGCCAATACCATGCCTAAATGGACAATCAGCAGCCAACTCATAGCGGCCGTTCCGCGCAGCGCCAGCAGGAGCAGTCCCGTAACGCTGGCCAGCAGCAGCAGCACGATGAAGCTTTCGCCGTAATCGCGCGGGTTGAGATCGTCGAGGGCGGGGTCACGCTTGCGCTTCAGCCAGAACAAGCCCGCCGGACCAACCAGTAATCCGATCCCGCCCAGCGTGCCAAGAACCACCGGAGGGCTGAGGTATGGATACGGCGCGAGCCGGCCAAGTACGAAATGATAAAAAGCCGCGACACAGGTGGAGGCGAAGCACAGGAGGAATCCATAAAAGGTGGCGTGGTGGAACCAACGGCGTGCCTGCGACAAACGCTGCCCGGGGTATGGGCATCCTGCGCCATGGCCGTCCAGGTTGGTGAGACGCAGAGTGTCGTTCAACGCATGGATCATCGGAACGGTTGTGATCGGCACGCCGATCCCGCCGCGCCAGAAGCGGAAGAAAGCGACAAGCATCGCGATCGCCGCCAGACCGAAAACCAGCCCCAACGCTCCCGCCATAACCTGGTGCGGCAGCACTTGGTAGAAGTTGGCGCCAGCGGAAGTAAAACTGCCAAACACGGCGACTAAGGCGGCCACGATCGCCAACGCGATCGCGATCAGCGCCGAAACTACCAGCCAGCTGTTGCGGTGCGCCAGCGAGAAGCTCCGGGGAAACGCGGATTGGGCGTAGGTTTCGACGCGGATGCCCGCTAGGATCTTGGGCAGGTTGAGCGCGTATTCGTGCGGCGGAGTATAGGGACACGCGTAGTAGCACTCGCCGCAGTTATGACAGAGATTGGCGAGGTAATTCACGTCGGCCGCCGAAAACACCGAGCGGCGCTCCATGGCGGGGAACACGGCGCAGAAGCCCTCGCAATACCGGCAGGCGTTGCATAAACGCAGCAGGCGTGCGCCTTCCTTGACCAGCGCGTTATCGGTTTGCAAGAACCGCTCCCCGGCCGGCGATGCGTCCAGAGACGGCGCCGATGGTCGTTCCGATTCCCGCCAGGTATCCCTGCCCCAGAAATCCGTGGCCCAGGATGTTTCCGGCCGTGATTTCTCCAGCGGCGAAGATGTTGGGCGCGGGCCGTCCGTCCTTAAAAGTTTGCAACCACTGCTCCCCGGCCGGCGATGCGTCCAGAGACGGCGCCGATGGTCATTCCGATTCCTGCCAGGTATCCCTGGCCCAGGATGTTTCCGGCCATGATTTCTCCGGCGGCGAAGATGTTGGGCGCGGGATGTCCGTCCTTAAAGATTACCTGACCGCCGCAATTTACTTGGACGCCGAGATAGGTGAACGTAATGCCCGGCCGCAGCGGATAACCCAAGAACGGCGGCGTATCCAGCTTGAGCGCCCAGTGCGTTTTCTCCGGGCTTAGACCGCGCGTGCGGCAGTTGTCGAGGCGCGTGTGATCGAACGAGCCCTCTTCGACACTCCGGTTGAACTGCTGCACGGTTCGTTCGAGTGCGTCCGCGCGAAGTTCCAGCAAACCCGCCAGCTCGCGGATGGTTCGAGCTTCGAGCGCCGGGAACGCCGACGGCATCACCAAGCCCGCGGTCTTCGAATCCACGATCGAATAGGCCATCTGATCGGGTTGCTGCGCAATCAGCCGCCCCCAGATCGCATAGCGTTTCGGCCACAGGTCCTCGCCTTCGTCGTAGAAGCGCTGGCCGCATCGATTGACCACGATACCCAGTGGCACGGTGTCCAGACGCGTGACAATGCCGCCATCGAACTTCGGCGCGCGCGCGTCCAGCGCGATGGCGTGGCACTGCGACGGATCGCCCACCTGCTCCGCGCCCTGCTCCAGCAGCAGACGCAGCACCTTGCCCCGGTTGTAGGGAGTGCCGCGAATGATGAAATTTTTCGCCGCGTCGCCCCAAGCTTCGCTCAGCCAATCGATGTTGGCTTCAAACCCGCCTGACGCCGCCACAAATGCCTTGGCGCGAATCTCGACCGGCGCTCCATCCACTTGCACGGTGGCGCTTTCGAATCGTTGTCCGTTCATCCGCAGCGCGGTTACTTCCGCGTTGTAGAGCACGCGGATGCCGATTTTCTCCGCGATCGCGTAGTACGTATTGACCAGCGCTTTTCCGCCACCCAGGAAAAATGCGTTGGTGCGGCCCAGGTGCAGTGTCCCTGCGAGCGACGGCTGGAATCGCACGCCATGCTGAATCATCCACGCAAAGCACTCGGGCGACGAACGAATCGCCAGCCGCGCCAGTTCCTCGTCGGTGTGGCCAGCCGTCACTTTCAGCAGATCGTCGAAGTACTCTTCTTCGGTGTAGGCGTCCGTCAACACGCTGGTGGGCGCGGTGTGCATACAGCGGAAGTTGCGCGCGTGCCTGCTGTTGCCTGCGCGCATGTGTTGAGGAGCGCACTCCGCTACTACCACCGATGCCCCCGCCTCTCGAGCGCTCAACGCCGCACACATCGCCGCATTGCCCCCGCCCGCGACCAACACATCGAATACCTCCATTTACCCCCATTTCTGCCGCCGTCTCCTATTTCCGCAGCCATCAATCCGCCGGTGCCAGCGCCGCGTGCCTGCCCCCAATCCCCAACCCCCAATCCCCGCGACCGGATGGGAGCGCTCGCTCACTGGGGGTCGGCCCCCGGCGCCGAATAGCGGCCCAATAACACGAGCGAAGCTAGTCCCAACAGAGCTGTGAACGACAGCCAAACGCCCGGGATGGCTGCATTCCCGCTCCAGCGTATCAAGTAAGTGGAAATCGCCGGAGTGAATCCGCCGAATAGCGCGGTCGCGAGACTGAAAGACAGCGACCATCCGGAGGTGCGCACATCCACGGGCATTACCTCGGTGAGATACACCACCATGCCTCCACTGTAGCTTCCAAACAGGAACGAAAACCACAATTCCACGGCCAGCAAACGGAGCACGGAGGGTGCGCCGACCATCCAGGCCAGCGCCGGGTAAGCCGTCAGCAGCGCCAACGACGCGATAGTGAACAGCAGCGGCCGCCGCCCGATCCGGTCCGAGAGCGCGCCCATCACAGGCACCCAGATGAAGTTCGAAATCCCCACACACAGCGTGACCAGCAAGCTGCCTGTGGAGGCCAGGTGGAGCACGCTGCTGCCGTAGGTGGGAGTGTACGCCGTGATCATGTAGAACGACACCGTGGTGAGCGTCGAGAGCATCGTTCCCAGCAGCACGATGTACCAGTTGGCAAAGACGGTCCTGACGATTTCGCGCACCGCGGGCCTGTGTTTGCGTGCCAGGAAAACGTCGGTCTCGGCGAGCGAGCGCCGGAGGATCAGCAAAAGTGGAATGATGGCGCAGCCGGCCCACAGCGGGACTCGCCAGCCCCATCGCACCATTTGATTCTGGGACAAATTGATGGTCAACAGCAGTCCGAACAGAGCGGCGAAGATCACCGCAACCTGCTGGCTGGCGGATTGCCACGCGGCGAAAAAACCTTTCCGCCCCGGTGTCGCGATTTCCGCCAGATACACCGAAGCGCCGCCAATCTCTACGCCCGCCGACAAGCCCTGCAGCAAACGCCCCGCCACCACCAGGAGCGGCGCCAGAATTCCGATGGCCGCAAACGATGGAGTGCAGGCGATGGATAGCGTCCCGACCGCCATCAGTCCCAGCGTCAGTAATAGCCCCGCGCGGCGGCCGTGATGATCGATATAAGCGCCCAGGATTATCGCACCGAGCGGGCGCATCAGGAATCCCGCGCCGAAGGTCATGAAGGTCAGCATCAACGACGCGAAGTCGTTGCCGGTGGGAAAGAAAGCGCGGGAGATGTAAGCGGCGTAGTAGCCGAATACTTGAAAATCGTAAGCTTCGAGAAAGTTTCCGCTCGCTACGCGCACCACCGTGCGGAACTTGGATCCGGCCACGTTATTCGTACAACAGCGCCAAAGGCACCAGGGCCGAGGCGCTCTCCTGCAGAGAGAGGCGCATAGCAGTGACGGAGTTTAGTTTACTCGATCAAGCAGCGGATGGGGAACCGATTGGACACATTGGACACCGTTCGACACCCGCAGGCCTCTCGCAGGCTGCTGAAAAAAGAACCGACTCCCTCACGGTCGCGGCTCGGTAAACACCTGCAAACAGGCATTCGCGACAATGAGCCGCGACCGTAAAGGGAGCCGGTTTCGACACAGGCTGCCAGGGTGTCCTACTGGGCCGTGTAAATTGAAAAACGGCTGCTCACTGCCGGGCCGATCTGCAATTGGCACGCGAGTTGGTACACGTCGAAGAGGTTTTCCGGCAGGCGGAAGTTCACCTGGATGACGCCCGTGATCAGCCCAGGCGCGTTGCCCGCGTAGAGAACCTCCAGCGAGTAAACTCCATCCACATTCGCGTTGCTCGCGTCGAGAACCGATACGGGAAGTTGGGGGCTAAACAGACTCGTCGCGATCAGGCCGTTTTGATCGAAGGTAGAGTTGTCCAGGCCCGCGCCGGTCGCCCATACCGTCACGATGGACCCCGGCGCGGCCAGGTTGCTCCCGGAATTCACGCTGCCGTCTTGATTCAGCGCAACTGCCGAGCCCCCGGCCGGCATGGGCGGACCATTTTGGAAAACCTCAGGCTCGGAAGGAACCACGGAAAGCGTAGGGCCGTTCAGTGTTCCATTGGGCGTAACAACTTGGACGCTCGCCGTACTTCCGTCGCTTACGCTGGAAGGAACAATCGCGTTAATCTGATTTGGTCCCGCGTACAACAGTGGAGCAGCTACATTATTGAACAGCACTTGCACTCCGCCGAGCGAGGTTTCCAGTAGGCCGTTCACGATCTGGCCGCTGACGGCGGTCGCCGGCCCTAGTCCCACTCCGTAAAGCGACACCAATTCATAAGGCGCGACGCCGCTCGATACCTGAATGCCCGCGGAGTTGGCGATACCGGCCAAAGAGGCAGGTTGATCCGGTAAATCCAGCAAGAGCGAGCCGGCAGTTCCGAGTGCCGCCGGCAATCCGTTGGGTGTGAATACGATCGCCTGACCAGCCGCACCCGCCGGAGCGGTGGTTCCTCCGAGCACAGTGGAGCCATCGGCCGATAACTCAACGACGAAAGAATCTCCGAGCAAGGGAATCGACCCCGGAAGTAGCAATGCGGCGGGCGTTGAGCCTCCGGTCAGCCAAATATCGCCTTGTGGATCGACCGCCAGCCCGGTCACGCCGCTGGGAAAGCCGAAGACCAGTGCGCCGAAATAGGTGGAGAACAAATAGCTTTTTGCCAAGGGATCCACCTTCGCGACGAAGCCGGCGTCGGTTGGGTTGGATGACGATGGATTCCCGCCAGGGAACGCGCTTTGCAGCGCTCCGTTGGTAACAACCAGGCCCGACGAAGCGCCACCGCCGAAAATAATGTGTTCCTGAGCGTCGATCGCAATCGTGGCGATCGAAATTCCGAAATCGGTCCCGTATCCAATTTGCGCCAGCGGTATATACGTAGCCCAATCGAGCTGCTGTCCCCCGGTCGCAAATTTAGCCAGGAAACCGGACTGAACATAAAGTGGCGGATCGCCCATGCTGGTGCAATTGCATTGCTGGCCCAGCGTGCCGGGCGTTACCGGAAGCTGAGTTGCGTTTGTTTTGCCGCCGATCACGAATGCACCCGTGCCGTCCACTGAAATCGCGGTCGCACTGGTACCGCCGACCGCGCCGAGACAGGAACTGCCGCCATCGCAGGCTGCGCTCGCCGATCCAAAGAATGTCGAATAGATGATGCTACTGCCATTGGGAGAAATCTCCGTGGCGAAGGCGTAGACGGGAAAGCCGAAACCTGTGGGCGTAGGTCCAGCCGTCTGAAACGCCCCGGGTGTAACGGGAAAATCGGGCGATGCAGTGCTGCCGACGACATAAATGTTTCCAGCCGTATCCACGGCGACCGCGTTGGCGGAGCTTGCGCCCCGATTGCCTCCCAGCAGAGTCGAAAAGACAATCTTTGTCAGTTGTGCATCCAACTGCACGACGAAGCCCGCTTGCCCGGTGGTCGTCGAGATCAACGGCGAAACAAGCGGGAAATCCTGAGAGTAGGTGGTACCCACGATGACGAGATTGCCCTGCGGGTCGACCACCGCGCCGGACGGAAAATCGGACCCGCCGCCGAAATCGAAGCTCGCGATCGCATTTCCTTGCGGATCGGTCTTGATGGCGCGAATTTGCGGCAAGCCCGAAGGTTCCTGCACCGTCCCGACGATGAAAAAGTTGCCGGAAGCATCCACTGCCAGCAGGTCAGTGGACCCGGCGGCGCCAACTTGCAGATAGCGCGCGACGAACTGGTTCGAGCCGGCGGTGACGCTCACCACGACAGAAACGAAAAGAAGCAATCCACGAACTGAGTTACGCATCAGAGTCGCTCCAAGTTTGAGATTCGGGTTTGAAATTAGGGACTGAAGGTTGCGGCCGATGGCCTGACGCGGGTAGTTATAGATATACCACCTTCGCCTCGCGGGAGTAGTGAGGGCGATAACGCAGGCTAACGCCAAAACGCCTCGAATTGGGACACGATGTTTTGTGCAACCCGACGCACATGTCATGAAGCTTTCCGGCGTATTCTCCTAAATGCATGATCTGCCGTCACTTTTGAGATGGCGCATCAAATGCTATATCCGATACCGTGAAGATCGCAAATTGCACCCGGAGGAAAACGAAGTGACCAAGAATGTAAAAGGATTGCTCGAAGCCCTTCGGCAATCCATCAACGAATCTATCCTGGAATCGAATGACGTTGCCGCAGCCATGGCGGCGCTGAAGCGTAGCGGCGCGTGTCCAGTCTTCGCCATCGATGTCATGCTGGAAGAAATGCCCGAGCTGGCCGCCGCGCCGCCGATGGCATCCAGGTCGGCAGCATCCAACTCGGCCGCATGCAGCCGCACAGAAGAATTGGTGTTGAGCGACGACGACGTGGCGTTTTTAGGTGTCTTGGGAATTTCCGATCCGAGTTGGGCTTCTAGTACCTCCAAGGCTGGTACGGCATAAACCCGCGTGAGTCTCTAACAGGCTGCGGAAAAGGTCGTTTGGAACCCGCTCCCTCACGGTTGCGGCTCGGTAAACACCTGCAAACACGCATCGGCTTTTTCAGCATCCTGCTAAAGTAATTACTCGATTCTGGCGATATTTGAGTTAAGCCAATGGAACGCCGATTTAATGAGCGTATGCCCACCGATCTGCCGGTTCGGCTCACGCAGTTGGAGGACGACGTGGAATCGGTTGGACAGCTTCAGGATGTCTCCGATTCCGGCATTTGTTCGCTCTTCGATGAGCCCCTGACACCCGGTGCAATGGTGAAGCTGGAGATCCTGGGCCTCACGCTATACGGGCACATCGTCTATTCCACTCCGGAGGAGGATGCGTTCCGCACTGGGATCTTCGTGGAACCAGCGGTACTTGATTCTTCCAACATCACCGATCTCCTCAGGGATTACATCGCCAGCACCGCCGGAAGAAGTTAGCCTGGCTGCAATCCTTCTGGCGCACGCACTTCCGCCTGACGCGTTCAGGGAAGCCCTCGGGCGCCGTGTGAACGCCTTCCACCGACGTCCCCGACGCCCTCATCGAACAGCGAAAGATCGGGGTCTAATTTCTCAAGCGTTTTCATTGCTATTTTTGCCGGGCTGCCGGGCCAAGACGCGACTAAAAGTCGCGTGTACCAGCGTCGCACAATGTACTAGCGTCGCATAAAGTGAACAGTATTGTGAATTCGGTTCACTCTATCAGCTTGAGGCTCGCCACCTTGATGGTGTCGCCTTGGATCTCGCCCGTCACTTCCACCTTCAGATCGTCCTCCTTTTTGGTGGCGCGCAGGACGGCCAGGGCTTTGCGGCTGCCGGCTTCGTCGAATTTCAGAAACTTGTTGTCGTAAGTGAACACGCCATAACCGCTTTTCTGGCACGCGGGCATAAGCGCGCATTCCCGCGTATGGGCCTCGGCGACGATCATGCCGCCTTCCAGCCGCGGGCCGGAAACAATGCGCACTTCGGCTTTTGAAGAGCACATTTCGTCAATGAGAATCCCTTGCACTTGAGCGGCCGATGCCACCGCCCCGAAGCTGGTCAACAAGAAGCTGGTCAACAAGGCCGGAACGCACAGAAACCATCGAACAGACACAAAAACCCTCCCCGCTTGAAATTGCGGCAAGCGCCGCGCCTAACTCGGATTTTTCCACTTTTGAAGGGATGCCGTCAATCCCGCCGATCCGGCAACTGGGGCGCGGCTTACTTCAGCTTATCGGCCACTTTAGCCAGCGCGGCATTGGCGCAAGCCGCGTCCTTCTCTCCGCCCGGAGCGCCGCTCACCGCTACCGCCCCAATAAGCTGCTCGCCAACTTTGATCGGAACGCCACCCATGGCGTTGATGGTTCCCGGCACCACGGGCGCAGGCACCGGAGCGCCGGCCGGCAGGTTGGGCGGCGGACCGGAGGGCCGTCCAAACGCCATTACACTGTTGGCTTTCATACGCGCCACTTCTACGGTCGCCATGCCCGCGCCGTCATCGCGCAGGAACGCTTTCAACATGTTGGCGTGGTCCACCACCGATACGGTCACCTTGTATCCGTTGGCGCGGCACTGCGCCATGGCGTCTTGCGCGATGGTCTGCGCCAGATCGATGGTGAGCACCTTTTGGATGGGAAGGCCTTCCTGCGCGAAAGCTGCCGCGCACAGTGCCGCGACCCCCGCCGAGAAAGCCAGTGATTGTGTCAGTTTCATGTAAATCCTCCTCTTGGGATCGCTGCCAGCCTGGAACCCTGATACGGCAGCACGATGTCCCGAGTCTTTTGGGTGGCGTAGTTCACGTCCGGGCGGTTACGAGTATCGTTACAAATAATCGCTAGGAACTCTACAGCACGGCGTGCATCATATACTTGGGCGTGTTGTCAGGCCCCAAGGAGGCCGCCGCATGAAAACCCTCAAGCTCGCCGCCGCTGCTACTTTACCCGTTGTGTTGGCGGCCGCACTATTCGCACAGGAGCCGCCTCAGGCTCCAACTCAGGGAATCGAGCAGCCCGGACAAGCTCCGCCACCAGCGCCGCCGCTCAACCCCCAGCAGCTTGATAATTTGGTCGCTCCCGTCGCGCTTTACCCCGATACTTTGCTCAGCCAGATTCTGGTGGCCAGTACGTATCCCATCGAAGTGGTGGAGGTCCAGCAATGGCTGCAGCAACACCGCAACCTTACCGGGCAAGCGCTGATGGACGCCGCAAAGCAGCAGAATTGGGATCCCAGCATTCAGGCTTTGGTAGCGTTTCCCGACGTGCTTACGCGGCTGAATCAGGATATCCGTTGGACCACCGACTTGGGCAACGCCTTTCTGGCCCAGCAGCCCGATGTCATGAATGCCGTGCAGCGCTTGCGCGCCCAGGCGCAGTCGAACGGCAAATTGAAGTCGACCTCCCAAGAGAACGTGACCACTCAAACCCAGAACGGCCAGACCGCCATCCAGATCCTGCCCGCGGATCCAGCGGTGGTCTACGTTCCCGTTTACAATCCCGAATGGGTGTGGGGAGCGCCGGCGTTTGGCTACTATCCGCCGCTGTTTTATCCCGGCATCGGCGTGGGTTTCTCGTTCTTGCCTGGAATCGATCTCGGCTTCTATTTTGGAGGCGGCTGGGGTCTGTGGGGCGGCTTCGGATGGGGATGGGGACCGGATTGGTTCGGCGGCCGGATCTTCTTGAACGGCAATTTCTTCCATCGCTACGGATTTAGCGATTTTCACGGCGGATTGGGCGGCGTTTGGGCGCACAATCCCGCTCACCGGATGGGCGTGCCGTATGGGAATCGCGCGGTAGCCCAAAGGTTCGGGGGCGTCGCGGGATCGCGCGGCGAAGCCGGATTCCGTGGCGCGGCAGCCTTCCGTGGCTCCGACGCGGGGCGAACTGAAGGCGCACGTTCCGAGGAGGGTGCCCGTTCCGAAGGTGCACGCACCGAGGGCGCACGTACCGAAGGCGCACGTTCCGAAGGCGCACGTTCCGAAAACGGCTTTTCATCGCGCTCCGCCGAAGGCAATCACAGCGCTTTCGGAGGAATCCAAAACGGCGGCGAAACGCGAATGCAGAGCGATCACGGATTTTCCAGCATAGGACACTCCGGCTTCGGCGGTGGCGGCGGATTCCGTGGAGGCGGCGGCGGTGGCGGGTTCCATGGCGGCGGCGGTGGTGGAGGACGGAGATAACATGACCCCAAGATTATTGGCAACCGCAATCTTTGCTTTCACCGCGGGCGCGGGTTTGGCCCAAACGCCGGCTCAGCCGCCCCAGACGCGGCCGCATAGCGTTCCGATCCGGATTGTGCAAACCACTTTCGACTCGGCCGAGGCTGCCACTCAAGCGCTGATTGACGCCGCGTCCAAGAACGATGTCGCAACGCTGCGCGCCGTTTTGGGATCCACGGCCAAAGGAATCTTGACCTCCGGCGATCCCAAGCAGGACGACGCCGAGCGTCAGGAATTCGCTAAAATCGCCGCCCAGAAGCATCAGCTTGTGGCGTCGTCGATGAATGCGCGCGTGATGGTGCTCCTGATTGGCGATCAGGAATGGCCGTTTCCCATCCCTCTGCTCCACGATGGCGACAAGTGGCGGTTCGATCCCCAGCGCGGCGCGGTGGAAGTTCGCGCGCGCCAGGTTGGAGCGAATGAGTTGGACGCCATTCAGGCCTGCGCCGCTTTTGTCGGCGTCCAGCAAGCTTACGCCATGAAGAAGCGCTCCGCGGCAGGCACGCTGGAGTATGCCGACACGGTGGCTAGCTCGCCGGTTCCGAAGGAATTCGCGGAGGCGGCCGGTGAAAATCCCACCCATCCCTACCACGGATACTATTTCCGCGTGCTGAAGGAACAAGGTCCCAACGCGCCCGGCGGACAACATCCCTACGTCCTCGGCAAGGCCATGATCGGCGGATTCGCGCTCGCGGCATGGCCCGCCAACTACGGCGTCAGCGGCATCCACACCTTCATCGTGAACCAGGAAGGTGTGGTGTACGAGAAGGACCGGGGAACGCGGTCCGCGATGCCCCCGGTAACTTACGATCCCGATCCCACCTGGAAACCAGTGGACTAAGCAGAACGTCATTTAGACTATTCAGAGCCGCCGACCGTCCAACCGGGGCGCCTTCGGGCGGGATCGGGCGGACGAAGCTAAAATAGGCGGAGAATGCCGCCTCGAATCCCGCTGCGAATGCTCGTCCGCATTGTCCTGATTGTCGTCCTCTTGGCTGTGGCCTGGAGACGACTGGCGTTCGTATCCTCGGCCCGCTTGATAGGGGCCGTCGTTGTCGCCCTGCTTCTGTTGCTGGCGGTAGTGCTCCAGTTAACGGGCGTGCTGCGTAAGCCCCGCAACCCGCGCGATGAAATTCCCAAGCGCCCGCTGGGTTTGGACGGGTAGCCGTAGTTAAGTCATTACGTTCGCAATTACAGTAAGGTATCAAACGTGGCGCACGCGCTCGTGCGAACACTGCACGCACGAGTGGGTGCGCCACGTTTGATACTTTACTGTAATTCCGAAAGTGGGCACTTAGTTAGTTAGTATGGCCGTGCCAAGGTATACGCGGCTTCAGCCGCGTTTGCGTTCGGTATGGACGATACGCGACTAAAGTCGCTGGTACCAGTACCAGCGTTCTCATAAAGTGAACAGTATCGGCCTTACGGAAGCTGCGCACCAGCCGCCCGGCCCGAGCCGCGAAGATACCCGTAGTAGCCCAAATCCTCACCAGTCAGCATCTTCGTCAAGAGAAAAATCTGACCGGTGTGTTGGGAGAAATGCTCCACCACATGCGCGATCGCTTCCAGCACCGTGACGTCGTGGCCCTGCGGCGTGATGCGCTCGGTAAGACGGTGAGCGGGCACTGCGCGGATGATGCCCGCCGCTTCCTCTACCCTGGCCTTCAGCAGCGCGGCCAACTCTTCCGTCGCCATCCCGCCGCGCGTGTCAAACTCCGCATCGCGCAGACGATGGTCCGGCATCCCCGCGACGCCCGAGCCGATCCACTGACGGATGTTCCCGGAGAGATGCAGCACCAGATTGCCGACCGCGTTTTCGTTTTCGGAACCGCGCACCCAGATTTGCTCGGGTGCAAGGCGCGCCAGACAATCCTGGATGCGGCCTTGCAACTGTTCCAGCTTGTCGGCCGAGAACTTAATGAAGACGTCTTCCGCGGTCACAACACCTCTTCGGCCCAGTTCTCCAGAATGGATTTCACCTTTCCGGTAAACTGATCCGCCAGCGCGCCGTCGATCAGCCGATGATCGAACGTGAGCGCGAGATAGGCGATGGAGCGAATCGCAATGGCGTCGTCAATCACCACCGGCGTTTTTTCCACCGCGCCCACGCCGAGGATGGCAACCTGCGGCTGGTTGATTACAGGCGTCGCGAAAACACTGCCGAAGCTTCCGAAATTGGTGATGGAGAACGTCCCGCCCTGCACCTCATCGGGCTTGAGCTGGCGTGAGCGGGCGCGCGTGGACAAATCCACGATGGAGCGCTGCAAGCCCACGACGTTCTTCTCGTCGGCATTGCGAATCACCGGCACGATCAGGCCGTTTTCCAACGCCACTGCGATCCCGATATTGATTTCGTTGTGATAAATGATGTTGGCGCCTTCGATGGAAGCGTTCAAGATCGGAAAATGCCGGATGGCTTCCGCCGCCGCCTTGGCCACGAACGGGAGGAACGTGAGCGAGTAGCCGTAGCGAGCCTGGAATTCGGCCTTGTTGCGCTCGCGCATTTTGGCGATCTTCGTCATGTCGGTCTTGTGAACCGTGGTGACATGCGCGGAAACGCGCTTGCTCATCACCATGTGCTCGGCGATGCGTTGCCGCATCACGCTCATCGGTTCCACGCGGGCGCGTGGGGCTTCGGCGCGCGGCATGGGGGGAAGGGATGGCGCGCCGGGTGCTTCGGGAGTGTACGCGCTGGGTGTGGAAGGCGCAGCCGGCGGCACCGCACTCGATTGAGCGGCTTGTGCCATGGTCCGCGCGCCCTGCGCCGACATATACGCTTCCAGATCCTGCTTGGTGATCCGTCCGCCGCCACCGCTGCCGCGCACCTGCTTCAGATCGATGCCATACTCGCGCGCCATCTTGCGCACCAGCGGAGACAACGGACCTCCAGATGATTCACCTTCCATGGCCGGAGCCGGTTCTTCTACCGGAATGGGATAGGGACCGGCAGAGTGTGAAACCGGCTCGGGCAATGGCTCAGAGGCAGGTGGCCCCGGCGCGGCTTTCGGGGCAGGAGCCGCCTTGGGTGTAGGAGCCGCCGGAGCGGGGTTTGGTGGAGCGGGCGCGGGCGCCGTGGGCGCTGCTTTCACTGCCGCGGGCGCTGGAGCGGATGCCCCATTTCCGGCGCCTTCTTCAATGCGGCCCACCACGGTGCTGATGGCCACGGTCTTGCCTTCCTCCACCAACACTTCTTTCAACACGCCGGCTGCAGGCGATGGAATTTCCGTGTCTACTTTGTCGGTGGAAATTTCAAAGAGCGGCTCATCGCGATCCACATGCTCCCCGGCCTTTTTGAGCCATTTGGTGAGCGTGCCCTCCACGATGCTTTCGCCCATTTGAGGCATTACTACGTCAGTCATGAATATGTCTCCGTATATGAAACGCCCGCTCCCTCACGGTCGCGGCTCGGTAGATCGTGGCTCGGTCGCCCATGGAACTGGCGCGCAAAGCTGGTCGACAACGCGGCGAGCACTTGTTCACGGCTTGCGTCCGATCCCAATTCCTGCATGGAGGTGACCGGTTTCGTAAGCCCACAGGGAACAATGTACTGAAAGTAGCGTAAATCGGTGGTATGATTCAACGCAAAACCATGCGAGGTGACCCAGCGGCTGATGTGCACGCCGATTGCGGCCAACTTCTTGCCATTTACCCACACGCCCGTGCAGCCCGGAACTCGCCCGGCCGAAATGCCGAACTCCGCCAGCGCATCCATCATGACTTGCTCCACGGCCCGGACATAGGCCACCACATCGCGTTTCCATTCTCGCAAATCCACGATGGGATAACCGACGATCTGGCCCGGGCCGTGATAGGTGATGTCGCCGCCGCGGTTGGTGGGATAAAACTCGATGCCCGCGCTGCGCAGCGCTTCTTCGCTCGCCAACAGGTTCTCGGCCCGGCCGTTGCGGCCTTGCGTGATCACGTGCGGATGTTCGACGAACAAGAGTTGATCGGAAATTAAACCTTGCTTGCGCCGCTCCACCAAATCTTGTTGGATGGCGAGCGCATCTGCGTAGCGCATGCGCCCGAGGTCGCGGATTTCAAGCATTAATGGTCAATCCGTAGACGCTGTTGAACGCCTCGCCCATCGCTTCGTACAACGTCGGGTGAGCGTGGATCGTCCCCATCAACGTCTCCACAGTCGCTTCGGCTTCCATTGCGAGCACGGCCTCAGCCACCAGTTCATACGCTTCCGGTCCGATAATGTGAACACCCAGAATTTCGCCGTACTTCTCCTCAGCCACCACCTTCACGAAGCCATCGTGGCTTCCCAGAATGGTGGCCTTGCTGTTGGCGGCGAACGGGAATTTACCCACCTTCACCGCAAATCCCTGGGCGCGCGCCTGAGCTTCGGTGAGTCCAACGCTGCCGATGCCCGGCTCCGTGTAGGTGCATCCTGGAATGCGATTGCGATTGATTGGCTTGGCGTTCTTACCCGCCATGTGCGCCACCGCAACCATGCCTTCCATCGACGCGACGTGCGCCAGTTGGGGCGTTCCAGCCACCACGTCGCCGATCGCGTAGACTCCCGGTTCGGCCGTAAGCTGGTGCTCATCCACCTTGATGAAACCCCGATCCAGCTCCACTTTCAACTTTTCCAGGCCGATATTTTCGGTGTTCGGTTTCCGCCCCACGGCCACCAGCAGAGTCTCGGCCTCCAGGTCCTCGCGCTTTCCATTCGCTAACGCGGCGCACAATCGCACGCCATTCTCGGTGCGCGTGATGTTCTCGGCTTTGGCGCCCGTTTCGCAGCGGATACCGGTCTTCTTGAAGTAGCGCTCCAGTTCTTTGGAAATTTCTTCGTCCTCCACCGGCACCAGCCGCGGCAGCATTTCGAGCACCGTGACCTTGGTGCCGAAGCGATTAAAGATGGACGCGAACTCCACGCCCACCGCGCCCGCGCCGATGATCAACATGGTTTTGGGGATGACGGGAAGGTCCAGGATCTCGATGTTGGTCAGAATCGCCTTCGCGTCCGGCTGCAATCCGGGAAGCATCCGCGCTTCCGATCCGGTGGCGACGATGACATTTTTGGTCTCGAGTGTTTGGGCGCCCGTTTCCGACCTCACGTCCACTTGAATGGGTCCGTTGCCCGAGCGCGGCAGGATGGTCCCATAACCCTTCACCCATTCCACCTTGTTCTTCTTCATCAGGAATTCGACGCCCTTGGCGTGTTTCGAGACAATTTTGTTCTTGCGGTCCAGAACCTTGGGGTAATCCAGCTGCGGATTTTCGCACTGGATGCCTTCATCGGCGGGGTTCACGAAGTGCTCCCAAAGGTCGGCGGTATGGAGCAGCGCCTTGGTCGGGATGCAGCCTACGTGCAGGCACGTGCCGCCCAGCTTGGGGTCTTTTTCAACGATAGCGGTTTTCAGGCCGTATTGACCGGCGCGCACCGCCGCGGAGTAGCCACCAGGACCGCTCCCAATCACAATCAGGTCGTAAGTCATTTATTTTCAGGATAACATCCGAGCGTCGCCGGACCTTGGCCCGGCACTCGAACGCCGACAATATTTGATGCTGCGGCCGGCTAATCGATTCAGCGCCGCACGGTTGTGTCTGCACCGTGGGTGCCACGCAGTACTTGGCTGTAACCACTAGCAACGGTGGCGGCACTCGCGGTGTGCCGGCCGTGGTGGCGGCGGAGCTACATTATCCGGCGACGGGCAACGCTCTGTACGTGTTCGCGCTTCCCGATCGACGATAGGCCGGTGGCTGGAGGCCGCCTCAGGCAAGCTCACCATTCCCACGCGGCTCCGGCGTACTTCGCGCACGAATAACATAGCATCGTAAGTATCCGCGCTTCCGCTCCCTGACGGTCGCGGCTCTGAACGGCTGAACCGGAGGCGCGCGTTAGCGAGCGGTTTTATCGGCAAACACTAATGACGTTCTGTAACTGGGGCGCATATCGGAATCCTCGGGAGCCTAAGTGGCCGTGCCGACCGTAAATGTACCCTCGCGAGGCGATTGCGGTTGGCAATTGAATCGCGATCTCGCACTCACGCCGCCAATCGCGCGTAATCGTCGAGCAGGCGCATAATTTCATCACGAGTTAGATCGGGAATCGCCAGAAGCGCTCGGTCGATACCCAGCTCGCGGTAATCGGCCAGAGCCGCCTCGTCGGCAGGCGCCGCGACCACGCTGATCGACAGCGTCGAGTAGTCCCGCCCGGCCGCCGATGCCGCTTGACGCAACCGGTCGACCGCTTGCTTTGGCTTGAAACCCGGTCTTCCGATGGGCAACCAGCCATCGCAAAATTCCACGATGCGCTTCAAGGTATGGTCGCTATCGCCGCCAAGAAGTATCGGCGGGTGGGGCCGTTGCGCGGGCTTCGGGTAAAGCCAGACGGGATCGAAGTTCACCATTTCTCCATGGAAGGCTGCCTCCTCCTGCGTCCATAGGGCCTTCATCGCCAGAATGCGTTCGCGCATCAGCTTGAAGCGCGTTTCGTAGCGCGCTCCGTGATTCTCCATTTCATCGACGTTCCAGCCGCCCCCAATACCGAAAATCACCCGGCCGTTTGACAATTGGTCCAGACTGGCCACGCACTTGGCTGTGACGATCGGGTCGCGCTGCGGGATCAGGCAAATGCCGGTGCCGAGCAGGATTTTCGTGGTTGCAGCGGCGGCGAACGACAGCGCAATGAACGGGTCGTGCGTATGAGAATAAGCTTTGGGCAGTTCTCCGCCGCCGGGAAATGGGGTGCGGCGAGACTTCGGAATATGAGTGTGCTCCGGCAGGAGCAGCGACTCGAAGCCGCGCTCCTCAGCCGCGCGCGCCAGTTCGCGGATGTCGATTCCGTAATCCGTTGGAAAATAGAAAATACCAACACGCATTGTCAGCTCTCCTGTCCGTAACTTTCGGAGTGTAGACAATGACTTCTCTCAAAGTCAAACCGCCGCGCAATGGCGCTATCGATTGCCAAACGCCGCCAACTGATAACCTGAAGCTTACATGTCCGATCACAAGCTTCAGTTGATCCCGCTCGGCGGGTTGGGCGAGTTCGGTATGAACTCGATGGCCATCCGCTATGGGGACGACATCATCGTCGTCGACGCCGGCATGATGTTTCCCGATGCGGAACTGCTGGGCGTCGATATCGTCACGCCGGATTTCGCGTACCTGGAGCAGCACCGCGACAAGGTCCGCGCCTTGATCCTCACGCACGGCCACGAAGATCACATCGGCGCGGTGCCGTTTCTGCTCAGCGAAATCAATGTGCCGATTTACAGCGCCCCCTTTACCCTGCTGATGGTGGAGCGGCGTCTGGAAGAGCACGGCTTGCTGGATGGCGCCAGGCTCCACAAAGTGAAACCGGGCTCGCGGATTGAACTAGGTCCATTTACAGTCGAGTTCATTCACGTTACGCACTCCATCGTCAGTTCCATGGCTCTCGCCATCACTACGCCGCTCGGAGTCATTATTCACACCGGCGATTTCAAGGTCGATCCCACGCCCACCGACAATGAGCCCTTCGACCTGCATACCTTCGCCGATTACGGCAAGCGCGGCGTGCTGCTGCTGATGTCCGACTCCACCAATGTCGACCGGCCCGGCTACACCGAAAGCGAGCGCGCCGTGCGCCCGCGACTGGACGAAATTTTCTATCGCGCCGAGCGGCGGTTGGTGATCTCCTGCTTCAGTTCGTCCATTCACCGGCTGCAGCAAATTTTGGACGTAGCGGCCGAGTATGGCCGCAAAGTGGCGTTCCTCGGCCGCAGCATGAATAATGTCACCGAGATCGCGCACTCGCTCGGCCTGCTGAGCTTGCCCGATGGAATTTTGCTGCGCCCCCAGGACATCATGCAGGCCGATCCGAGCAAAGTAGTGGTAGTGGCCTCTGGAACGCAGGGCGAGCCAATGTCGGCGCTGTCGCGCATCGCCGTGGACAATCACAAAAATCTGTCGGTGGAGCGCGGGGACACGGTGGTGCTGAGCGCGCGCATTATTCCCGGCAACGAAAAGGGAATTTACCGGATGATCAACCACTTCGCCAAACGCGGCGCGGACGTGGTCTACGGGACCATGAATCCGCCCGTGCACGTGTCCGGGCATGGCAGCGTGGAAGAATTGCGGCTGATCTTGAATCTGCTGCGTCCGCGATATTTTCTGCCCATCCACGGCGAATACCGGCAACTGGCTAAGCACGCCGCTCTGGCGTCCCACCTGCGCGGCGCGGGTCTGGAGGAAACCTTCATACTCGAGACCGGCGAGACGCTGGAGATCGATCGCGCAGGCGCGCGCCGGGGCGAAAAGGTGCCAGTGGGCCGCGTGTGTATCGATTCGGGCACTATCGACGAAGTGGTGGAAGACATCGTGATTCGCGACCGGCGGCATCTTTCCGAAGACGGCTTCGTGATCCCTATCATCGCTATCAGCAAGAACTCAGGACGCAATGAAACGCTGCCCGAAATCGTGAGCCGCGGTTTCATGTCGTTTGAAGATGGTTCCGATCTCTTGCAGAAAGCGAGACAGGTGGTGGCGCGCACGCTCGAGTCGTCCAGCGAAGAAGAGCGGACCGATTGGGGTGTGATGCAGGAAAAAATCCGGGCCGATCTGAAACGTTTCCTGAGCAAAGAAACGCAGCGCCGGCCGCTGATCATGCCGGTAATTCTGGAAGTTTAAGGAATGGTCGCGCTGGAAGACGCTTCGGGGTTTCGAGGCGAGGCCGATCGCGTAATAACCCCCACGTCGGAAGCAGAGCTCCTCGAAATCATAGCCGCCGCGTCCCGCGAGAAGATTGCCATCACCATCGCGGGCGCTCGCACTGGACTGACGGGCGGCAGCGTGCCTCAAGGCGGGGGATGGGCGGTTTCGCTGGAAGCCTTCCGGCGCATCGAAATATGTCCTGGCCGCGCCGTTGTTGGCGCAGGCGTGTCGCTCGATGCGCTGCAACTGGAAGCCGCCCGCACCGCTCAGTTCTACGCGCCCGATCCTACCGAGCGAACCGCCAGCATCGGTGGAACCATCGCCACTAACGCCAGCGGATCCCGCAGCTTCCGCTACGGCAGCACGCGCCGTCATATTCTTGGGTTGCGAGTTGCGCCGATGGATGGCCGCGTTCTCTCGGTGCGGCGCGGCGACCAAGTCGACTTCGATGTCCCCGAGCTGCCGCTGCCCAACACCACCAAAAACACTGCCGGATATCCGCTCGCGCCAGGCATGGACTGGATCGATCTGTTCGCCGGCAGTGAAGGCACGCTCGGAATCGTAACCGAGGCCGAGCTGCAACTGCTGCCCGCGCCAACAGATGTGCTCGCCGGGATTGTGTTCCTGATCAGCGATGGCGCCGCGATCGATGTAGTGGATGCGTGGCGTCGCATTCCGGGCCTTCGTATGATCGAGTACTTCGATTCGAATTCGCTCGATTTTTTGCGGCTCCATTATCCCGAAATTCCGAGCCGCGCCGCCGCCGCGCTGCTGATTGAGCAGGAAGACGGCGACATCGATTTCTGGGCCGACCACGCGCCCGAAGATAGCTGGTTCGCCGCCGGCGATCAGGACCGCGAGCGCTTCCGCCGGTTTCGCCACGCGCTGCCGGAGCTGGTGAACGATACCATGCGCCGCCGCGGGTTCTTAAAATTGGGATCGGATTTTGCGGTGCCGCTAACGCGCAATCAGGAAATGCTGGCGGAGTATCACGCCACTTTGCGGGAGCGAGGACTCGAGTACGTCATTTTCGGACATATCGGCGACGCCCATGTGCACGTCAACATCCTCCCGCGATCGCCCGACGAATTTGAAACCGGCCAGCGTTTGATGCTGCACTTCGCGCGGCACGCCGTCAGCCTGGGCGGTACCGTCTCGGCCGAGCACGGTCTCGGGAAGCGCAAAGCGCATCTGCTCGCGCTGCAATACACGTCTCAACAAATTGAGGGGATGAAGGAAGTGAAACGACGCTTGGATCCGCACTGGCTGCTCAATCCAGGCAACCTGTTTGCCATGCCGTAGCCGACACCAGTTCCACCAGTTCGGCCGTTATGTCATCGGGAAGTTCGTGGTGCGTCAAACTCTCGCACAAACCGGCCAGATCGAGCAGCCGGGCCATTTCACGCCATCGCTCGGGCAGGCTACCTCCGGCTTCCAGATATCCATTCGAGAAATGCGGCTCAAGAGCGCCAAGGGTGCGGCGCGCACCGCCGAGCGGATTAGGAACCGGCTCGCGCCGCACTCCGTTTTGCGCGTGTTCCTTAGAAGCGCAAAGGGTGCGGCGCGCACCGCCAAACGGATTTGGAACTGGCTCGCGCCGGGCTCCGTTTTGCGCGAGTCCCTCATAATTCGGGCGCACATCGGTTTCGTATCGAAGGAAATGGCCCATGTCGGTCAACGGAGAACCCGAAACGGCCAACTCCCAGTCGAGAACGGCGTTGACAGGCAAGCTTCCGTCGCCGTGCAGCAGGAGATTGCGTTTGCCGAAGTCGCCGTGGACCAGGCCCGCTTCGTTATTCAATTTGGCGAACTCCGGCACCCATGACCAGACTAACCGACTGATGCGCTCCCGTAAATTCGATGCCGTTCGTCGCTGGAAGTTTGGGGACGAGACACACAGATCCACAAAACGGAGAATTGGATTGTTCCCCTCTGCGACCGGCGCTGTGACCTTGGGTCCGGGAGCCAGCCATCCTGGCTTTGCGAATCGGAATTGCCCGATCAAACCCAGCGTCCGGCCCACCGCGTGGGCGGCGCGGGCGATTATCTGACGATCTCCCCGCGTTTTATCTCTCGGAAGCTGAGGCCCTCGATAAAACGAAACAGCGCAAAAGGAGGCATCGTTTCCGAATCGTCAGGCTCCGCGTAAAGCATCTCTGGAACGGGGATGGTACGGGCAACCAGGTGAATGAGGTCGATTTCTTTCTGGCATAACGAGGGGTCATGCTCGTAAATTCGAAGAACCACCAAGCCGGGAGCGGTATTGAGTTGCAGCTTGAAATTTGAGTTGCGGAGACCAGCGGTGAGCGGCTGAAGCTTCAAGTATCGAGCACCGGGAGACGCGGCCTGAACCACTCGCTCAACGAAACCGGGCGGCAAGGTACGGCGTGGCTCCGGACGCAGCCAGCGGGCTTCTGCCGGAGCGCCAACGATCATGCGCTTACGGCTGCAGGTCCAGTGTCGCTGCGCCGGCCGCGCCGCTGTAGATGAGTTCGAGGGACTTAATGCCCTCCGCTTTTCCGCGGTACAGAAAGAAAAGCAATCCCGCCTGGGGCAGGGGACGGTCGCCTTCCTGCATCGCGGCCTTTTGAACGTGCTGTTCCATCGCGCGGCGCAGCGGAAACGGCATTTTGGGCGGAATGGGCGGAATCTTGTCTGCCCCGTTACCTCCGCCGCCACCGCCAGTGCTCAGGCTGCCTTTCGACTCTTTCGCGTCTGCCGACTCAGGCGGTTGCCACTCAGGATCTTTGAGGGAGTGGAAAACCAGCTCATAAGGTTCGCTGTGCGATGCGGTCTTCTTGCCGTTGACGCGCAGGGAAAAATCATCGCGCGACAGCGTAGCGTGCGCTCCGGGCGGCCCGAACAACCCCGCTTCCACCACGATGTAGTCCTCGGACGAATAGGTGTGCTCGGGAGTGGGGACCGAGTGGCCAGCGAACTCTGCCCCGATCGTTACCATTCCGGCCTTTCCTTGCGCCTGATATTCGCCGGCGGCCGCTCGGGGCGGCATACCTTTGCCGGGGAGTTCCTTGGCGTTTTGTTCCTGGTCGGTTTGATCCTGGGCGCGCAGGCCGACGGCGCACAAGAAGATGCCGGTTAAGAAGAGGCCGGTGCTTAAAGGAGAAGCGGAACGCATTGCAGTTTTCAACCTACCACAGTAGGCGCTGGGTTGAATCGGGGGCGTGCGAAAGGCGGTGATTATGGCGCCGCGCTTTTCGCAACTGGCTTCAGGACCAGGTCCTGAAAGTCGAAGCTGAACCCGCTAACCCAACCTTCGCAGCTGCGATGAGTTTCCCGGTAAAAACGAGCGGGTCGGTGAGCTAAAGCCTTCGCCGTCAATAGAACATTTCCCATAGTGCTTGTAGTGGAGACCTACCCTCTAGGCAGCGG
>Ga0302324_100005927_pt1 | contig 26534 bp, 20 predicted proteins | sample Palsa_T0_1_FD_201949 | JGI IMG/M metagenome (GOLD analysis project Ga0302324, IMG submission 201949) | Peat permafrost microbial communities from Stordalen Mire near Abisko, Sweden - Palsa_T0_1 | ecosystem: Environmental > Terrestrial > Soil > Palsa > Peat permafrost | place: Sweden: Abisko...
GGCTTTCCACCGCCATGTGGCAAGCGATCGAAACGCGATAGCCCAGTTCCAACGGACAGTTCGGTTCCCGCCCGGAACGAATGCAATCCAGAAAATTTTCGAAGTGCGCCGTCGGACGTGTCGTGGCACTGCCCAGCAGTTCGACGCCATCGGGGCGATTCACTTTTTGGGGCGCATAACGGACCGTCTGGCCTCTGGAGACGGTCCCGTCCGTGCCCAGAACTTCTTCCGCGATTCCGAGCTGATTGTTGCCGAAGCCCGAATGCCAGTTGATGAGCATTTCCTCCGGCTGCGCGAGCGTTACGTTCATCGTGTCGGGAACGTCGCGGCCGTCCTTCCAAAGATAAAGACCGCCCGTCATGGTGGCGGCGTCCGGGATCTTCAGTTTGAGAGCCTTGTACCAGAAAGCGAGCTGCTGGCTCATGTTCTCATAAACATTGCCGCCGGAATAATCCTGGAACATGCGCCAATTGATATAGCGATTGGCATCGAAATCGCGCTCGGGCGCATCGCCGAGGAACGCACGCCACTGAATATTCCGAGCCGTCATGTCGGGATAAACAGGCCGCGCCCACTGCGGCTTGCCGTGCGGAGTGTTCCGGTACATGTGCATGTCGAGAGCGGTGATCCTGCCGACGCAACCGGGGGCCAGAAATCGCAGCGCGTCGGCCAGCTGTCCGGAGGAACAGGACTGATGACCGATCTGCACGGTTTGATAGGGCGCGTTGCGATGCGCCGCGCGCATGCGCTTGGCGTGGTCGAGCGTGAAGGCCATCGCCTTTTCGAGATAAACGTGCTTGCCGGCTTGGATGGAGTCGACGAAATGTTCCGAGTGCAAGTGCTGCGGCGTGGCGATGATGATGGCGTCGATGTTTTTGTCGTCGAGCAAGCGCCGGTGATCGAGATAACTCGGGGCGTCGGGAACGAGCTTGCCGGCGTCTTCCAGGCGCTTAGTGTAAATATCAGCAAAAGCCGCGATCTCGACGTTGGAACAGGACGATGCCTGGCGGACCAGCTCCGTGCCGCGCGCCCCCGCTCCGATCAACCCGATTCGGACGCGCTCGTTCGAGCCCAGTACGCCTTTCGATGACGCGAGCGTCGACGCGAGACCGGTCGCCATGGTACCGATAAATTTGCGGCGTGAATCCAATTCTTCAATCTTAGCCTATGCGCGCGGTTTGTTCATCGCAAGTAAAACAAGCTCAGGCGCGGTAACCCAGCGGCCTCGAGCAATTGCCGCTCCAGGTATTGCTTCTCCAACATCGTTAACTGTTCGGCGGTCATCTTGCCGCGGTATGGCCGAAGCTCGGAGTCGAGCGAACGGCGCGCCTGCAGCAAATCCTCTTCGGTCTGGCGCGTTCGAGCGATCGCGATCATTTTGTCTTCGAGCGCCGTCAACCGCCGTTCCAGATCTTCGAGGTCGCGATACGCCTGATCGAGCGTGACCGTCAGGCGGTCCAGCGCTGCCGCGATCTCTTCATAACCCGGCTGCTTCTGAATGGCCGCCGCGTTGGTTCGCAAGTAGCCTTCCAGATCCGCGAGACTGAACGGCGCGGACGAAGCGGACGCGGCGGGCCGTGATACGCCGGCCATGATCTGAGCTTCGGCCAGAACAGCCTGCGTGCAGTAAGCCACCGAATTCACCATCTGGATGCGGCTCTTTTTGGCGCGCCACTTTTCGAATGCGATGTCGATGCCGCGCAACACCGCTTCGAGGGGAACGCCGGCATTCTTCCACGCTTCGACCAGCGCCCAATCGAGCGGCGACATCAGAAACAAGCCCGTCGCGCGGGCTTTCTGGAAGTGCTCTTCAACTTCGGTGAAGTAGTTAAAGTAATTCGCGGGCCAGGTTAGGTCTTCCGATTCCGCCGCCATATAATTTCCAGACCTTGCAGCGTCAGATCTTCGTTGGTTTCCTTTACTACGCGCGAGGCAGCCGCCACCAGCCGCGCCTGTCCGCCGGTGGCGATCACGGTGGTTCTATCACCCAATTCCGCGACCACGCGCTCGGCAATCCCATCGATCATGCCTACGAAGCCGTAGTACAGCCCGGATTGGATGCTGTTCACCGTGTTCTTGCCGATCAGACGAGCGGGCTCCCGAAAATCGACCATGGGAAGCCGCGCGGTTTTCGCGAACAGCCCGCTGATCGACATTCCGATGCCCGGACAAATCATTCCGCCGAGATACTCGCCTTGAGCTGAGACGACGTCGAAGTTGATGGTGGTGCCGAGGTCCACCACCACCGCCGGGCCGCCGTAGAGATGAAACGCCGCAACGCCGTTCACCACACGATCGGCTCCCACTTCCCTCGGATTGTCGTACAGCACCTTGATACCGATGTCTGTATCGGGGGTGACGAACAACGGAGCGGTGCGGAAGTAGCGATGCGCCATGGCCGTCAGCGGCTCGTCCAGCGTCGGAACCACGCTGGCAATGATGATGCCGTCGACATGTCCCAGTTCGAGCGACGAGAGCGCGAACAAGTTGCGCATCAGCACTCCCCACTCGTCCGCGGTTTGTTCGTGGATGGTGCGAAGACGCCAGCGTCCGATCAATTTAGTCCCGTCAAACGCGCCGATGGTGATGTTGCTGTTTCCGGCGTCTAACGCTAAGAGCATGGGCGCACGCCTCCCGCCATGACGACGTTTTCTCGTCCGTCATCGCCCCGGAGAATCAGAAAGCCCGAGCCGTTCAAGCCCGCCGTGGTGCCGCACAAGCTCGACCCGCCCAAATCCACTTGCACGCGGCGTCCGTGCACGAAACTGGAGGCGCGCGAGAACATTGCCAGGATCGGATCGGGACCTTCTCGTTCCAGCAAACCACAGAAGCCATCGACGCTGGAGGCGAGTTCCACCAGCAAACGTTCGCGAGAGTAAACGCGACCTCCCGCGATCCGCAACGAGGTGGCGATGTTTCGCAACTCGCCGGGAAATTCCGCCTGGTTCACGTTGATGCCGATGCCGGCGATGATGGCCGACCCCTCCAACTGCGCCAGAATTCCGCCGCACTTCTTCGAGTGGATCAGGACATCGTTGGGCCAGCGGATGTCGCAAGCGATGCCGGCAGCCTTCGTGATCGCATCCATTGCGGCCAACCCCAGCGCGAGCGTCACCAGCGGTAGCGAGCTGGATGAAAACGAATGCCGCAGAACGATGCAGACATAGAGTCCCGATCCGGCTTCGGAATGCCACGCGCGGCCGTATCGGCCTTGGCCCGCGGTTTGCTCCTCGGCGCCCACCAACGTGCCCGATTCACAGCCTTCGGCGGCCAGGCGGCTGGCTTCGGTCATGGTGGAACCGACGGTTCGTCGCCAATGAATGCGACGGCCCGGAAGTTCGGATCGGACCAGGGAGAGATCGATCTCCGGCGCTTTCATCGCAGATCGTTCAAGGCTGCCTGGCTCTTTTCGAGCTGCGCCAGATACTCGCCGCGCTTGGCGCGAAGCGACTCCACCACATGGGCCGGAGCGCCGCTCATAAATTTTTCGCTGGCGAGCTGCCGGTCTTTATCGGCGATGAGCTTGCGCAGTTCGTCGATCTCCTTCGACAAGCGCCCGCGTTGCGCGCCCACATCCACCTCGGGAAGCTGGAGCAGAAGGTCGAAATCGGGCGTCGAACGCACCGCGCCGTTGAGACTGGGCGCGATGCCGGTGCGAACGTCCAGCTTCACCGCCGCGAGTTTCTCAATGACCGGCAGTTCCACCTTGCTTGCGCCGTTGCGGCAATACAGCACTCCCTCCAGCAGCAGCTTCTTGTCGATTCCGTGATCGGCGCGCAGCTTCCGCGCCGCCGTAATCATGTCCTGCATGATCGCCATGTCATGCTCCGCCGGCTGGTCGATGATCCCCGCTTGGGGATAAGCGGCCAGCGCGATAGACTCAGCTTGTCCGAAGCGATGCCACAGTTCCTCGGTGATGAACGGCGTGACGGGATGTTGCAGGCGCAAGAAAGCGCCGAACACGCTCAACAGATTGTGCCAATCGTTGGTCAGCCCCGATCCCGGCGCCAGCCGCAGCTTCTTAATCTCCAGGTACCAATCGCAAAAATCGTGCCAGAAGAATTGCCATAGCTCTTCGGCGACCTCGTGATAGCGATGCTGCTCGAGCGCTCGATTGACCGCTTCGGCAGCGCGGTTCAAGCGGCTGAAGATCCAGCGATCCTCCAAGGTTTCAGGCTGGCCTCGCTCCGGAATCATGGGCTCGATTCCAGCGGCTTCCATATTCATCAGGATGAGCCGCGAGGCGTTCCACATCTTATTGGCGAACTGCCGGGCGGCGGCCGCGCGTTCCTCCGAATAGGTGATGTCGGTGCCGGGCGCTGCTGCCCTCATCAGCGAAAGCCGGACTGCGTCGGTGCCATAACGGTCGTTGATGTCGAGCGGATCGATTACGTTGCCCTTGGTCTTCGACATTTTCTGGCGCTGTGGATCGCGCACCAGCGTGTGCAGGTGCACTTGGCGGAACGGGACGTCGTTGGTCAGTTCCAGGCCGAGCATCATCATGCGCGCAGCCCAGAAGAACAGAATGTCGTAGCCGGTGATCAGCAACGAAGTCGGATAGTAGGTTCGGAGGTCCTCGGTGGTGTCCGGCCAGCCCAATGTAGAGAACGGCCACAGGCCCGAGCTGAACCAGGTGTCGAGCACGTCGGGGTCTTGTTCCAGGCGCGGCGATGAGCAGTGCGCGCACTTGACCGGAGGCTGGCGGGCCACGGTGATCTGGTTACAATCGGCGCAGTGCCAGGCTGGAATGCGATGGCCCCACCAGAGCTGGCGCGAGATGCACCAGTCGCGGATGTTGTCCATCCAATTGAAGAAAATCTTATTCCAATTGTCCGGGACGAACTCGATCCGGCCGGTGTTCACGGCGTCGAGAACCTTGGCGGCCAGCGGCTTGGTCTTCACGAACCATTGCGTGGAGACGAGCGGCTCCACGATGGTGGCGCAACGATCGCATTTGCTGATGGCGATCGCGTAAGCCTCGGTCTTTTCCAGCAGATCAAGTCGCTCGAGATCGGCAAGCACTCGCTTGCGCGCCTCGAAGCGATCCAATCCGGCGTAGGGTCCGGCTTCGGCGGTCATGCGCCCGTCTTCGTCGATGACTTTGATCTGCGGAAGATTGTGGCGCCTGCCGGTTTCCAGATCGTTGGGATCGTGCGCCGGAGTTATCTTCACGACGCCGGTGCCGAACTTCGGATCGGCCATTTCGTCGAAGACGACTGGAATCTCGCGATCCATCAGCGGCAGAATGACGGCTTTGCCGGCGAGGCCGCGATAGCGCGCATCGCTGGGATTCACTGCCACGGCGGTGTCGCCCAGCATGGTTTCCGGGCGCGTGGTGGCGACCACCAGGTTGCGCGAGCCGTCCGCCAGCGGATAGCGAATGTGCCAGAGGGAGCCTTCGAGATCCTCGTGCTTCACCTCGAGATCGGAAATCGCGGTGTGGCAGCGCGGGCACCAGTTGACCATATAAGTGCCGCGGTAGATCAAGCCGCGCTCATAGAGACGCACGAACGCTTCCGTGACGGCGCGCGAGAGTTGGGGACTGAGTGTGAAACGCTCGCGGCTCCAGTCGCAACTATCGCCGATGCGCTTCATTTGCCCGGTGATGCGAGCGCCGTATTTTTCCTTCCACTCCCAAACTCTTCGGACGAATTCTTCGCGCCCCAGCTGCTGCCGCGTGAGACCTTCGGCGGTCAGGCTGCGCTCGACCAACAACTGCGTTGCGATGCCGGCGTGATCGACGCCCGGAAGGAAGAGCGTGTTATAGCCGCGCATGCGACGCCAGCGGATGGCGGTATCGATAAGCGAGTGCTCGAGCATGTGCCCCATGTGCAACGATCCGGTGACATTGGGCGGGGGCACCACGAGCGAGAACCGGGGGCCGGGCGCTTTGGCGTCGGCGTTGAAGATTTTGGTCTCCACCCACCATTCGGCCCAATGGGGTTCGAAGCGCTGCGGCTCGTAGGTTTTTTCCAACTCCATGGGAGATTACCAGTTTAGCAGGCGGGGGTGAATCGGCCGCGCGATTTGCGCGGATCCGCTACTTCAAGGGCGAAAAATCCGCCGGATCGAGAAATAGCGAGTCGACTTTTTGGACGATGTCGCCATTTGCTTTCGCCGATTCCGCTGCGACCTTTATGAATTCGGGGTCTTTGCGGAACTCGGCCCAGTTCTTTTCGGCGGCGGCGCGGCTGGGATGAACGACAAGGTAGATCAGCGTATTTTTGGCGAGTTCCGGATCTTCCGGAACCCAATAACCGATACTGTCAATGCCGTGACGTTTAAGGAGTTCGATGTTATGGTCGCGGAAATTGGCTTTGAGAGCCTCGAGCTTGCCCGCATAGCAAGTGTAGGTTCGGAGCTCATAAACGCGTGACTGCGCAAAGGCACAGGCGGCAAGAAGCGAGAACAGTAGAAAGAATTTTCGGAGCATAAGCATTGCTGAGTTTGCTAAGACCGGAGCGCTATTACCGGTGGAATGCGAACGGCGCGCCGGGCTGGAATCCAACACGCCAGCAAGGCGGCGATCGCGAGCACAACTGGAACGCCCAGGAAGGTGACCGGATCGTTCGGCGAAACTCCAAACAGGAGGCTGCTCATGCCATGCGTCGCGCCCAGCGCGCCGATCAATCCCGCTACGACGCCAGCGAGCGTAAGGATGACGCCAGGCCGGAACGCGAGCAGCATGATATCGCGCGGCTGAGCGCCGAGCGCCATCCGGATACCGAATTCCGAAGTGCGCTGGCTGACTGCATAGGCCATGACGCCGTAGATTCCTATGGAGGCCAGGAGTAGCGCGAGCGCGGCGAACCCGGCCATCAAGCGGAGCGAAAAGCGCCGGCGCGCCATCGAAGCCGACATCATTTCCCGCATGCTTCGAACTCCGTAGACCGGCAGTTCTGGATCCACCTGGTGCACGATGCGCGTCACCGCCTCTCTCAGTCCCGCCGTGGCCGAGGCGCCGCGCAAGAAAACCGCCATCTCGTTGTCGGACTGTTGATAGAGCGCGAGGTAGAAGCGCGGCGCAACCGGCGTATCCAGGCCATCATCGCGCACATCTCCCACTACGCCTGCGATCTCCCAATCCTTGCCGGAGAAGTTTAGTCGTTTTCCGATATCGTGACCCGACAAATACAGCTTTGCGAAGGATTCATTTACCAAAACCACGGGCTTAGTCTTGTCCGAATCCGCTTCGGTGAAGGTGCGCCCGCGCAGCAAAGGCGTCCGCACGACCCGGAAGAATTCGGGGCTAACCGAAGCGTACTCGGCGGAGCGCTGTTTCTGGCTGGAATCGTGCTCGTCAGGCAATGAGAATGAGCGTTGAGCAAAGCTATTATGCACCAACGGAACGCTGTTCGTGCCTCCCATCGCGGCATCCTCGATACCGGGAAGCATCCTCACCCGCCGCAACACCTCCCGGCTGAAAGCGGCGACCGGAGGCGCCGTCGCATACCGGTCCAGTGCCGGGTTATTCGGAACCGGAACCCAGATTCGAGCCACCATCAGACGATTCGCATCCATGCCGGGATTCACTCGCAGCATGTTCCAAAAGCTGTGCACCAATATTCCGGCTGCGCTGAGCAACACCACCGAAAGCGCGATCTCTGCCGCTACCAGCGCTCCTCGAAAGCGTTTCTGCCGCGCGCTCGGACTCCCACTCCGCCCACCCTCCTTCAAATCCCGATTCGGATCGGTGTGGGAAGCGTGCCAAGCTGGGGTCAAGCCGAACAGAATTCCGGTTCCGAGCGAGAGCAGGAACGCAAGGCCAACGATACGGGCGTCGAAGTGCACTTCATTGAGACGCGGCAGATCGGCCGGCACCAACGCGAGCAGCGATCCTCTGGTTAGCGATAAAGCCGCCATCGCAGCCAGGCCTCCGGCCAGCGACAAGAGTACGCTTTCCGTCAATAATTGCCGCACCACCCTGGCGCGTGACGCTCCCAGAGCCTGACGAATGGCCAATTCCCTCATTCGCGACGAGGAGCGCGCCACCAGCAAACTGGCCATGTTGACTGAAACAATCAGCAACACGAATGCGACCGCGGCTAGAAGCACGACCAGGGTCGGGCGCACGCCGGCAGTCAAACTTTCCTGCGCTGGTTCGAGCCGCAGCACCCATCTGGTTGCGGCCGGGTAATCCTTCGGATACGTCTGAGTCAGCTGTGCCACCAGCGCGTCCAACCGTTGTTGGGCCTGCTGAATAGTCAAGCCTGGTTTCAACCTCCCGATGGCGCTTGGAAGAAGGCGCTGAGCGCGCACGAGCGGCAAAGGCATCGGAGCCGCGGTCAAGCCGGCGGCCGCCCAGAGATCCACATCGCCGACCATGGTCTGGCCCGGGTGCCGGAAATCGGGCGGCATCACTCCGACAATCGTGTAGCCGTCTTCGTCCACTCGAATTCTTCGGCCTAGCACATGGGGGTCGCCGCCAAATTGGCGCTTCCAGAGTCCATCGCTGATCACCACGGCTTCGGCGTAGCCGGGCACAGCATCCTCGGGTCCGTACGTTCGCCCCAGCGCGGCCTTCACGCCGAGGATCTGAAAGTAGTCGAAGCCGGTGCCGAGCATCTCGATACGCTCGGCGTGATCTCCCCCGCTCAGCGCGGTGCTCCCCGGCCAGATGGCGGCGAGCTGCTCGAAGACACCGGATCGATCGTGCAGGTCCTGAAGTTCCGGCACCGACAGGCCGACGTCCTTTGCGCCCGCGCCGTTCAGGTCGTCGAAGACGCGAACCAAGCGCTCGGGCTGCTGAAATGGAAGCGGCTGCAAGAGCACGGCGTTTACCACCGTGAAGATCGCGACGTTCGCGCCGATGCCGAGCGCCAGCGTGAGCGCCGCGACGGCCGCAAATCCCGGACTCTTCAAGAGGCTTCGGCAGGCATAGCGCATATCCTGCAGCGCCTGTTCCAGCCAGAGCACGGAGCGTTCCTCGCGGTGCAGTTGTTTAGCTTGCTCGATACCGCCGTATGCGCGCCGCGCCGCGAACCGCGCGTCCTGAGGATTCATACCGCGGCGTTGATATTCATCTTGGAGCAGCGCAAGGTGAGTCTCGATCTCACGATTCAAATCGCGCTCGGCGCGTTCGCCATGGAAGAGATTACTCAGCTTGGCCAACAGACGGGTCCAATGTCGCATTTGTTCAAGCCTCCTCGCCGAGCAGCTTCTCTACCAAACCGGAGAGCCGGCGCCAACGCTCGGTCTCCGCGGCGAGCGCTTTCAACCCAGTTTTGGTGATGGCGTAATACTTGGCTTCCCGGCCGTGCTCGGTTTTGTCCCACTTGCCTTTGATCCAGCCTTGCTGCTCCAGGCGAACCAACGCCGGGTAGAGAGTTCCCTGGTTCAGACGAAGCAGGTCCTCGGAGACTTGCTGGAGACGCGCGGCGATGCCGTAAGCATGTTGCGGCCCCAGGTTGGCCAGAGTGCGGAGGACGATCAGATCGAGCGTGCCTTGCAGTACTTGGATCTGGGGTTTTTCTTCACTTGGCAATCTAGTGGAACCTTCCAGAGACAGTTTGGCGCAGGTTCGGCCGGTTGTCAAGGGCAATCGGGAAGCGAGGCTGGCGGTTAAATCTTCTTTCCGCCGAAACGCCGGCCAATGATCATTTTCACCAGCAAGTGATCCGAGCCGCCGGTTAGGCCCACTCCCACGCCGAAGTTGAATTCCCAATTCGGGCTGAGATTCAGATCCGTAACGGCGAAGACCTGCTGCTGTTGTTGCCGCAACGGATCGAAACCGGTGACGGGACCGAGCGCGCCGTAATACTCGAATCCGCCGTTGATGACCTTGGTGATGTCGTAACCCACCTTCACGTTGGGCGAGAACACAACGCCTTCCCTCACGGACGGGCCGTGAAACGAGCGGTCGAGCGTGGGATTGAAACAGAGATACAGCCGGCCGATGGTCTTGTCGACAATGGGCCGCAATTCGATGGTCCAGGTGTCCGGCGAATAGACCGCGCGCTGATAGCCGATCTCGGCCGACAAACTAACGCCGACCGGCCATCCCCAGGATTCAGGAGCTCGGACTCTGGGCCGCAAGTGATCACCCACCCACTGCCAGCCGACGCGGGTATCCGCGCTGGTAAAGACGTAGAAGCCGAGCTCGAACCAATCCGCAACGCCACGCGTGATTTCCAGCGTTTCGTGCAATTGATGCTCGGTGGGATACATGCCATCCACCACCGTTTTGGAGCCTTCGAATGTGAAGTTGCTGTGAAGCTCCACCATCGTGGCGCCGGGCGCGACTAAATCGGAACCATAGACTTGAATTTCGTAGCTGCCTTGAGCCTGCAAGCATCTAGTCAGCGGCGGCAGGAGCAAGGCGATCAACAGTACGGTTGAGGGACGCATTCGACCGCGGCGGGATGCGATCTGGCGCTTGAGGCAGGAAACTCGCGGAGCCAAGCGTTGGCGGCTTTTTTCCAACTCCATGGAGAGGCTAACAGTTTAGCAAGCAGGACCAGCACGCAGGAACGATTTGACAGCCCCAAGCTTTGGGGATGCAGGAAGAAGGACGACTAGAAGACGACTCGATCCGATCGAGACCGGCTGGTGGCACTGAAGAAAGCCAAGAAGAACCTGATCACGCAGCGTGAGGCTGCCGACGAATTGGAGTTGAGCATATGGCAGGTGCAGCGGCTGCTGTGGAGTGAACCTCAAAAGTGAGGCAGCGAGCTAGGGGAACAAATACATTGAACGGAGTGAGGAATGGATTTGTTCCGAGATGTTTACGGTCGCGATCTGAACATCGCCGCAATGCGCGCGCTGGAAGCCGGCGCTAGAACCGGGGAGATTGCGCGCAAACATCAGTTGAGCCCCATCTACTGGAGCGTTGGCGCGGTGAGTGGCGCGCCAAAGGGGAATCGGCCTTTCCCGGGATTGGGCGGCGCGGCCCTGTACCGGGAAACTCTCCGCACGGCCGACAGGTAAGCCGGGATCTTCCCTCGCCAAAGAGAGTTTGCGACGGTCCCTTCACCGCCACTTGCTTCCCGCTCCTGTTTTGGCGGGCAGACCATACTGACTCCCGCTGGTCGGCCACGCACCCAGGCAAAAAGAGCGCGCCGGGAGGATCACGCTCCTTCTCGTCGTCCGCAGATGAGTTCCGGCCGGTTATTCCTTGATCGGGTTGCTCGCGAGCATTGCCCGTCTCCGCTCCACCGGCAGACGCAGATTAACATGCATTCCCGAGATGCCCAGGCCAAAGGCGACATTTCTACTTTGCCTTGACAGCAGGCAGGAACGATTTGACAGGGTACGCGAGGTCTGATGTAATGAGGTCGAAGCTAGCCTGCCCGCCTTGCTCCTCAGTAGCTCAATGGTAGAGCATTCGGCTGTTAACCGAAGGGTTGTAGGTTCGAGTCCTACCTGAGGAGCCAAACCTTTCAAAGACTTCCAGCCCTTCAACCTCTTTGAAAACGCCAATCTTCGACCGGGTGTGTCCCACGGGGAACGATGGATCGTCCTGAGGAAATTGTGACGGCCGCGCTGTTTCTTGCTTCGGACCATTCGAGCTAGGTGAATAGGGCGGAGTTGTCGGTCGACGGTGGCATGTCGGCCATCTGAAATCGATAGGTAACCAAAAGTCGGCTTGTCGCCACCTATCCGGCACCTTGACGCATTACGGCCTAATCGTAGAAGTGCCAGTTAAGACGTATTATCGGTAGCTTCCCCTCGAAGGAACGCGACGGCACAAGTCTGGGGTGCCGACAACCCGCAAAATGCGCGGTGTGCTTTCGCGATCGTGACATTCATCACTTTGATCGGGGCAAATAGACGGCTCCACATGAACGTAAAACGGCAGATATGCCGAAGTGGCGGAAAGCTGAGAACCGGAGAAGGATCCGACATGTCGGCTTGCAAGCGATTGTTGTTAGACTGCGCTCATGGCCAAGATCGAGATCGCAACGCGAGACGGGAAGTGTCCGAGTTATGTATTTCATCCCAAAGAAGGTCGGTTCTGGCCAGCCGTTCTCGTCTTCATGGATGGACTTGGCATCCGCCCAGCGATGCTTGAGCTCGCTGAGCGGCTGGCTACGAATCGATACTTCGTGCTACTGCCTGATTTGTACTACCGGTCCGGGCCCTATGAGCCCATGGACCCCCACATCGTGTTCACGGACCCGGAAAAGCGAAAGATTCTGATGGAGAAGTTCTTTGCGCTGGCTACGCCGGCCAACATTATGTCCGACACCAGCGCATTCCTCAACTTCATCGCTGCACAGAACGAAGTAAAGCCCGGAGGAATCGGCACGACCGGCTACTGTATGGGCGGATTGATGTCGCTGACTGCGGCTGGAACTTACCCTGATCGGATCGTAGCCGCCGCGTCATATCATGGCGGCCGGCTCGCAACTGACGAGCCGGACAGCCCGCACTTGCTAGCGCCGAGAATCAAGGCTCGCGTCTATGTCGCAGGGGCGATCGAGGACCAATCGTTTCCTGATGACATGAAGGTGCGCCTTGAGACGGCACTGACCGAGGCGGGCGTTGACCATAAAATCGAGACCTATCAAGCCAAGCACGGTTGGGTGTTTCGCGACACACCTGTCTATGACGCCTCCGCGGCAGAGCGCCACTGGCAGTCAATGCTTTCGCTGTTCGAAGCAACGCTAGGAAGGTAGGCCACGCGTCGCCAAACCAAGAGAGCGTAACCTCTGCCTTCAGAGGAGCTTTGTCGGGTCCATAAAAAGGGAACGGCCCGGCAACCCCAAAATGGATTAGCGAATCGTCCCTAGGGACGACTTGCTGCTGGCACCGCGTCGGCGCCCCCGAAACGGGCACTGCAGGCCACGCGAGATCAAAATCGGGACCGGACGATATTCCGGCTAAGGTTAGTTACTTGGCCAGTCAAGCCATCTCCTCGGTGCATCGCGTTATTTGGCGTGATAACGTTGGATTTCCGCACTAAATAACAGTCCATTTAAGGAAGTGGGTCCCATTTAAGTGGGCCCCCCCCTTTCTCCGACAGAGAAGAGTGAACCATGCCCGTTTCCGCGTACTCCAGCGAAAAGGATCTCAAGCGAGATTCTTTATTGGAATGCCCGCCATCTATATCACCAAGACCAAGTGACGTTCTAGTTCGCAGCGTTGGGTTGATGCTGACCCTGGCGGCTTTAATGCCGGCGGCCTTTGGACAGCCCACCAATGCCATCGTGCTGAAAAACTGGCAGATGCGCACATCGAGCGACAAAGTGGTTAGCAACACGGTGGGAGGCAGCAACGGGGGATTGCTGTTCATCGCCAGCATGCCCTGCCGCGTAATGGATACGCGCAGTCAGGGTGGTTCGGGTAAGACGGGCGCGTTCGGCCCTCCTTCACTCGTTGCCGGCCTGACGCGCGTGATTCCCGTTCCCTCTTCCGACTGCGGGGTGCCTGCATCGGCCGCTTACTCGATGAACTTTGTCTCGGTCACCCCGGTGGGACAGCCGGTGGGCTGGATCGCGGCTTGGCAGGATGATATCCCATGGCCCGGGACCGTGGTCCTAAATGCACAGTTGGGTGGCATCGTGGACAACCCGTCCGTCGTGACAGCAGGGAGTGACGGGGGAATCCAGATCCTGACCACCAATGATGGCGACTTGGTGATCGACATGAACGGCTACTACGTTCAGGTCAGCACCGTTGGGGGCCAGACGGGACCTCAGGGGCCGATTGGGGATACTGGCGCCACGGGACTTGCGGGCGCGGCATCGACCGTCGCCGGTCCAACCGGCTTAACGGGGGCGACGGGAGTCACAGGGCCCATAGGCGCGAGTGGACCACAGGGAGTCATCGGTAACGTCGGTGCAACAGGAGCGATTGGATTGGCCGGACCAACTGGAGCTGTCGGCGCTGCCTCGACGGTTGCGGGCCCAGCCGGTCTCACTGGTGCGACCGGAGCCATCGGAGCAGCGGGGTCAACCGGTTCGAACGGGATCATGGCTTTTGCCGATTTTTTTGCCCTTATGCCTGGTGATAACTCTGCTACGGTTGGAATCGGCACAGACGTATCTTTCCCACAGAACGGGCCTTCGTCCGCCACCGCGATCACACGAACAAGTGACTCGACGTTTAATCTGTCTTCAATTGGCACCTACCAGGTGATGTTTCAGGTGAGCGTTAATGAACCGGGACAGCTCGATTTAAGTCTGAACGGGACTGATCTGGCCTCCACCGTGGTGGGGCGTGCAACTGGAACCACTCAGCTTTCAGAGATGTCTTTTGTAACGACGACGGTCGCTAATTCAATTTTGACAGTTCGCAACCCAGCGCAGAATTCAACGGCACTGACCATTACTCCCATCGCTGGCGGAACGCGCGCCGTCTCAGCGCATCTTGTAATCACGCAAATCCAATAGTGAGACCTACTACCATTGCGCGGATCGGGCTATTGAGGGGTGAGCGTTCGCCCGTTGAATAAGGAGTTTCCCGAGAGCCACGTGCCGCCGAGGCAGAAAATGGCCGAATTAGGAACGGCAAGTCTTGGCCACGCCAATCCGCCGCTTCTTGAAGCAAACGACTTACTCGTTGAAGAGACGCCTTTGGATAGTGTCCGGATGGTCGGCCACTCGGAGAATGGCAGGACGACGGCTTCGCCCGCGCGATTCGCCCTCCTGGCGAGAAATGGGGATCAGCCCAACCAAACACCCGGGAAGACCGACCGGAACCGTTATCCACCATTATCGGTAGCAATATTGGGAAACACGAAACGCGACTTGGCGTGGCCGAAACGCGCGATGCTCTCCAGATTTCTGAATCTCAGTGGACGGCCTTGCTCAAGCAAGATCCGGATGCCGTCCCCCAAATCATCCAAACGTTGGTCGGCCAAGTCCGCTATAACGGGCCGAAGAGCGCGGTGCGGATCAAGCTACGAGACATCGGGGATGGCTGCGTTGAAGCGCATGCGCTCACCTTCGAATACAAGATCCCGCGACGGCGGGGCAGGGCTTTGCCGGCTTTCCGGCTACGGTCGGCGTCGGACACACTGACGCGCCCGCCGCGACTGGCCCGTTTGGTTGCTCTCGCTCATAAGCTCGAAGCGCAGGTTCGCTCGGGACGGGTGAAGGACTTTCGCGAGTTGGCGCGTTTGGCGCAGGTGACGCCAGCCCGCATTGGCCAGATCGTGATTCTGGCCCAGCTTGCGCCCGCTATCCAGGAACGCATTCTTTTCCTGCCCTCCGAGCACGAGACACCCCTACCCGAGCGCGAGCTGCGCGCCATCGCGCGCGAGCCCCGCTGGGACCGCCAACAGGACCTATTCGAGCGGTTACTCGCCGTTCGGGTGGGCTAAGCTCCGGCACATCCCCGTTTCTTCGCCAAGATCTTCGAAACGCCTCACTATTGCCTTGCATTCCCGAGCAGCACGAGTGATGAATGTCGTGACAGCGGCCCACTGGCCAAACAAAGGAGCTACAAAATGATTCCGTCAAATAAATCCGCCGCCGCACCGGCGGCCACCGATACCCAGCCTTCGCGTTCCTCGAAACGGCGTGCAAGTAAGCTTTCCGCCGCAGGGCGAAATACCACAACCAAACAGGCCAAGCCAACGAGCCCGCCCCGGCGCGGCTCCAAGACCGCCAAGATCCTGGCCCTTCTCAAACGGCCCGGCGGCGCTTCGCTGCCGCAACTGCAAAAGGCCACCGACTGGCAGGCTCACTCGGTGCGCGGCTTCCTGAGCGGGGCAGTCAAAAAGAAAATGGGCCTGCGCGTCATCTCCACCAAACTTGCCGACGGTACCCGCGCCTATCGCGTCTCCTCCAAATAATTCCTCTGCGCCGCCTTGCCTATCCCAGGCTGGCGGCGCTGCTTGTTCAGTGCACCCTCATCGAAAAAGGAGAACGTTATGTCGCAAACATATTTACTCGATGGCGCGGAGTGGAGAGCCTTTCGACTATTTCTGATTGATCTAGAAGGACGCTGTGGAGCGAGTAGGCGCGGAAGTGCAGAGCGCGAGCTGCGGCCGCTTCCAGACGCTCGCTGGTGTATTTTCCGCCCAGGCGCACCAGACCGAGACAGGAACGATAGCCCATTTCCGGATGTGGCTTGGTGGCCAGGATCTGGCGGAACAACTGTGCGGTGTTGGGCCCGGCGGAATCGGCCCAGCTCAACAGACGGGAGGGCGTCCACTCCAGATACTGTTGGTGCGCTTTGGGGCGATGCTCTGCAATGGTGCTGGCCTGATCGGCCACGAAGCTGCGGGCGTGACTGGCCACGCGCAGACCGCGGTGGAAAATCTCCACCGTGGCGGCGGTGACGCGGATGTCCACCTGCCGGCCGGCCAGTTGGTAGGGGACGCTGTAGAAGTGCCCCTCAGCCGGGACATGATAATCCAGTTCGACCTTCAGCTTGCGCCACTGGCCAATCTCGCAGCGTTCTGCCGGTAGCGGACGAAGAGCGGGTTGGTCGAGCGCGGCGTAGAGGCTCGCGCGTGTGCCCTCGCGCTTGCGGAATGGTTTTTGAATGCGCGGCGACCGCCGCGTGACTTTGGCGGAAGTTCGGCTGCACCTCCAGGTTCTGTCGAAATTAGCCCGAAAAAGGGCGGCGTCTTGGACCCGGCGCGCCTTGCGTGGTAAGCCGCTCGCGACTGTCGCAGCATCCCTAGAAGGCCAAGTTCAACCAGCTCTGCACCCAAACGCGCAAGCGGGACGAAACTACGTGCCAATACCCTTCGCCTGCAGTGTCGTCCAAATCATCGCGGCTGGCGAGCACCACAGCACAGTGATCCTGGACGACCCCCGGTTGGGGTGGAGAGATCTTACTCTGGGAACATTTGCCGTCGCAGAAACGCCGGGCCCGGCGGACGCAATTTTCAAGCAGCCATACGTCCGCGGCCTGGCCGCTCAGATCGAGTCTCTGCTTGACCGCCTCAATGTGGGGCAGAACGCATTGGCTCGCTTCTGAAAGCGCCCTCTCCGCGACTCTGTGCGCAGAGCCCTCTTTGTCTTGTCTGCTCAGGACTTTTCTCCCGATAACCGCGAAACTGGCGCAGAGCAGGAGGAGCGTGCGCGGCTCCGGGACCGGCGACGTGGCGACGACTTCCGGGGACACTTCCGTCGGAGTCGTTGTGCCGTCCGTATTGAGATTTTCCAGGAAGGCAATCCCGTTCGGGTCGCTGGTCAGCACGGGCACGGCGCCCGCCTGGTCGGAAAACATGCTGAAGGCAAACGCGCTGCCCGATGTTCCCCCCGCCGTGCCGGAGATAGTCACGTCGAAGGAAAGCTTCGAGCCAAAAGTGAAGTCCTCGAAATAATCGTTGAACACTGTGAGAGTGTCGAAGGAAAGAGTGCCTGGCAGCGTGCCGGTGACATCTCCGGTCGGAAACGCCGGCGCGTCCAATGTGCCGTCGGTGGTGAAATCCAGAATCTGCAGCGTCGCCGGCTCCGTAACCAGAGGCCCCGGATTGAACTGGAAGTCGAGCGAGCCTGCGTCGCCGCTGATCGAACTGGTATTCACGGTGACGTCATAAATCGAATTGGCGGACGCCCACTCAGCGGCCGAGAAAAGCGCGGCAATAACGAGAAGTACGGGTCGAAACATTTTTAGTTAAAGACTCCCTGAGTAAACTACGGGTACAAAGGTGATGGAAGCCAGCGACGGATCGCTGAACTGCACGCTCACGCTAGCCGACTGGCCAGCCGTCAGGTTGGTCACATTGACGGTGATGTAGGGGCTTCCGTTGTAAGTGCCCGACGCGTTTTCGAGCGTCACACCGCCCGGGAGGGACTCGAAGGCAATTTGGAATGGGCCGCTGATGGTGCTGCCGCTTACGTTCTTAATCGTCACGGTTCCGCTGAAGATCTTCGTCACACGGCTGTAGACCAGACCCGAGGCCGTCGTGGAAATCTGCGCCGACGAAAGAATTGTGGGGCCGCCTTGCCCTGCCACCGTATCGGTCACGGTGATCGGTTCGTTGATGACGGGGATGACTACCGTTCCCGATGGCGGTCCCAGCGACCCCGCCCCGCTTCCGGCGCCGGAGAGCGAAATGGTCTGCATATAGCTCAGACCCGCAGGCCCGCTGGGAGGGTTGCTCAAAGCGGCGTTATCGATGAAGACGATTGAACCGCTGGCCGGCGCACCTGCCCACGAAATTGTAAAGGTGCAGGCGCCGCCGCTGAGAAGCGAGGACGGCAAAGAGGTAGCGCCATTGGAACAAAGAGTCTTCGCGGTGAAACCGGATGTGATGCTGGGCGAGCCGCCGCTGAACACAATGGGCGCTCCGCCGACGTTTGTGAGCGTCAGCGTCTGCGCTACCGCGGCGTTCCCGTTAAATCCGAGACCGGCCGTGGAGAAGGAAGCGGCGGGCGCTGCGAAATTGCTCAACAGAGGCGTGACGGTCACCAAGTCGCTGACCGTGATCGGCTCGTTGTCCGGAACATCAGTGAACGTCGGCGGCGCATCGCTGACGGTGATCGTTTCGTTGATGGTTGGAATTGTGACGCTCAATGGAGGTGAAACAGCACCCGCCACGGTAACGTCCGCCGAGACGGATTCCGGGTTGGCGTCCAGCTGACGCTCGGTAATGGAGAATGGATTGGTTAGCGTCGTTGCCGCGGTGGGCGTAACATCCAAGATAATCGTTACGGAGGTGCCTGGAGCAAGGGTTCCAATGTTGCAGGAGAACTTGGCTCCTAGCGTAGTGGTGCCCGAACACGTTCCAGCGGAGGTGTCAAAGTCATGGAGCTTGACGGAAGCCTCTAGCTGGTGAGTGAATGTCAGATTAGTCGCGAGAGCGGGCCCGGCGTTGGCCAGCGTAATTGTGTACGTGAGAATCGGCGTTCCGACCACTACAACCGCGGGGGACGTGACGACGCCGATGGACACATTGGCGTGTACATTCGATCCAGGGGATCCGGGGCCGGCCGCGCTATTCAGGACCACCGAGAATCCCAGCGTATTGCTCACCAGGACATCCGGGGAGCCAGCGCCATTTACATCGATGGCTCTCAATTGGCCGGAATTGGGTCCGGAAGCGAAGCCTTGGGTCGGGATGAACAAGCCTCCGTTGCCGGCGCCCAAGAAGATATACACGATCCCGTTAATTACCGCTGATACGTCCGGCGCGCCGTCGCTATTAAAATCCGCGATGTCAATCTGAGCAGCGTTGGTAATGATGTCGTCGGGGCCATAGAGCGGGACCGCTCCCTGGTCCACAAATGTTCCCAAGGTGGCTGGGGTATTCAGCAGGACGTGAATCCCGCCGCCCGCCGAAAGCACCACATCCGGCGAGCCGTCCAGGTTCATATCCGCCACGGCGACGGCCGAGACGCTCGGCAAGGCCACGTCGGACGACTGCGAAAAAATTGTTCGCGGTGCGAGGAATCCGCCGCTTCCATTGTTCGGCAGAAGCGCCGCTCCCACCAGCGTAATTGCTCCCGTGGCTGCCTGGGCGCCAGAACAAACCTCCCCGCCGCTGACCACCACCAAATCCGGCACGGCATTACCCAAGAGCGTTCCCGCAGCCAGCCCCACTGGATTCACCACCGGCGATGGAACATACACGGGCGACTGAAAGGTTCCATTGCCGTTGGAAATAAGGACGTAGATGGCGGCCCGCACATTCGAACTATCGAACGCGCCACAGTTTTCCGGGTACGCCACCACGATGTCCTGATAGCCGTCGCCATTCACGTCGGCTGCAATGATGGGCGGCCTTGCGGGGTTTGAACCGGAAAGGCCCGAATAATGGGCGCTGGAGTTGGGGTTGGTTTCGAGGTTGCAATGGTTTGGTGTAGTCCCGAAACCCTCGCAGCTCGTGTCCAAGGTGAAATTGAATGGCCCTGCGCCGCTGGGTCCCTGATTTTCGAGCAGCGTGATGCCTTGCGGAGTCACAACGGCGATGTCCGATTCGATCTTTCGAAAGCTGCCCGCCACCAGCGCGTATCCCGACGTGCCATAGGGCGCGCCGAGAACGCCCAGGTCAACAACCGTCGCCGGCGTGGTATAGCCGGGCGGAGTGGCCGTCAGATAAGCGTTGTGAAAGAGCGAAACAGTAGCCGCGAGGGTGGACTCATTCTGCCCGAGTACCGCCACGTCCGGCGCGCCATCCGCGTCGAAGTCCGCCACGGTGAACGCCGGCTGTGAGGCGGTGGGCTGCGTGTATGGAGCTGCGTAAATCGGAGCCATCGACGGCTGACCCGTGGTGGGATCGAGCAGATACACGGCCAGCGACCTCGCTTCCGGTATTTCCGTGAAAGACGGACTCGTTTGCCGGTAAACACCGCTATCCACCACCATTAACTTGTTCAATCCCGTCGAGAGACCCGTGGCCAGCCCCTGTCCCGCTGGGCCGAATGGGCCGATTATCGAGGGCGCATTAGACGCTGGATCTAGACTGATGCCCAAGCTCTGGTTTTCGTTCAAGAACGCAAAATCGGGGAAGCCGTTGCCGTTGAATTGAGCGGTTGCGAGCGCGACGCCTGAGGGCCCTCCCGATACTGAAGTGAGCGTCCCCAGCAGCGGTCTCGCCTGCCCCGTTTGCATTCCCACGGGAACGTATCTCAGGCCCTGCGTGCCAATCCCGACAATGTCCTGCGCTCCGTTCCCGGTTATGTCGGTTACGGCAATATCCGAGAAACCGTTGGGTATGCTGACCGCCAGATACGGCGAACTGAAGGTGAGCACACCCGTTGTGAGGACAAAGTTTTCAAAAACGTCCACATATTGTGTGAAAGGGCCCGTACTCGCCAGCAGAGCGAGGCTGGGGCCGGATTCCCCCACCAGAGTCGCCACCACGATGGTGCCATAGAGCGTCGAGCCGCTAATATCAATCGGCGCCGAATAGCTGGCGTAGCCGTAGAAGGGGCTCTGTCCGGACGTTGCATTCGCACCGTTCAGGTAGATCGTAATGCTGCCGGCCGCGGCGCCGTTGGAATTGGACACGGCGATGTCGTCGAAATTATCTTTGTTGAAATCCGCCACCACCACAGAAGTCACGGGCGTTGCATTGGGCACGCAGGTGGGTGCGACACCTCCAGGCGCGGGCACGGCTGTGTAGATCACAACCACGCCTCCATTGGGACATCCGGTGGCCGAATTGACCGCCACGGCGATTCCCGGCGGGGCATTCTTCCCATTGAAATGGCCGACCCCGATGGTGTGGTTGGTGGTATATGGCTGGCCGGCAATCGTGCCAACCGAATAAAGGTTGCTCGCCGTGAAGCTCCCGTCGGGATTTCCGAGAAAGATTTGCACTTGCCCGGCTGCCGGATTGCTGGGATTGTATTCGACCACGGCGAAGTCGAGGTAACCGTCGTTGTTGAAGTCCTCGGTCACTGCCGCATTCGGAATCATTCCGATCTGCGCGTTGTAAACGGCGGGGGCTTCAAAATTCACGGGCACGGGCGCTTGCGCCCGCGCTGTGAGGGCGAAGAGAAATGCGAAGCCGAGGAACGCACGGCCGCAGATTAGGCCTGTAGTACTGAACCGCTTCTGTCCGGTTTGTCTTGTCATCAGCTCAGGCCCTCCGCTGCCACGTCTCACGCTTGTGCCCGACCCGAGAGTTGAGAATCACGACGAAAAGGTGATTGCGACTGTGACTGCAACTGTCTGGCCTAGCGCAACAGAAATTCCGGACGCGAGCGTCGTCGCAGTCAAACCCGAAGGACCGCTGTCCGCATCTGTGAAACACACGGCTGGCGTTACAGATCCCGAAGGCGTATAGGGCGGCGTACTTGACGTACCCCCACAAACGGTGATGCCCGTTGAAACCTGGGCGATTGTTCCCGCCTGGTTCGCCGCGGCACTCCCGCTTACTGTAAAACCATTAATTGCACCGCCCGCTGAATGGGTCGGGGTAAATGCCAAATTGAAGAAACACGGGGCCCCATTGCACGCTGTTGCATAGCTCCTCCGTGCGTCTTCGATAACACAGTCCGTGCTTACAGAACCTAATATAGTTTTGTAGGAACACGCACCTGAACCGGCGGGCGAGGAGTCAAGAGTTATATAAAATCCGCCGGTTAGTAGTCCGCCGGCCAACAAGCCGGTGAGTGTCTGGGCGCCGGCTGGATCGATCCCGTTCTCGAACTCCCGGTGCGTAACGACCTTGCCATCGGGGTTCTTAACCTCGATGGTCCAGTGACCATGGACCTTGATCCCTTCCCCCGAGCCCTTCGAGGGTGGCTTCGCGGCGCTCGATTCGGGTGCTTTCCCGGAAGTCGATGCGGGGGCCTTCTCAACGGCCGATGCCGACGCTGGTGTTGCCGAGTCGGACTCGGCCCGGATCGCGACGGCGCTCATCAATGTCGCCGCCACAACAATGGCAATTCGTGCAATCACTCCGTGACGCGCTTTTCCGTTCATGCTGTCTCCTCCTCTTAACAGGGCTTGCTCATTTGGTAGCAGCGGGAAAATGAGTAGAACACTGTCACCCCGGCGGACGAAAAAGAACGTCCATGGTACTGTCCGGGCCAAGCGCAGAAGGCTCTCGAGTACTGCTGGCACGACTCTGGGATCTGTGCTACGCTCGATCCACGCGAGAGGCTCCCAAGCTCCAGGTGCGCCATGTCCGAAGCCGAACCTGCTGAAATCACTCAACTTCTTCTGGCTTGGCGGGACGGCAACGTGGACGCCCTGGAGCAACTGACCCCGCTGGTTTATGAGGAGTTGCATCGCCGGGCCCGGTACTACCTGGCGCTTGAGAACCCTGGTCACACGCTACAGACCACCGCGCTGATTAACGAAGTTTATCTACGGCTGGTGAAGGTGAAGCTGGATTGGCAAGACCGGGCGCACTTTTATGCCGTCTGCGCGCAACTCATGCGGCGAATTCTCACCGACTTCGCCCGCTCCCGCGGCTATCAGAAACGCGGCGAACGGCCGCGCATGGTCGACCTGGATGAGGCGACTTCGGTCTGTGCGGAGCCACCGCTGGACATTGTCGCGCTGGATCAAGCTCTGGCCAAGCTCGGCAACTTGGATGCGCGTAAGTCCAAAGTGGTGGAGCTGCGTTTTTTCGGTGGATTGACGGTGCAGGAAACCGCCGAGGTTCTGAAGATTTCTCCCGAGACGGTAATGCGGGATTGGGGGATGGCGCGGGCCTGGTTGTTGCGCGAGCTGGACGGAGGCGCGTCGAGTGGAGCCTGAACGCTGGCAAACCTTGGAGCGGATTTATCATGCCGTCCTGGACTCGGATTCGAGCCAGCGCTCATCCGTGCTCGATCGCGCCTGTGGAGGCGATGAGTCTCTGCGCCACGAGGTGGAATCTTTGCTCGAATACGGCCAGCGCGCTGGGAGCGCCCTGGAAAAGCCCGGTTTTGAGCTAGTGGCCCGGGCGCTAGCCGCGGAACAGTCCCGCGATCCAAAGGAAAACGCGGGCCACGACCGCCTGATTGGCTCTAGAATCGCGAATTACCAGGTGGTGGCGAGGCTGGGCTCGGGCGGCATGGGGGATGTGTACCTGGCGGTGCGCGCCGACGACTCGTATCGAAAGCAGGTCGCGCTCAAATTGGTACGCCAGGGTCTCGATACCGATTCGGTGTATCGCCGTTTCCATAACGAGCGGCAGATTCTCGCCGGCTTGGAGCACGAGAACATCGCGCGTCTGCTGGACGGGGGCGCAACGGAAGAAGGCGTTCCTTATTTTGTCATGGAGCTGGTGGAAGGCCAGCCCATCGATGTGTATTGCGACGAGCGGAGATTGAGTCTCCGAGCTCGGATTCAACTGTTTCAAACCATTTGCGCCGCCGTGCAGTACGCGCATCAACGTCTTGTGGTTCACCGCGACATTAAGCCCAGAAATGTTCTGGTCACCGCCGATGGCGTTCCCAAATTGCTGGACTTCGGGATTGCGACCATCCTCAATCCGGACGCGGGGGCGGCGGATCCAACCGTAACCGCGGCGCGCATGCTGACCCCGGCGTTCGCCAGCCCGGAGCAACTGCGCGGCGAACGGATCACAACGGCCACCGATATTTATTCGTTGGGCGTGTTGCTATACAAATTGCTCACCGGGCGCATGCCCTACGGCGACGACTCCGCCTACGATCTGGTGCATGCCATCTGTCATCAGGAGCCTACGCGGCCCAGCGCCACCATGCGGGCTGACGGAGCGGCGTCCAGGTTGGAGGAGATCAGCCGGTCGAGGAGTACGACGCCGGACAAATTGAAACGGACGTTGTCCGGAGATCTGGATCAAATCCTGCTGAAAGCGCTGCGCAAGGAACCGGGGCAGCGATATCGGTCGGTGGAGAGCTTCTCCGACGATTTGCGTTTGTACTCGGCGGGGATGCCCGTCTCTGCCCGGCGAGGCACGCTGACTTACCGCGCCAACAAATTCATCCGGAGGAACCGGTTATCCCTGGCGGCGGCAAGCGCCGTGGCGCTGATGACCATCGCCGGAGTCGCGGCGATCGTGCGGGAGGCCCGCATTGCCCGCGCGGAAAGCGCGCGCGCGGAACGGCAGTTCGACTCTCTGCGCAAGCTCACCAATTCCATGCTGTTCGAGTTTCACGATTCCATCGAGAACCTGCCCGGGTCCACCTCGGCGCGCCAGATGGTGGTGCGGCGGGCTCTCGAATATCTGAACGAGATGGACCGAGACGCGCACGGCAACCCCGCCGTCCAGCGCGATCTTGCCGCGGCCTACGAACGCATAGCCCGGATCCAAGGCGAGCAGTATCGCGCCCATTTAGGCGGAGCAGGGGCCGCGGAGCAGTCCAGACAACTCCTCGAGAGAGCGCTGGCGATTCGCCGGAATTTGGCGGCGGGCAATCCCGGCGATCTGAATCTGCAATTTGATCTTCTCGACACGATAGTCAATGTCGCGACGATCTACTACGTGGCGGGCGACCTGGATCGCGCTTTGCAACTACAGCAACTGGGATTGCAGATCGAAGAACGGCTGGCGGTGAGCCATCACTCCGAAGAACTCCAGTATCGAACCGCAAGCACGCTGATCGGCATCGGCGTGCTCAAGTACGGTTTCGGCGACTACGAGCGCGCGCTCGATTACGAGCGGCGCAGTTTGAAGATCAAAGAAACGCTGCTCACCGCGAATCCGGCAAGCTTCCGGGCGCAGCGCCAAGTCCTGATTTCTCATTACTGGCTCGGAGACACGCTGAAGCGGGAGAAGAAATACGCGGAAGCTGCCGGCGAGTACCGGGAGTCGGTCGCCGAAGCCGATCGCTTGTTAGCGAACGATCCGAACAACACAGATTTGCAGCGTCTCGAAGAAGGGGCCGAGGATCAGCTGTGCACGATACTAGCGTATGCGGGCAAATTGTCCGAAGTCGCCAGCCATTGCCGGAAAGCAATCTCGATGAGTGAGGGGATGGTGGGGGCGGACAAAAAGAATGTGCAAGCGGCCGCCGACCTGGCCTCCGCCAACTTGTCCGCCGCCACCGCTTATTATCAGATGCGCCTGCAGCGCCAAGCGCTGCCGTACGGGCAACGAGCGGACCGCATTTACAAGGAAGTGGAAACGCTGGACCCCGACTCGGTCTCCAACAGCATCGACCACGGCGAAACTCTCCTGCTGGTGGGCCGGATCGAGGCCCGACTGGGACAGCCTTCATCGGCGCGGAAAGATATGGAACGCGCGCGGGAATTGATTCGCCGGACAGTGGAGCGGAGTCCCAAGAATCGCTATTACAAAGACTCGCTCGATGAGGTGGAAGCGGCAATACAAGTGCTTCCGCGCTAGGGCCGCTCCACGTGCCGCAGAACGGGCCTGATGTCGGTCATTATCGGAGTCTATTTCGTTAGAGCGCGGGCGCCAGTCTCCGTGACGCGCATCAGCGTTCCAACTGGATAACTTCCGGATGGGCCGTGATCCAGGCGCAATCCACTTTCGGATCAGCTAGACTCCGGTCGTTTTCACCCGATATGCACTCGCGGGAAAATCATCAGACTTTTACGCCGGAAACGTCCCAGCTTCGCACGGCTCACGTGGTGTTTGCCGATATAGTCAGCTACTCGCTGATGGCTACTGATGATCAGAGTCGCGCAGTGGGCCAGCTCCAGTCCATCGTCCGCGAGCTGCTGGGATTCGAGCAGGCGCTGGCGGCCGACGAATTGATCTGTCTTCCTACGGGAGATGGCATGACCATCGTATGCTTCGGCGAACCGACGGCAGCGGGTGTCGGCGGGCGCGCCAATCCGATTGCTTTCGCCCAGATCTGCCTCTGCGTGCGGGGTTGCCACAGAAGCAGAACGGTTATCGAGATCAAGAGGAATGCCGTTCCGACTTCGGTTAGAGCAGCGTAGGGAGTTAGACGCCTTCAGGCAAGCCAACCCCTCGTTGGCCCCTGGCCTGCTCATGCCTCACTATGGAAAACTCCATGAAATACGTTGCGTTTGCAGGCTTACTGTTGTGCGGCTGCCGGCGAAACACTTCCCGCAACCCAGCGAGCTTACACGCGGACTTTCGCAAACAACTGCGAACATGGGCCGCGTCAACCAACCGGACGGGAGAATTAGGAAAAACAGAATTTGGCTGTGGCGGTAGGGACGATCATTGCTGATCGCCCCCCGCACAGATCCGTACGTGCGCGTCTACGCATACGGCTCCCGCCTCGGATGGCTGGCGTCAAAGCGCTGCATAGGATAAGGATGTAAGA
>Ga0302324_100005928_pt1 | contig 26533 bp, 28 predicted proteins | sample Palsa_T0_1_FD_201949 | JGI IMG/M metagenome (GOLD analysis project Ga0302324, IMG submission 201949) | Peat permafrost microbial communities from Stordalen Mire near Abisko, Sweden - Palsa_T0_1 | ecosystem: Environmental > Terrestrial > Soil > Palsa > Peat permafrost | place: Sweden: Abisko...
CGCCTTTCTCGTATTGCGCAATCGAATCGCGGCGCTGTTTGATCATTTTTTCGATGATCGCGACCACATCGGCATCTGTTAACTCGACGCGCTCGTCAACTTCCTTCTGCTTGACGGCCGCGAGCAATAGCCGGATCGCAGACAGCCGCAGCGCATCCTTCGCGCGCAACGCGATCTTCATCTCTTCATTAATGCGGGACTTTAAGGACATGCGGGAAAAGAATCGAGGGTATATGAAAACAGCCAAGGCAACGGGTCTCCCCTTTGCCTGTTTTGCCTTGTACCGAGGGTCAGTACAGCTTGGTCGGCAGCATCTGCGAACGGATGCGTTTGTAGTGACGCTTGACTGCCGCAGCAAGCTTGCGTTTGCGTTCGGAAGTGGGCTTCTCATAAAACTCGCGCGCGCGCAGTTCGGTAATCAGCCCGGTCTTTTCGATGGTGCGCTTGAAGCGGCGCATCGCCACTTCGAACGGCTCGTTTTCCTTGACTCTAACTGTAGTCATGATTTCCTGACGAATTTCAAAAGTCGCGTATTATATCAACGAACAATTTAAATTCAAGGAATTGCGGTAGATGCGGGTATTGGGCATTGAAACTTCGTGTGACGAGACCGGCATCGCGCTTTATGACACCGCGCGCGGCCTGCGTGGGAACACTTTGCATTCACAGGCCGCGTTGCATGCCGATTACGGTGGTGTGGTACCCGAGTTGGCCTCGCGCGACCATATCCGACGCGTGCTGCCGCTCGTGCGCGAAACACTCCGGCAGGCCGACTGCACGCTCGCCGCTATTGACGCGATCGCCTACACCGCTGGGCCGGGGCTTGCCGGCGCGCTGCTGGTTGGGGCTTCGATCGCGCACGGGCTTGGTTATTCGCTCAACGTGCCGGCACTCGGTATCCATCATCTTGAAGGACATTTGCTGTCGCCGTTGATGGCTGAACCAGCGCCAGATTTCCCGTTCGTTGCGCTGCTAGTCTCCGGTGGCCACAGCCAGTTGATGCGCGTGTCCAACATTGGCGTCTACGAGCTGCTCGGCGAGACGCTCGACGATGCGGCCGGAGAGGCGTTTGACAAAACCGCCCAATTGCTCGGCCTCGGCTATCCGGGTGGACCGGCGATCGCGCAGTGCGCCGAGCGTGGGGACCCCGGCCGCGTGAATCTGCCGCGACCGATGCTCTCTCAACTTGATAAAACCGGCGATCTCGATTTCAGTTTCAGCGGACTCAAAACCGCAGTGCTGATCCAGATCAAAGCGCGACCGCTCAATGCGCAAAGACGCGCCGACATTGCGGCTGAACTGCAGGCTGCAATCGTCGACGTGCTGGTCGTGAAATCATTGGCCGCGCTCGAGCGTACCGGCCTCACACAGCTGGTAGTCGCCGGCGGCGTCGGTGCAAATCGCGAACTGCGCGCGCGACTGACCGCTGCCGCCAAACGCCGCGGTGCTCACGTGTTCTATCCGGCGCCCGAGTTATGCACCGACAATGGCGCAATGATCGCGTTTGCGGCCGCATTGCGGCTGCAGAACACCGCGTACTCCACCAACCGCGCTCCGCTCGCTTTCGGCGTTCAACCGCGCTGGGAGCTCGCCACCCTGCAGCCGGTCAGCGCGTAATCGCGTATGCACTAGGGTCGATATCAGGTTTTTCCTCCGTTACGAGATCCGCAAGCAACCGCCCCGAACCGCACGCCATAGTCCAGCCAAGCGTTCCGTGTCCGGTATTGAGAAACAGATTGCGATAGCGCGTTGCACACACGTATGGCACGTTAGATGGCGTCGCCGGCCGCAACCCGGTCCAGCGTTCGACGCGCGTGAAATCTCCGGCGTCGGGAAATAATTCGGCGCTACGCTTGAGCAATGCTTTGCAGCGAACCTCGTTGAGCGCGGTGTTGTACCCGTCGAATTCCGCGGTGCCGGCCACGCGCAATCGCTGACCGAGGCGGGAAAATACGATTTTGTACGCATCGTCGGTCAAACTCACGCGCGGCGCGGCGGCGGAATTCGTAATTGGGATTGTGATCGAATAGCCCTTGACCGGATAAATCAGCGGCCGCATGCCCAGTTGTTTCAGCAGCAATGGACTATAGCTGCCGAGCGCGACGACATAGGCATCAGCATGCAGAGTTTCCTTACGGCCGTCAGCGTGCCTGACGTGCACCCCGTCAATCGTAGCGGCGCCGGCGACAAAACGCTCGATGGTCCGGCCGTATAAAAACCGCACGCCGCAAGCCGTACATAACGCGGCGAGCCGCTGCGAAAATAGCAGCGCATCGCCGGACTCGTCGGCTGGCGTGTAATCGCCACCGACAATACGCGCTTGCAGTGGCGCTAGCGCCGGTTCGATCGCAATGATTTCCTGCGGCGTCTTCGGCACTCGGTCGCTGCCGAATTCGGCCAGCAACACCGCATCCGCGCGTGCGACGTCGAGCTGCGCGTGCTCGGTATAGAAATGAAGAATGCCGGCGGTGCGATGGTCGTACTCGATACCGGTTGCCGCGCGCAGCGCCTGCAGCTGATTGCGGCTGTAGAGCGCGAGCCGCAGAATGGCGGCAATGTTAAGGCGCGTGCGTGCCGGCAGACATTCGATCAGGAAACGTGCTCCCCAACGCCACTGGGCGGGGTCAGCACGCAAACGGAACAACAGCGGTGCGTCTTCCCGGCCCAGCCACTTAAGGACTTGCAGCGGCGCATGCGGATTCGCCCACGGCATTGCGTAGCTCGCTGAGATTTGTCCGCCGTTGGCGAAGCTGGTTTCGAGCGCCGGCCCCGGACCGCGCTCGACCACCACCACTTCGTGTCCCGTCGCGCGCAGATACCACGCGCTGGAAACGCCGATTACGCCGGCGCCGAGCACAGCGATTTTCATCGTTCAGGCCTGTTTGCCGCCGATGCGGTCTTCGGTGCCAGCCAACAGTTTTCGAATATTGCTACGGTGACGCCAGATTACGAGGGTCACGATGAGCAGCACGCTCCAGAAATAGGCATGCTCAAAGCGATACCAGTAGCCGCACCAAAGCACCGCCGCTAACGCTGCCGCGATTGAAGCCAGAGATGAAAATCGAAAAGCGCCGGCCATGATCAACCAAACCAGAATGGTTACCAGCGCAAGCCATTGGTCGAGTCCCAGCAGTGCGCCCAATGCGGTTGCCACCCCTTTGCCACCGTGAAAGCGGAAAAACAGCGGATACATGTGCCCGATGACAACCGCCACCGCAGCCACGGCGCTGACCGGCACCAGCATGGTCGGTGTCGTTATCATGTGCTGCGCGAAGTTCACGGCCAGCCAGCCTTTGGCGCCATCGCCGAGCAAGGTCAGCGCAGCAGCGGCCTTGCGGCCGGAGCGCAGCACGTTGGTCGCGCCCGGATTCCCCGAGCCGAAAGTACGTGGATCAGGCAACCTCATCACGAAGCTCACGATCACCGCGAATGAAATCGAGCCTATTAAATACGCCGCAAGCGCGGCTGCTACCGTCGTTGTCATGGATGCTCTACAATGCGCGCAATTTTAGCGGAATCGTCAATGCCCCCTCATAAATTCCACGCCCCGCACCAATGGACACCATCTTCATTCAAGAACTAAAAATCGAAACGCGGATCGGCATTTACGCGTGGGAACAAACAGTACCGCAAACGATCCAGCTCGACCTCGAAGTCGGGCTCCCCGGAACCCACGCCGCCAGCAGCGGCGACATCGCCGACACCCTCGATTACAGCAAGGTCGTTGCGCGCATCGAACAATTGTTCGGCGAGTGCCATTTTCCGCTGCTCGAAACCGCCGCCACCACTATTGCCGATACGATTATGCGCGAATTCAAGGCACCATGGATCAAAGTCAGCGTCGCCAAACTTGGACCACTGCGCAATGTCAGGAAACTCGGCGTCACCGTCGAGCGTGGTAAATAAAATGAGTGCGCCTACCCGCGCGGATGATGCTGGGCATGCAATTGCTTGAGCCGTTCGCGCGCGACGTGAGTGTAAATCTGCGTAGTTGAAATATCGGAGTGGCCGAGCAGTAATTGCACGACACGCAAGTCGGCGCCGTGATTCAGCAAATGCGTTGCGAACGCGTGGCGCAGCGTGTGCGGTGATATCGGATTGTGGATGCCGGCCCGCGCCGCATACCGCTTGAGCAACTGCCAGAACATCTGGCGCGTCATCGCGGCGGCGCGGCTGGTTACGAACAGTGCATCGGACGCGCGTCCGCCCAGAATCTGCGGCCGGCCCTCCTTCAGATAACGACGCACCCAGGCGAGTGCCTCTTCGCCGAGCGGCACCAACCGCTCTTTTGAACCTTTGCCAACAACGCGGACCACGCCCATGTCCTGGCTTACCTGCGCGGCCTTCAGTGTCACCAGTTCGGATACGCGCAGTCCGCATGCATACAGCACTTCTAGCATCGCGCGGTCGCGCAGTCCGCGAGCATTTTCGACGTCGGACGCGGCCAACAGTTTTTCGACGTCTTCTTCGGTCAGGCTCTTGGGCAACCCGCGCGGCAGTTTCGGCGCGTCGATGTTGATGGTCGGGTCAATCTTGATCCTGCCCTGCCGCAGCATGTACTGGAAAAACCGCTTGCAACTCGACAATTGGCGGCCGGTGGTACTCGCTTTGGCGCGCCGCGCGACTCGGTGCGCGAGAAATTCGAGCAGGTCACTGCGCGTTGCCGCGTCTAGTTGCTTTTGGGAAGTCTTGGCGAGCCATGCGGCGAACTGCTCTAGATCGCGGCGATAACTATCGAGGGTATTGCGCGACAGCCCGTCCTCGAGCCACAGCGCATCGCAAAATTGGTCAAGCGCCGGATCTTCAGATTCCTTCATGCGTCAACAGCCAACGCTTGATGGTGAGCGGTCGCCCACCGTACGCATGCATGAAGCCGCCGATGCCGCCGGTCGCAACCACGCGGTGGCACGGAATCACCAACGGTAGGCGGTTTGCGCCGCAGGCCCCGCCAACCGCACGCGGTGCACTGTCAATCTGCTGCGCAACCTCGCGATAGGTCAACGTCCGGCCGCGGGGAATCGCGGCGATTATTTCCCATACCCGGCGCTGAAACGGTGTGCCTTCGATCGCCAGCGGCAAATCGAAACGATACTCGGGGTCGTCAAGATAGCATTCGATCTGGCGGCAGGCTTCTGCGGCGAGATCGTCACTAGGTGCCAGTACTGCAACGCTACGCGACAGGTATTCGATACCAGTCAGCCGTCCGCCGCCGGTACGAATGCCAAGCACTGCAAAGGCCGTCGGCAATTTAGCCTGAAATCTGCGATCAACGGCGACGGGGCGGAGCCGGAAAGATGGTTTGGAGTGAAGTTGCAGCATAGATGGCCTTCATCAAAAAAATACCCTTTGATTATCTGATAATTCGATGGTTTCGACAGCGCTGATTGGTATTAAGCGGGTGCCCATAGAGTCATAGTAGTTGATAATGGATATAGACCATTTATTAGACTTAATATAATATATTGCCCTAACTTGTAGAAGCGTAGCTAATTACTTGTTCGATCAACCTGTCAATCGGAGAGGCAATATCATGCATAATTTTCTATTAAAAATAATTACTTGCTCCGCATTCTTAGGCGTTTTTTCAATCGGCTTTGCCGCGAACGACATATCCGATTGGAAACTCCCGCTAGTGCCAATTCCCAAAGACAATCCGCAATCCAAGGCCAAGGCAATGCTGGGGCAACAATTGACATTTGACACCCGCTTGTCCAAGAACGACGCGTTAAGCTGCACTAGTTGCCATCTGTCGGCAGCCGGCGGAGGCGGCCCGACACCACGCGCGTTCGGCCAAGGCGGCGAACTTGGGCGTTGGGCGCCGTCCTGGGACAATGCAGGCTACTACACCACCCTATTCTGGGACGGTCGTGCCTCCTCGCTGGAGGAGCAGACTGGCGCACTGCCCGGCCACATGGGCCCGATCAGCGCTCCGGTAGAAATGGGCGGCAACGTTGACGCAGTGGTCAAACGGCTCAATAACATTCCGGACTACAAGAAACAATTCAACGAAGCATTCGGTTCTGACGCCACCCCGGAAAACCTTGCCAAGGCGATCGCTGCCTATGAACGTACGTTAGTAGCTAACAACTCGCCGTTCCAGCGATACGTGAGTGGCGACAAGAAAGCACTGTCGCCGGCAGCCAAACGCGGCTTCGAAATTTTCAAGGGCAAGGCCGCGTGCATCACCTGTCACACCCCGCCGCTGTTGACCGACAACGCGTACCATAATATCGGGGTACCGCAAGGCGGACCACTCGGTGAAGACGATGGAAGATTCGATGTAACCAAGGAACCGGCGGACAAGGGTAAATTTAAGACGCCGACGTTGTATAACTCCGCGTCTTTCGCCTTCTTCATGCACAATGGCACGTTCTCGACGTTACAACAGGTCATCCAGCATTACAACGTGGGCGGCGATCCGAGGAAAAACCCCAATCAGGACAGTTTGATCTTCCCGCTTAACCTGAGCGACAAAGAGCAAGCGGATCTGATCGCGTTTCTCAAAAGTCTGACTGATGAGCGCCTGAACCAGATCAAACGGCCAGCCCTGCCGGAAGAGTCTGCCGCGGCAACGGCCGCAAAATAACTGCGTTTTGCTGCGAACTGAGGGCGCTGCACAGCGCCTTCTTTTTTTAAGACATCAGAACGGCTGCAATTCGTGTTCGACCGCTTCGAGCTGCTGTTGATCCTTGTCGTTCTTGCGCAGCCACTCGAATTGCGCATGCGCATCGTCTTGCAATCCCGCACGTGCCATCGAAGTGGCCGCGTGCAGCCGCGCCTCGATCGTGAATGCATCCGGTACCTTTGCCGCGTCCGTCAACGCAGCCTCCAAAAAATAATCGGCAGCGTGCCGATAATCCTGCGCACACTCGGTCAGCAAACCGAGTGCAAACAAAATTTCACGCCGCTGCGCGGATAGCGTGGAATCGTCGAGCAGCAGATGCGCCTGAGCATCGGTCTGCGCCGACGACTCATGCACGCCATCTAACACGCGCGCCGCAGCAAGCGTCAGCCGACTGTTGACTAATGACAGCACTTGCCATGCCTGCGCGGTATCGCGCGTCGTCGCTGATTTGCCATACTTCACCAGGTACGCATACAGCGCGCGCGCCGCGGAAGGCGCCGGCGCGCTGCCGTTCGCATAATTCATCCACGCATCGTCGTCCCCGATCAACAATTGCGCGCGGTTGGCGACATCCTGCGCAGTCGCCTCGTAATCCTGCCGCAACTCCGCGATCAGGGTATCGGTAGTATTTCTGTCATCTGCAAGCTCAAGCAGGTTTTCCAGCGCTTCAGTCTGCAGGACTCGATCATTCTGAACCAGCGCCGCAGTCTGTAAGACTTTCCACCACATCGCGTTCGGCTTTTTCGCCAGAGACGCGCGCGCCTGCACGACCACGGCCGCCGGCGTCGTCAAATTGGTATTCATGCGCAGCCACGCCTTGATCGGCCCGCTGTCATCGAGTTGCGGCAACCAGTTAACAGCGTCCTGTGCATTTCCTGCCTCCAGCAGTGCTGCGGCGAAATGCGTTGCGGTCGCACGGTCGAGCGGCAGGTAATCCTGTTGATAGCGCAGCATCAGCAGGTAGGCATCAGCCGGTTTGCCATCGGCGAGATAGCTGTCGATCACCAGCAACCGGGCAGCGCGGAAGTCGTCAGCATCGGGTGGCTGCTTCCAGATTACTTGCGCGAGAAATTCACGCGCTTGCTCGCCTTGCTTGAGCGCAATCGCTGCGCGCGCGCCACCGAGCAAACAGATGCGCGCGAGTGATTGAGGTGCGCCGGCCGGCAGTTGTTCGGCGCGCTGGACCAACGCCTGATGATGGTCGAGTTTCGTGAGCAACGTGCAGCGCATTTGTTCCCAATCGTCCCACTCCGGCGCCGATGGCGCCGCCGGCTGCAGCTGCTCGATACGGGTAAGCGCGAGCTCCGACGCCCCCGCATCAACGTAACGCTGCGTGATGTTCAGCGCATCAGACGAGGCCACGGCCGCCAGCGACGGCAGCAGCAATGACAGGAAAATGGCGCGCATAGTCACATTATGCGGCGCATATAATAAAAAAGGCGACCGCAGTCGCCTTCTTCGTCAGTACCGCCGAAATTATTCTTGTTCCTTCGTTGATTCGACCGGCGCCGCTTCCTCGAGCGGCGGCAGAATGTCCTCGGTCGCAATCGTCAGCTTTTCTTTGATGCGCGCGGCCTTGCCTGACAGCTTACGCAAGTAATAAAGCCTCGCGCGCCGCACTTCGCCTTTGCGCTTGAGCTCAATTGACGCGATCAGCGGCGAATAGGTTTGAAACGTCCGCTCGACACCTTCGCCCGACGATATCTTGCGCACGATGAACGATGAGTTGAGGCCGCGGTTGCGCTTCGCAATCACTACGCCTTCGTAGGCCTGCGCGCGCTTACGGTCACCTTCGACTACATTCACGTTGACGACCACCGTATCACCGGCCTTAAAATCGGGAATCGTCTTCCCGAGCCGCGCGATTTCTTCCTGTTCCAGTTGCTGTATCGTATCCATTGCAAGCTCCACTTCGTTCATTCATTCACTGTTGTACACATTCCTGCTGAAACTCCACCAACAATTTGCGCTCATCCTCCGACAACAAGCGCCGCTCGAGCAACTCCGGCCGCCGTTGCCAAGTTCGACCCAGCGCCTGTTTCAAACGCCAGCGCTCAATCTCGGCATGGTTGCCCGACATCAGCACCGCCGGCACCGGCTGATCCGCGTAAACCTCGGGCCGTGTGTAATGCGGATGATCGAGCAGCCCGCTGACAAACGAATCCTGTACCGCCGATTCCGTATCCCCGAGTGCTCCTGGCAAATGCCTCACGATCGCATCGATCACCACCATCGCCGCCAGCTCGCCGCCCGACAACACGTAATCGCCGATCGAAATTTCTTCGTCGATCTCGCGCGCGACACGCTCGTCAACCCCTTCGTAGCGCCCACACAGCAGCACCAATCCCTGCTCCACGGCCAAAGTCTTCACTCGTTCGTGCGTCAGCACCTTGCCCTGCGGTGACAGGTGTATCACACGCGAATGTTTGACGCCCGCACTCCGCTGGCGGCTCCGTGCCGCCGTCAGCGCGCGGCTTAGCGGTTCAGCCATCATCACCATGCCGGGCCCGCCACCGTACGGCCGGTCGTCCACCGTGCGATGGCTGTTCGCCGCGAAATCGCGCGGATTCCAGGCCACCAGCTCATACAATTTTTTCCCCCGCGCGCGACCAGTAATACCGGATCCGGTCACCGCCTCAAACATCCGCGGGAACAATGTCATCACATCAAATTGGAGCATCATCGCTTCACCAGTCCTCGCCCCAATCCACCTCAATCAAGCCCGCTGCAAGATCCACATTTCTTATCGCCGTGGAAAGAAACGGAATCAGCGCCTCCTTGCTTGCTGCGTTCACCACCAGCACATCATTCGCGCCGGTCCGCAGCACCCGGGACACCCGTCCGAATTCGTGCTGCTCGATGTTGATTACCTTAAGACCGATCAAATCGGCCCAGTAAAATTCATTGTCCTGTGTCCGCGGCAATTGTTCACGCGGTACCCCGATTGCACAACCTTTGAGTGACGCCGCTGCTTCGCGCTCGCTCACGTCCGCGAATTGCACAATTAGCGTTTTGCCCTGCACTTTCGCCTCAGCAACCGCGGATTCTTTCCACTTGCCGTAGCGCTCCAGCCACCACACGGGATAATCGCGCAGATTGCCAGGCTGCATCGTCAGCGTCTGCACCTTGACCCAGCCTTGGATACCGAATGGAGCGCTCACCCACCCCATCACCACCATCTGCTCAGGTGACGGGCTGGGGTTCGGCCGATGGTGCAGAATCTTTATGGCTGAATTGTTTGACGAGGCGCGCGACCGTGTCACTGAGTTGGGCACCCTTGCCCTGCCAATACGTGAGGCGTTCTGCTTCAAGGCGAAATGTTTCCTGCCCGGCCGGCGCCTTTGGGTTGTAGAACCCGATGCGTTCAATGAAGCGCCCATCGCGCGCGCGCTTAGAATCCGCGACCACGAGGGTGAAAAACGGCCGCTTCTTGGCGCCGCCGCGTGCCAGTCTGATCACTACCATAAATAACCGCCTGCAAATTCGGAAAGGGCGTGATTCTACGCTAGTTTTTGGAAGGGAGGCAAGAAAGCCCCCGCGTTTTGCAGGGTGCGGCTGGCGGTTTGTGCTACCGTTCCTCCAACGATCACCACGCCATCGGTTTCTTGTCTCGAAAAAACCCGCCGGTTGGCGCACCATCCGGCAAGGTCGCAAGCCAGACGATGGTTTCCGCGCCTTGCTCGACCGAACGCGTGGCACCCTTGCCGCCCATGTCTGTACGCACCCAGCCCGGGCACACGGAGTTGACGAGCACATTAGTGCCGCGCGTTTCGTCGGCGAACATGCGAGTGACAGCGTTGAGCGCAGTTTTCGACATGCGGTAGCCCGGATAACCGCCGTTCATTTCGGAAAGCTGGCCCATGCCACTGGTAACGTTGACGACCCGGCCATAGTCTTTCTTGATCATCGTCGGTACCAGCGCACGAGACAATAAATACGGCCCGAGCGCATTGGTGGTGAAGGTGCGTTGAATGACGGATGCATATTCGGGCAACGTGCTCGGCTTTTCACCGTCAACCATGATGCCGGCATTGTTAACGAGCACATCCACGTGGCCGAATTCCTTGAGCACGCCTGTTGTAAATTGTTCGATGCTGTGCAGGTCCGCGGTATCGAGCAGCTGGAATTCAGTTTTGAGACCTGCCTTGGCGAGTTGGTCCTGCGCCGCGTTGCCGCGCGCGGCGTCGCGACCGGTCAGAATGACTTGATAGCCCTGCTTGGCGAGTTGACGCGCAGTCTCGAAGCCGAGGCCCTTGAGCGCGCCGGTAACGACTGCGACTTTCGGCTGCATGGCTCTCCTCCTCTTGCCCAATCCCGCCGGGGAAAAGACGTTCATTAGGGATCCTGCATTTTATCCCGAATGTCTGGCCTAGCGACAATCATCGGAACATGCCGCGCCGCAGATGAAAAAATGAAAACCGGCGCAACAAGCAACGCCGGCGACAGCGGACGATGTTATGGGTTAGGGGTGAGAAACGCTCAATTCCTTAAGCATCATGCCAAGCAAGCGATTGGCCGCGCGCGCGCGCGCGTCGCTCTGCTCTTCAGCTTCGCCGAGTTGCGAACGTTCGAACGCGGCGACCGCGAGCAAAGCGCTCAGGTAGCGGATCGCAAGGTTCTTGACTTCTGCGACACTGTCGGTACCGGTGATCTCACCGGTATAGCTGACATGAATGCCGAACGCGCCAACGATCTGGATCACTTCGTACCAGGCGGTGGGGCCGGAGGCATCAACGCCGTGCCCAGCAAGGTGGAACAGCACGTCGCCGTTGTCAGTCATGCGCACAGAGTCACCATTGTGCTCGATGCGAAAGCGGAGCGGGTTGCCCCCCGCCAGGCAGAACGGGGTCTTGACTTCGATCGGGCCACTGCCGTCAGGGTGCAGCGTGCATCCCATTTTTTCGGCAAATTCGTTGATCATTTGAAAACCCTTCGTAAACCGCGCTTTGTTGCAGTGCAATATATATACTACTTAATAGAAAGGTTTTCAAGTAGTAAAACAACTATATTTATCTGTTATGCATAAAAATAGTGATTACTAACTTTAACGGGGAGCAAATGCGGAAAACTGCATGAAAATGGGGTACTGGCGGCGCGCGGCGCGGCGAAGTATTAACGGTTGGGAAATAGGCCTTTCATCGAAGATATCATTTTGGCCATGCCGCCCTTGGCCATCATTTTCATCATTTTCTGAGTTTGCTCGAATTGCGCAAGCAGGCGGTTGACTTGTTGCACATTGACGCCGGCACCGGCCGCGATGCGACGCTTGCGCGAGGCTTTGATGATCTCGGGTCTGGCCCGCTCGTGTGGGGTCATCGCATTAATGATGCCTTCAATGCGGCGGATCTCCCGGTCGTCCATCTGCACATTGCCGGCGGCCTGCACGAGTTGGGCGGGCAACTTATCGAGCAGCGCCGTGACGCCGCCTAATTTTTTCATCTGACCAATCTGCGCCTTGAAATCTTCGAGGTCGAAGCTCTTGCCGGTTTTAATCTTGTGAGTAAATTTCTCGGCTGCTTCCTGATCAACGCTGCGCTGCGCTTCCTCGACGAGTGAGAGGATGTCGCCCATGCCGAGGATGCGCGAAGCCATGCGGTCGGGGTGAAACGCTTCGAGACCGTTCGGCTTTTCGCTGACGCCGGTGAATTTGATCGGTTGGCCGGTGACCTGCCGCACCGACAGCACAGCGCCGCCGCGCGCATCGCCGTCGAGCTTGGTCAGCACGATGCCGGTCAGTGGCAGCGCGTCGGCGAATGCCTTGGCGACATTTACCGCATCCTGCCCCTGCATCGCGTCAACCACAAACAGCGTTTCGACCGGGTGCAGCACCGCGTGCAGCGCACGAATTTCCTGCATCATCGCCGCGTCAATCGCGAGCCGGCCCGCAGTGTCAACGATCAGCACGTCGTAATAGTGCGTGCGCGCATGGGCGAGCGCGGCGCGTGCGATGGCTTCGGGTTGCTGTCCGGTTTCCGAAGGGAAAAAATCTACTTCGACCTGTGCGGCGAGCGTTTGCAGCTGTTCGATCGCGGCGGGACGATAGACGTCGGCGCTGACCAGTAACACTTTCTTTTTGAACCGTTCGTGCAGCAATTTGGCGAGCTTGGCGCTGGTGGTGGTTTTGCCCGAACCCTGCAGACCGGCCAGCAAAATCACCGCCGGCGGCACAGTCGCAAGGTCGAGGCCAACATTCGCCTCGCCCATCAATGCAATTAATTCGCGGTGGACGACGCCAACCAGCGCCTGGCCCGGCGTAAGGCTGCCGACTACCACCTCACCCTGTGCACGCTCACGCACATGGGCGATGAAGTCCTTGACGACCGGCAACGCGACATCAGCTTCGAGCAACGCCAGGCGCACTTCGCGCAAAACATCCTGGATGTTGGCTTCGGTCAGTCGAGCTTCGCCGCGCAATGTCTTGATGACCCGCGAAAGGCGGCCGGTCATATTTTCAAACATCGGTCACCATGTGAGTTAAAAGGGTCCTCTGGTAAACTTGTGTCGAGGGTTTCCCGACATGCAGTCATAATCAACATCGCAGATATGACAAACGTCTTATTTTATCTAATTACCTCTCTGATGTACGCAACGCTCGCCATTTATTACTGGCGCACGCGCTGGGTCGCCGCGCCGCATGCGGAGTTGGTAACACCAAGCGCGGCGCGGGTGGAGCATTTGCTGGTGCTGGTGCCGCTGATCGCGCATGGGTTTCTGCTCTATGAGTCAATGTTGTCAGGCAACGGCATGCGCCTCGGCGTCGGCAATACCATTTCGGTTGTAGTATGGTTGACGGTACTGATTCACTGGTGCGGCGCGTGGTTCTACAGTCTGCAGGGACTACAGTCAATGGCGATGCCGGTGGCGGCGGTGGCAGTGCTGATGCCGGTGGTTTTTCCATCGGAACATCTTATTGCCAATACTGAATCACCGGCGCTCGAAGCGCATCTGTTGATTGCAATCGTCGCTTATAGCCTGTTTACAATCGCGGCGCTACACGTGGCGTTGATGGTGCTACTCGAGCGTCGCCTGCACGGCGGCGATCTGCCGGTGATGCTGCAAAAACTGCCGCCGCTGCTGACGATGGAAAGCTTGCTGTTCCGCATCATCGCTGCCGGCTTCGCGCTGCTGACGTTGACGCTTGCGACCGGCATCTTTTTTTCAGAGGAGTTGTTCGGCCGGCCGTTGCGCTTCGATCATAAGACGGTGTTCAGCATCTTGTCATGGATCGTATTCGCGGCACTCCTCGGCGGCCGTTGGTTTTACGGCTGGCGTGGGCGTATCGCGGTGCGCTGGACGATGACCGGTTTCGTGATGCTGGTGCTCGCCTATATCGGTAGCAAGTTCGTTCTCGAAGTGTTGCTCGGCCGGAGTTAGAAACCGTTTGGACGATATTCCGTTATCGGCGCAATTCATCGCGCTCGGTATTCTGCTTCTAGTCTCCGGCTTTTTCTCGCTCGCCGAGACTAGCATGATGGCGTTGAATCGCTATCGACTGAAGGCGCTGGTTCGTCTCGGCCACCACGGGGCGAAGCTTGCTGCGGACATGCTGACGCGGACTGACCGGCTGCTCGGCATGATCCTGTTCTGCAATACCCTGTTCAACGCGGCGGCGACAGTCATTGTCAGCGTAATTACGGTGCGGCTACTCGGCGAGGATAAGATCGCGCTCGGCATCAGTACCGTCGTGATTACTTTCCTGATTCTGGTGTTCTCGGAAATTACACCGAAAGTAATTGGCGCCAATTACGCGGACCAGATCGCGCCAATCGCAGCATACGCATTGCGGCCATTGCTGACCGCGCTATATCCAATCATCTGGTTCGTCAACGTGTTCGTGCAAGCGCTGCTGGGACTGTTGCGGTTGAAGACGAAGGCGGTGCAGGATTCGCGGCTGACGCCGGAGGAGCTGCGCACGCTGGTATTGGAAGCGGGTAATTACATTCCGAAAAAGCACCAGAGCATACTGCTCAATCTGTTCGAGCTCGAAAGCATCACGGTAGATGATGTGATGACACCGCGCAGCCAGATCGAGGCGGTCGATCTTGATGCGCCTCCCGCGGGGCTGCGCGAGCAAATCGTGACTGCCCACCATCGGCAGCTTGCGGTTTACCAAGAGCAACCAGACAACATCATCGGGGTAGTCCCGGTGCGCCGATTGTTCGCCGGAGACGGTGCGATCACCTCCAAACAGTTACGTGAACTGATGCGCGAACCTTATTTCGTGCCGGCCGGCACGCCGCTGTTCACGCAATTACAGGAGTTTCAGGAACATCAAGACCGGATGTGTTTTGTGGTGGATGAATACGGCGAATTGCAGGGTATGGTTACGCTCGAGGACATTGTCGAGGAGCTGATCGGCGAATTTGCAACGCCATCGCCGCTGCAATCGGCGCGCTTTGAGCGTCAGCCCGACGGCAGTTATCTGATCGAAGGCAGCAGTCTGTTACGCACGCTCAATCGCAAGCTCGGCTGCCGTTTTCCTCTCGACGGACCGAAAACCTTGAACGGCCTGATTCTCGAACATCTACAGGACATTCCCGAGCCAGGCGTCAGTCTCAAAATCGCAGGGCACCCACTAGAAATCGTGCAAACGCAGGATCGCGTGGTGAAAGCGGTGCGGATGCTCCCGGCGGAAGCGCCGCGCGGGAATCCGGCGGCATAATTTTACGCCTTTACAAAGCACCGGCAGGCGGGCATCATTGCTGTAGTAAGTTAGTAAGCTAACCTTTTGGTTAAATTGAAGTTATGAGAGAGGCCTGATGGCAACCACATCCGCTACCGCCGCTGTTGGCAGGAAGGACATTAAGGAATTCACTTTTTCCTGGATCGGCATGGACAAGGCTGGCAAGACCATGCGCGGTGAAATGCGCGCGGGCGGCGAGGCCGTGGTCAATGCAATGCTGCGCCGACAAGGTATCCGCGTAATCAAGGTCAAGCGGCTCAAAATAGGCAGAGGCAAGGGAATCTCCGATAAGGACATCACCTTATTTACTCGCCAGCTTGCAACGATGATGAAAGCCGGTGTGCCGCTGCTACAGGCATTCGAAATCGTCGGCAAGGGCCACAGCAATGCCTCGGTGCAAAAACTCCTGATGCAGGTAAAAACCGACGTCGAATCCGGTTCCAGCCTTAAACAGGCGTTTGAAAAACATCCACTCTATTTCGACACACTGTTCTGCAACTTGGTCGGCGCCGGCGAAGCCGCCGGTATTCTCGACAGCCTGCTTGAACGTCTCGCGAGTTACAAGGAAAAAATTCTCGCCATTAAAAGCAAAATAAAATCAGCGTTGTTCTACCCAATCGCGATTATCGTGGTCGCCATCGTCATCACCGCCGTCATAATGATTTTCGTGATCCCCGCATTCAAGCAGGTATTCACTGCCTTCGGTGCCGACCTGCCGGCACCGACACTGATAGTGATGGCGATTTCAGACTTTTTCGTCAAATGGTGGTATCTGATTTTCGGCATTGGCGGTGGTGGAATTTACGCCTTCTTCTATTTCTGGAAACGCTCGAAACAAATGCAAATGATCATGGATCGAATCACGCTCCGCCTGCCAGTCTTCGGCGGCCTGATACGCAAAGCTACTATCGCCCGCTGGACGCGCACATTGTCAACCATGTTCGCCGCCGGCGTGCCGCTGGTTGAAGCGCTCGAATCAGTCGCGGGTGCCGCCGGCAATTACGAATATTGGGTCGCCACCAAGAAAATCCAGTCCGATGTCGCCACCGGATCGAGTCTCGTAGTTGCGATGCAAACCACGGAAGTTTTTCCCAACATGGTGCTGCAAATGGTCGCGATCGGCGAAGAGGCCGGTTCGCTCGATGGTATGTTGTCCAAGGTCGCCGATTTCTTCGAGGCGGAAGTTGACGATGCGGTTGAAGCCTTGTCGTCGCTGATGGAGCCGATGATCATGGTGGTGCTGGGCACATTGATCGGCGGCATGGTGATTGCGATGTATCTGCCGATCTTCAAAATGGGCCAAGCGGTCTGAAGAGATTAGCAGCGTCTTTCGCGCTCCATAACTTCGTCGCTCGAAGCTATGCGATCCTCACATACTGTCGTTGTATGCTCCTGTCGCAAAACGTCTCGCTTCGTGTTCTAAAGCGGGAAACTCGGTTTTTCTAGTTTCAACGCCACCTGAACCGTTATCAATAATGCGCGTATGTCGCTAATTCAATCCTTTCAATCCTTTCCCATGTTTTTCGTGGGAACAGTCGCAACATTTTCTCTTGCAGTCGGTAGTTTTCTGAACGTCGTGATTCATCGTCTGCCGAAGATGATGGAGCGCCAGTGGCGAGCGGAAATTGCTGCGCACGATGGCAAGGAACCCACCTCCGCCTCGCCGCGCTATAACCTGATCATGCCGCGCTCACAATGTCCAGCGTGCGGCCATCCGATAACCGCGCTGCAGAATATTCCGCTACTAAGCTATCTGCTGCTGAGTGGCAAGTGTGGCGCGTGCGGCGTGCGGATCTCGCTACGCTACCCGCTAGTCGAGTTGCTGACTGGCGTGCTGTCCGGCTATATCGCGTGGCGTTATGGTTTCAGCTGGACCACTGCGGCGGCCCTGGTGTTCGTATGGGCATTGATTGCGCTTGCCTTTATCGATCTTGACACGTTTTATCTGCCCGACGACATCACGCTGCCGCTGCTTTGGATCGGCTTGCTCGTCAATCTCCGTGGGATTTTCACCGACCTCGAATCGGCAGTACTCGGTGCGATCGCCGGTTATCTCGTACTCTGGACCGTTTACTGGGCGTTCAAGTGGGTAACCGGCAAAGACGGTATGGGCTACGGCGATTTCAAACTGCTCGCCGCGCTCGGTGCTTGGCTCGGTTGGAAAATGCTGCCGGTGGTGATCCTGCTGTCATCCTTCGCCGGCGCAGTGGTCGGCGTTGCGTTGATCGTGTTCGCGCGGCATGGGCGCAACGTGCCGATCCCGTTCGGGCCGTATCTAGTGCTTGGCGGGCTGGCCGCGTTGTTCTGGGGCGACTCACTGGTCAAACTTTACCTGCAAAGCTTCTAACGCAATGCCGTTCATTATCGGCCTGACCGGAGGCATAGGCAGCGGTAAATCGACCGCCGCTGGTATTTTCCAAAAACTCGGCACAGCAATTATCGATACCGATGAAATCGCTCACCGCCTGACGGCCGCCGGACAACCCGGCGCCGCTGCAATCCGCAACCAATTCGGTCCGAATTATCTGCAAATCGACGGCGCGCTTGATCGTGCGCGCATGCGCGCTTTGATTTTTTCGGATGCCGTAGCCCGCCGCAAACTCGAGGCAATATTGCACCCGCTGATTCGCGCCGAGGCAACCGCCATTGTCAATACGATCAGCACGCCGTATGTGATTGTCGTCGTGCCGTTGCTGGTTGAAACCACGGCTTACCGCGATTTGTTGCAACGCGTGCTGGTCATCGATTGCGACGAGTCGATGCAAATTGCGCGCGCACTCCAGCGCGATGGTCTCACTGAAAATGAAGTGCAGGCAATCATCGCAGCCCAGGCCGGTCGTGCCGAACGGCTGGCGTATGCCGACGACATCATTCGCAACGACCGCGATCTCATCGCATTGCATACCGAGATTGCTGCATTGCATTCTAAATACCTGAAGTTGGCGCAAGCTGTCGTTAATTCCACGGGCAATCCTTAGAGCAGCGGAGTAAGGCCTTTATCTTTTGCGGATTTTGTAGAACAATGCCCGCATTCCTTTTTTGCGGCGCTGCAGGAACCGTGATCAGTTACGAGTATCCATTGAGCGAACGGATTCGCACCCTGTTGCGGCTAGAAGATCTGTTCGATCGCATACGTTATTTTACCGCGAAGAGTGATCCGGAAGAACATCACGTCGCCTTATTGTGCCTGTTCGAAGTCCTCGAAGTGATGGGACGCGGCGCCGATCTCAAATCGGATTTGTTGCTGGAACTCGAACGTCAAAAGCAGACGCTTGAATCATTGCGCGAGAACCCTGAAGTGTCGACGGCGGCGCTCGATAACGTGCTATGGGAAATTGACCGCACAGCGGCACGGTTGCTGCAACTGTCCGGTAAGGTCGGCCAGGAATTGCGCGCCAACGAATGGCTGATGAACATCAAGCAGCGCACCGACATTCGTGGTGGTATCTGCGAATTCGACATGCCGTCATACCACTATTGGCTGTACCAGAGCGCCGAGCAGCGCCGGCATGACCTTGAACATTGGTTTGCATTGTTTCTACCGATAAGCGATTGCATTACGATCGTACTGCGGCTGTTGCGCGAAAGCGGCAAGGTCTCAAACCAGACCGCGATCTGCGGTGTTTACCAGCAGATGATGGCCGGCCGTATGGCGCAGATGCTGCGTATCCGGCTAGGCGCCGATTCCCAATGTGTGCCGGAGGTCAGCGCCAACAAGTACGCGCTCAACATTCGCTTTGTGACGCAGGAAAGCGGCCAGAGACCAAAATCTGTCGAAAGCGATGTTGAGTTTGAATTAACCTTCTGTAACCTCTAATCCGCATGGCCGCGCGCATCGTCAACTGCCCACACTGTAACAAACCGGTGGTCTGGAACACCGCCAACCCATATCGACCATTCTGCTCCGAGCGCTGCCGGTTGATCGATCTCGGCGCGTGGGCCAGCGAAAGCTACCGGATCCCAGTTGCTGAAACCAAGGATGCCCCCGATTCCGCGCCGACGGAAGATGGGCAATAATTACCACATTGCGCGCATCAGCGCGACGCCGTGCGCACCATAGTGTCGTGCCGTTGCCAGATTTTCCGCCCGCATTCCGCCGATCGCATAGACCGGTAGCGGGTAATCGCGAACTTCGACGGTGAACTGCTCCCATCCCAGCCAAGCAGTATCCGGATGCGTCAGTGTCGGAGCAACCGGCCCAAGTACGGCGAAATCCATACCAAGCATGGCGGCGCGCGCAAGTTCGACAGCGTTATGGCAGGAGGCGCCGCACCAGGCAACATCCGGACGCCGCACTGCAGACATCAGTTGCGCGGCAGTCAAGTGAACGCCAGCGGCGCCTGCCGCTTGCGCGATCTCAGTCGCACCATTAAGCAGAACGCGCGCTCCGTGCGATTGCGCCAATGCGACGACCTCGACCGCAAACGCGCGCAACTCGGAAGCTGAAAGTGTTTTTTCGCGCACCTGCACCAGCCGCAAACCCTGTTGCAACGCGTGGGCAAGCCGCGGCATGAAGGCTTCCCGGCCGATTTCGCCAGCACAGGTAACTCCATAAACCAGCGGCAGTTCAAGCGCCCGCAACACCGGCATATTGGCCGGCAGTAACGGCGCGACTGTAACATTGTCCACCGTCTGCCACGCGAACTGTTGGCGCTCTTTGCCGCGAATTTCACCGTGCCACGCCATAACACGATAAAAATGCAGGCGTACCGAGGCATGTGTGTAATCGTGTTCGCGCGTAATCCATGGATAAAGCACGGTGGCGCAAATGCCAAGTTCCTCTTCAAGTTCGCGCACGAGCGCTTGCGGCGGCGTTTCACCGGATTCGATCTTGCCGCCAGGAAATTCCCAATAACCGGGATACGGTTTCCCCGGCGGCCGCTGCGCCAGCAGAAATTCACCGCGATTGTTGCTAATAACTGCGGCCGCGACAGTAATGCGTTGGCGCGTAATCACTTGCCGGGAGTACGTGTGCGGCCGGCCCAGTCGCGCGCAAATTGCCAGGCGACGCGGCCGCTGCGCGATCCACGCTGCAGCGCCCATTGTAGCGCCGCCTGTCGGACCGTATCCGCATCGGTGCTGATGACCTTGAAGTGGCGCAGCCATTGCGCAACGATATTCAGATATTCGTCCTGATCGAACGGATAGAACGACGCCCAGATGCCGAAGCGTTCCGATAACGACACCTTCTCCTCGACCGTCTCGCCGGGATGGATTTCGTTATCGACACGCTGCGTTTCAAGATTTTCCGACATATACTCCGGCATCAAGTGGCGGCGATTGGAGGTAGCGTAAATCAGACAGTTCTCAGATGCCGCGGCAATCGAGCCGTCTAGCACGACCTTGAGTGCCTTGAAGCCAGGTTCGCCGGCCTCGAACGACAGATCATCGCAATAAATGATGAAGCGCTCAGGTCGGCCGGCAATTAACTCAACGATTTCTGGCAAGTCAATCAGATCGTATTTTTCAACTTCGATCACACGTAAACTCTGCCGCGCATATTTGTTGAGCAGCGCTTTGACCAGCGACGATTTGCCGGTTCCGCGCGCTCCGGTCAGCAACACGTTGTTGGCCGGATGGCCAGCGACGAACTGGCGTGTGTTCTGTTCGACGATTTTCTTTTGCCGCTCAATGCCGCGCAAGTCGGTCAGAGCGATCTTGTGAACATGACGAACTGGCACGACCGACCCGCGCCCGTTGCGCTTGTACCAGCGAAAAGCGATTGACGCCTTCCAGTCGGGCGGCGAAGTGTTATCCGGTAGTAGTTGCTCAATGCGGCCGATCAGCGCATCAGCGCGCGCGACCAGTTTCTTGATATCGCTCATGAACGGTAATCGGCGTTGATGCTCACGTAATCGTGCGACAAATCGCAAGTCCATAACGTCGTTTGCGCAGCACCACGATTCAACACCACCCGTACCGTGATTTCACTCTGCTTCATTACTCGCTGGCCGTCCGCCTCCTGATACGCGGGATTGCGTCCGCCGCGTATCGCAACCAACACGTCGTTGAGATAAAGCTCGACTTGTGTGGCGTCAAGATCGGCGATGCCGGCATAGCCGATCGCGGCGAGTATTCTTCCTAGGTTGGGGTCGGATGCAAAAAACGCGGTCTTGACGAGCGGCGAGTGTGCGATGGCATAGCCGACTTTGCGGCACTCGTCTTCGTTCGCGCCGGCCTCGACACGCACCGTAATGAACTTGGTCGCGCCCTCGCCGTCGCGCACGATCGCCTGCGCCAGCTGGATGGCAACCGCCGCAATCGCTTCGCGCACAGCCAGATAATCCGCGTCATGCACATCGTTTAACTCGGTCATGCCAATCTTGCCGCTTGCGACCAGCACGAAGGAGTCATTGGTCGAGGTGTCGCCATCAACCGTAATACAGTTAAACGATTTCTGTGCGGCGTAGGCCACGGCGTCCTTGACCAGTACCGCGCTCAAACGCACATCGGTCGCGATGAAGCCGAGCATCGTCGCCATGTTCGGATGAATCATGCCGGCGCCTTTCGCGATGCCGGTGATAGTAATGGCTGTGTTGCCGATCTTGATCCGGCGCGAAGCTGCTTTGGGCAAGGTGTCGGTGGTCATAATCGCTTGCGCGGCGGCGAACCAGTTGTCCACGCGTAAATCTGCAATACAGGCAGGCAAGCAGGCGACAATTCTCTCGACCGGCAGCGGCTCCATAATCACACCGGTCGAGAACGGCAGAACCTGTACCGGGGTACAGCTGACTAATTTGGCCAGATCGTCGCAGGTGCGACGCGCGTGAGCAAGCCCTTGCTCACCGGTACCTGCATTCGCGTTGCCGGTGTTGACGACCAGCGCACGCACCCCGCTGCCCGCAGCCAAGTGTTCGCGAGCGACTGTCACTGGCGCCGCACAAAAACGGTTCTGAGTAAACACGCCGGCAACGTGCGCGCCAGCATCCAGTTTGATGACCAGCAAATCCTTGCGGTCTACCTTGCGGATACCCGCTTGCGTTACGCCGAGCGCTACGCCCGCAACCGGCAGCAATGATGTCAGATCAGGAGTGAATAGATTTACCGGCATGGGCAAACATCGTTCGCATCAGGTGAGTTTGCCGTGGCAGTGTTTGTATTTCTTTCCCGACCCGCACGGACACGGATCGTTGCGACCGACTTTCTGCTGCTGGCGCACGAAGGTCTGCGCCTCGGCGGCTTGGGCGGCGGCAACATCATCGCGTTTGCCGAGCGCCTCATCATAATCGGCATGGTGGTACTGGACGTTCTGCGGCGCCTTCGGCTCCTCGACCTTTTGCAATTCGGCCTCGTTTCTGAACTGCACCGTCATCATGGTCCGCGTGACCTCGCTATTGATAGAATCGAGCATCAATGCAAACAGATCAAATGCATCTTTTTTGTATTCCTGAATCGGCTGTTTTTGCGCATAGCTGCGCAGATGGATGCCTTGGCGCAGATGATCAAGCGCGGCAAGGTGTTCGCGCCAATGGGTGTCTATGCTTTGCAGCATCACCGCGCGCTCGAAGTGTCGGATCGCTTGCGGATCGAGGGTTGCGGTCTTGTCTCGATACTTGCGGTCTGCAAACTCGACCATGCGCTCGCGCAACTTTGCCTCCTCGAGATCAAGCTCGTCGGCAAGCCACTGCTTGATCGGCAGTTCAAGCTGCAGCTCCGCCGCAAGTATTTTTTCAAGCCCATCCACGTCCCACTGCTCTTCTAGGCTATCGGGCGGGATGTGCTGTGTGATCAGATTGTTAATAACTTCGGCGCGCACTGCCGTAATGCGATCCGAAATATCGGTCGATTCGAGCAACTGGTTGCGCGATTCGTAAATCGCACGGCGCTGATCACTAGCGACATCGTCGTACTCGAGCAGATGTTTGCGCATGTCGAAATTGCGCGCCTCGACCTTGCGCTGTGCATTTTCGATCGCGCGTGTGACCCACGGATGTTCGATTGGCTCACCTTCCGGCATCTTGAGCCGCTGCATGATCGCGGCGACGCGGTCGGAAGCGAAAATGCGAAGCAGTGGATCCTCGAGAGATAGATAAAAACGACTCGACCCCGGATCGCCCTGCCGTCCCGAGCGGCCGCGTAACTGATTGTCAATGCGCCGAGATTCGTGACGCTCGGTGCCGATGATATGCAAACCGCCGGCGGTAATCACTTGCTCATGCAACTGCTGCCAACGATCGCGGGTTGCCGTGACCCGCTCTTGTTTGGTGGCATCGTCGAGCGCTTCGTCGGCCAGCACCCGATTGATTTCAGGCTCGGGGTTGCCGCCGAGCACGATGTCGGTGCCGCGGCCAGCCATGTTGGTCGCAATCGTAATCATCTTCGGGCGCCCGGCTTGCACTACGACCTCGGCTTCGCGCGCGTGTTGCTTTGCGTTCAAAACGTTATGCGGCAGCTGGTCCTTGTTGAGCAGGTTCGACAGCAGCTCGGAGTTCTCGATCGAGGTGGTGCCGACCAGCACCGGCTGGCCGCGCTGATAGCAGTCCTTGATGTCATTCAGCACCGCCGCGTATTTATCCTGCATCGTCATGTAAACCTGATCCATGCGATCGTCGCGAACCATCGGCTTATGCGTCGGAATCACCACTGTTTCAAGATGGTAGATGTGCTGGAACTCATACGCCTCGGTATCGGCAGTACCGGTCATGCCCGCGAGCTTAGAGTACATGCGGAAATAGTTCTGGAACGTGATTGAGGCAAGCGTTTGGTTCTCACGCTGGATCTTCGCGCCTTCCTTCGCCTCGACCGCCTGGTGCAGGCCGTCCGACCAGCGCCGGCCTGGCATCAAGCGGCCGGTGAACTCATCAACGATAATGACTTCACCGCCTTGCACCACGTACTGCTGGTCGCGATGAAACAGACTGTGTGCGCGCAGTGCCGCATAAAGGTGATGCACCAGCGCGATGTTGCCCGGATCGTAGAGGCTGCCACCGTGCGGGAGCAATCCGGCGCCGGCAAGCAATGCCTCCGCGCGTTCGTGACCGGTCTCACTAAGTAATACCTGATGGGCTTTCTCGTCCACGCTGTAATCGCCGGGGCTTTTTTCGTCTTTTTGGCGCGTTAGTCGCGGTGCGATTTCATTCATGCGGTAATAAATTTCGGTGCTGTCTTCCGCCTGCCCCGAGATAATTAACGGTGTGCGCGCCTCGTCAATTAGGATCGAGTCCACCTCATCGACGATTGCATAATTGAGACCGCGCTGATAGCGTTCAGACGGATGCGTCGCCATGTTGTCGCGCAGATAATCGAAGCCGAATTCATTGTTGGTGCCGTAGGTAATATCGGCCGCATAGGCTTGCTGTTTGTCAGCGGGATCCATCTGCGACAGGATGACGCCGACCGCGAGGTCGAGAAAACGGTAGACGCGTCCCATCCATTCGGCATCCCGGCTGGCGAGATAATCGTTTACCGTCACCACGTGCACGCCCTTGCCCGACAGCGCATTCAGATATGCCGGGAGCGTAGCGACCAGCGTCTTGCCTTCGCCGGTGCGCATTTCGGCGATCTTGCCCTGGTGCAGCACGATGCCGCCGACCAATTGCATGTCGAAATGGCGCATGTTGAGCACGCGCTTGCCGGCTTCGCGCACTACCGCAAACGCTTCCGGCAGCAGATCGTCCAGGGATTCGCCGGCGGCGACGCGTTGCTTGAACTCCGCAGTCTTGGCTTTGAGCGCTTCATCGGAAAGTGGGGAAATCGACGCTTCATGCGCGTTGACGGCGCGTATGATTTTAGAATACTGCTTGAGCAGCCGCTCGTTGCGGCTGCCGAAGATTTTTTTGAGTAGGCCAGTAATCATCAACCGCTCATCATAAACAAAAGGGGGTGGGGAAACACCCCACCCCCTTCAAAAACCTTGCGCCAGAATGCCGCGCTAGCCGGGCAACTTCAGAAAATGCGCCGGGTTCAGAGGCGCTCCGTTTTGGCGGACTTCAAAATGCAGGTGTGGACCCGTCGCACGTCCAGTGGCACCTACTTTGCCGATTTCTTCTCCGCTCAACACCACGTCGCCAACTTTCACCAAGCGCTTCGACATGTGCGCGTAGCGCGTGCTTAAGCCGTTGCCGTGATCAATCTCGATCATATTACCATACTGCGGATGGAGGTCAGAGTAGACCACCACGCCGCCTGCCGCCGCATGCACCGGCTCGCCGATCTCCGCCATGAAATCCATACCTTCATGAAACGCGCGCAAACCAGTGAACGGATCGATGCGCCAGCCAAAGTTCGATGAGTACCAGCCACCCTGCACCGGCAGGTTCGATGGCATCAGTTTTTTCTTGGCGTTGTCAAAAATCATCATTGAATCGAGAACGCCGAGCTTCTCGCTGCGATCATCAAGTTGTTGGCTTAATAAAGTGACCTGCCGGTCGAGATCAGGCATCGATAATTCGTAGGCGGGCATAGTGGTGGAAACTGCGCCGCCCTGCGCGGGTGGCTGGTCGAACATAAAATCCTCCGGTTTGAATCCGGCGGTCTTGGCCAACCGTTCGCCCAGCGTATCGAGCCGCAGCAGTCCCGCCTGCATTTGCCCGAGTTTGATCGCCAATGCGTCAAGGTTTTCGCGCAGATAGGTTTCCATCTTCGCGTTTTGTTTTTGCTGAGTGCTGAGAATCAGTTTATCAAGGAACGGGTTGTCGAGATGCGAGGCATAGCGCAGCATCACGTACTGGAACCCGAAGGCGAGCGCTACCACCACCACTAGCAGCAGCGTCCCGGCCAGCAATAAATGCGGCAACGCGAGCGTAATATTGCGCGCCTTGGTCAGCTTACCGGAAACTAGAATAATATTCACAGTTCTCCCTGACTACTTCAACCATGACCGCACACAAAATCGACTTCTACCTCACCGCGGCGAACCCGCTACGCGCGTTTGCCATTGAGGCTCGTTCGATTGCCGAATTGCAGCAGGCGTTTCTGAAAGCCGCCCCGCCGGCGCTGACGCAAAACTGCCACATCGGCGCGATACGCGGGGACATCCTTGTCCTATTGGCTGATAACGGGGCGGTTGCGACAAAACTTAAGCAACTCACCCCAAGATTATTAACTTCTTTTCGAAAACAAGGTTTTAAGGCTACTTCAATTCAAATCCGGGTGCAAGTTGATCGGTCGTGGGCGTCCCGTACGCCTGCCACCCAACAGCGCAAATTAAGCCCTAAGGTCATTGAAAACTTGGAGAAACTTGCCGGCGAACTTGAAGATTCGCCACTTAAACGGGCGCTAAGCAC
>Ga0302324_100005930_pt1 | contig 26529 bp, 33 predicted proteins | sample Palsa_T0_1_FD_201949 | JGI IMG/M metagenome (GOLD analysis project Ga0302324, IMG submission 201949) | Peat permafrost microbial communities from Stordalen Mire near Abisko, Sweden - Palsa_T0_1 | ecosystem: Environmental > Terrestrial > Soil > Palsa > Peat permafrost | place: Sweden: Abisko...
AGAGCAATTTATCCGAGCGCAGAGGTAATTAAATCTGGTTCGTCCGTTAGGTTTTCGTCGCTGTTTTCAACGAACGGACGTAGTTTTCAACGTCCCTTAGCATCTTGTCGCGGGGCTTGCCGGAGGATACCATGTTGACGATGCTGCTCCCGACGATCACCGCGTCGGCTCCGGCCGCTAAGACTGCCCGGACGTGTTCGGGTTTCGAGATGCCGAACCCCACTCCGAGAGGAATCTTGCCTTTCGTGTATCGCTTGGCAGATCTGACCAAGTCCAGGGTTTCGTCGCTCAGCTGCGAGCGAGCGCCAGTGACGCCCAATAGCGAGACAAGGTAGAGGAAGCCTGTCGAGTGCTTCACTAGCTGCTTCATCCTGTCGGGGGAGGTCGTGGGGGCGGCGAGGAGGATCGTGTCGAGACCGTGCTTCTTTGCCAGCTTGGAATATTCGGCAGTCTCGTCGAGGGGCAGGTCCGGGATGATCAGTCCGTCGACGCCGGCCCTCTTTGCATCCGCGAGGAAATTATCGAGACCGGGCGAGTAGAGCACGTTGTAGTAGGTCATTATGGCGATCGGGACGTCATGCTCCTTCTTGACTCGCCCGACGATCTCGAGGACGTCGGAGGGCCTCGTTCCCGCCGAAAGAGACCGCACGGCCGCTTGTTGGATCGATTTTCCGTCCGCGATGGGGTCGGAGAATGGTATCCCGAGCTCGATAATGTCGGCACCTCCGACGATGAGGGCCTCCACAACCTTCTCGGTGGTCTCCAAGTCCGGGTCTCCGCCCATGACGTACGCGATCAGGGCCCCCTCCCTTTTCAGCGACCGGAAGGCACTGCGAATCGGACTCAAATTTCGAGGCCAGCCCTTTTCGCTATTATCTGGACGTCCTTGTCGCCTCGTCCCGACAGGGTGATCACAATGGTCTCGTCCTTCTTCATCCCCCCAGCGAGCTTGACCGCGTACGCGACCGCGTGCGACGACTCCAGCGCCGGGATTATCCCCTCGGTCCGCGACAGGAGATGGAAGGCCTTCACGGCCTCGTCATCCGAGACGCTGACGTACGTCGCCCTCCCCGAGTCCTTCAAGAAGGAGTGCTCCGGACCTACTCCCGGATAATCCAGACCTGCTGAGATGCTCTCGGTAGAGCTCACCTGCCCGTACTTGTCCTGGAGAAGGTAGGTCATCATCCCGTGGAGCACGCCCTCGCGCCCTTCGACCAGCACCGCGGCGTTCTTCCCCTTCCCCGTGCCCCCCGCCTCGACACCGTAGAGCCTTACTTTACGGTCGTTCGCGAAAGGATGGAATGTGCCCAAGGAATTGCTCCCCCCTCCCACGCAGGCGACGGCCGCATCCGGGAGACGGCCCTCCTTCGCTTTCATCTGCCGCTTGATCTCGCTGCCGATAACGCTCTGGAAATCGCGGACCATGACCGGATACGGATGCGGTCCCACGACAGAGCCGATTATGTAATACGTGTCACGCAGGTTAGTGACCCAGTCCCTGAGGGCCTCATTGATTGCGTCTTTCAGCGTCCGTGAGCCTGAGGCAACGCTGTGCACCTCTGCGCCCAGCAGTTTCATCCTGAACACGTTGAGCTTCTGTCTTTCTATATCGTCGGAGCCCATGTACACCTCCGCCTTCAGGCCGAGCACTGCGCAGGCCATCGCGGTCGCCACCCCGTGCTGACCCGCACCGGTCTCCGCTATTATTCTCGGCTTGCCCATCCGCTTCGCAAGTAGGGCCTGCCCCACGGTGTTGTTGATCTTGTGCGCGCCGCTGTGCAGGAGGTCCTCTCTCTTCAGGTAGATCTTTGCGCCCCCAGCCTTCTTTGTGAGGTTCGAGGCCAGGTAGAGCGGTGTCGGACGTCCTGCGTAGTCAGCCAGAAGAGCGCCCAGCTCATCCTTGAAGGAGCGGTCCTTCCGCATCTTGAGGTAGGCGCGTTCCAGTTCCTTTACTGCTGGGACCAGCGTCTCAGGGATGAACTGCCCTCCGTATCTGCCGAACCTTCCGTTTTTGGGGTAATCCCCACCCACTACCAGTCCGCCACCTTCGCCTTCTTGATGAACTCCATCACCTTTCCTGGGTCCTTGACTCCAGGCGAGCTCTCCACGCCCGAAGACACGTCTACGGCATAGGGATGGACGAAGTTTATCGCTGAAGCGATGTTGGCGCCGTTAAGGCCGCCGGAAAGAATCAGACGGGTAGGGGCGATTGCATACTTGATGTTTCGGCAGATGGTCCAGTCCGCCGGCGTCCCGGTCCCTCCCTGTTGCCCCTCTACGTACGTGTCTGTTAAGACGGCGTCGAAGCCTTTGGCGGCTTCCTGGGCGGCCGCCCTATTGTCTGTCTTGGCCGGATAGGTCCTGATCAGCCTGGCACCCGTGTTTTTTCGCACCGCTTCTGGGTCGGGAATGTCACCGTACAGTTGCAGCGCATCGAACCTGTAGTCCTTCAGAGTAGGGTTTGCGTTGAGCACCTCGCCCGTAGTGACGAGGACGGCGTCTACGAACGGCGGGATCCTCTTGGCCAACTCTCCTGCCTGTGCCAGCGACAGGTTGCGCGAGGAGGACGGGAACCCCACTATGAACCCGACCGCGTCGGCGCCCGCAAGTACCGCGAACCCAACGTCGGTTTCCCGTGTCAGACCGCATATCTTTACTCGCATCATATGTTATGCACCGGCAAGCTCGCGTACGGCCTCCTCGATATCCTTTGACCTCATGAGGCTGGAACCTACGAGGAAGCCGTCCGCGCCCAGTGACCGGAGCTCGAGCAGCTCGCTCCTCTTCGAGAGGCCGCTCTCGGAGATGACGGTCTTGGACCCCTTACCCTCGCGGAGCAGCCTCCTGGAGGTCTCGATGGAGACCTCGAGCGTCTCGAGGTCCCTGTTGTTTATCCCCACGACATCGGCGGAGCTGCGAATCGCGGTCAGGTATTCCTCCTTGGTGTGAGCCTCGAGCAGGACCTCGAGCCCTTTCGAATGCGCCAGCTCTGTCATGGCATCGAGCGACACGTCGGAGAGGCCCGCACTGAATATGCTCGCCATGAGTAACACGGCGTCGGCACCGATCCTCCTTGCGGCTTCCACCTGTACGGCATCAACGACGATGTCTTTCATCAGAACGGGGACAGACACGGCCTTCTTTACCCTCACAAGGTAGTCGATGCTCCCCTCGAAGTGCTTGGGCTCAGTGAGTACGGAAATCCCCGCGGCTCCTCCTCGCTGGTACTGTTTCGCTATTTCAGCCGCGTCGTCGCGACCGCGGAGGGAACCTTCCGCGGGAGACCTGAATTTCACCTCCGTGATCACAGCGATGCCCGGCGAAGCGCGGATGGCGTCGGCGAGGCTCCTGTGGGGAACGCTGACCTCGTCCACTTCGTAGTACCCCTCCGAGATGGTCTTCCTCGCTGACTGGGCGAGGGCGTAGACGAAGTTCCTACCTGGACGCGGCATGCTTTTCCACTATCTCCATGTTCCCGCCGCTCATCCGTATCAGTCCTTCCAGCTTTTTCTGGGCGGCACCGCTCTCGACGGAGTCCCGCGCCATAGGGACTGCTTCGGCGAAGCTTCCGGCCAGCCCCGCGAGGACGATCGCGGCCGCTGCGTTGACGAGCACCATGGCGACCCTCCCGCTGCCCTTGTCCGCCCCGGCGAGTATGTCGAGCGTCACCATCGCACTCTCTTCTGGCGACGAGACCCCGAGCGCCGCGATCTTCGAAGCGGGCGACGCGAAGTCTTCGGGCGAATATTCCCGCGAGGCGACCCGGCCGTCGTGGAGCGATGAGACGAGTGTCTTTCCGGTTACTGAGATCTCGTCCAGCCCTTCGAGAGCATGGACGACCATGGCCTCCCTCGTCCCCAGCTTCAGAAGGGCCTGGGCGACCTTCACTGTCAGCGGGGAGGAGTAGACTCCGAGGAGCTGGCATTCGGCACCCGCGGGGTTCATCAACGGGCCCATCAGGTTGAACACGGTCCGGATGCCCAGTTCCTTCCTGACGGGGCCGACCTTCTTCATGGCGGGATGGAATGTAGGGGCGAACATGAACCCGATGCCGACCTGCTCGATGGAGTCCTTGACGCGGGCCGGTTCTACCGCCAGGTCGAACCCAAGGGCCTCCAAGAGGTCGGCGCTCCCGCTCTTGCCTGTGACCGACCTGTTGCCGTGCTTGGCGACGTAGACGCCTGCTCCCGACGCCACGATCGCAGAGACCGTGCTCACGTTGAACGTCCCGGCGCCGTCACCTCCGGTACCGCATGTGTCGACGAGGCGCCCGCTGACGGCGGGATGGATCAGCAGGCTGTGTCTCCGGAAGGTGGAGGCGAAGGCCGCCAGCTCGTCCGAAGTCTCGCCCTTTCCCCTCAATGCCACAAGGAAACCGGCTACCTGCGCAGGGGTGGCTTTCTCGCTGATTATCTCTTCCAGCGCGACATCGGCTTCTGCTGCGGTCAGCTCGTGCCCCTCGACCAGACGCGCTATCGACTGCTGGATCACTGCTCGACACCCGCATCCAGGAAGTTCTTGATGATCTTCTTTCCCTCGTGTGTCATTATGGACTCGGGGTGGTACTGCACTCCCTCTATGGGGTACTTCAGGTGACGGACGCCCATTATCTCGGCGTCGTCCATCGAGAGGGCGGTAACCTTGAGGCAGTCCGGGACGCTCTGCTTGTCGATCGCCAGCGAATGATATCGGGTAGCCTCGAACGGGTTCTTGAGGCCCTTCAGCACTCCGCGCCCGTCGTGGACCATCATGCTCGTCTTGCCGTGCATCAGGCGCGAGGCGCGCACGACCTTCCCTCCGAACACCGCGCCGATCCCCTGGTGGCCCAGGCAGACGCCCAGGGTCGGGATCTCCTTACTCATCGACTTCAATATCCCCTCGCACACCCCGAAGTACTTCTTGTCCTGAGGGTTCCCGGGCCCCGGCGAGATGATTATGCGGTCCGGCTTCAGCGCGGCGGCCTGCTTGAGAGTGACCTTGTCGTTGCGGAACACCTGGGGGGAGGCACCCATCTCGCCCACGTACTGGGCAAGGTTGTAGACGAACGAGTCGTAGTTGTCGATTATCAGGACCTTCATTTCTTCGCACCTGCCGCTTCCACGGCGCGGAAGAGAGCTGCCGCTTTGTTCTCCGTCTCCTGCCATTCCTTCTCTGGGACGGAATCGGCCACCACCCCGCCGCCGGCCTGTATACTGCACTTCTTGCCGTTGGCCACGAGTGTGCGGATGGTTATCGCAAAGTCTGCGTTCCCGTTGAACGAAAAGTAACCCAGGGCGCCACCGTAGGGTCCTCTCCTTGTGGGCTCGAGTTCCTCGATGATCTCCATCGCCCTCGGCTTCGGTGCACCCGATAGCGTCCCTGCGGGAAAGAGAGCCCGCATCGCGTCATAGGAATCGAACTCGTCCCTCAGGTCCCCCACTACGCGGGAAACGATGTGCTGGACATGGCTGTACTGCTGGACCGTCAACAGCTCTGGGACCCTGACGCTGCCGTACTTCGCAACGCGGCCTACATCGTTCCTGCCGAGGTCGACGAGCATCACGTGCTCTGCCCTCTCCTTCGGGTCGGCTAGCAACTCCTTGGTGATCCGGTCGTTCTCCTTCTTGTCCGGGACGCGCGGCGCAGTCCCGGCGATGGGGAAGGTCTCGACCTTCCTTTCCTCAACTCTGAGCAGCATCTCGGGGCTAGAGCCGACTATCCGGCGGTCGCCGAACTTCAGGAAGTACATGTATGGAGAGGGGTTGATTCGGCTCAGCTCGGCGTAGAACCGGGCCAGGTCGCCACTCGCCTCGAAGTCGTGCCGCTTCGAAGGGACGACCTGGAAGATGTCACCCGCGGCTATGTACTCCTTTGCCTTCTCTACGATCTTCTCGTACCTTTCCTTTGTGATGTTGGGCTTGCGGGGACCATACTCGAGGGAGCCCACCTCCCCCTTGCGCCGCAGCAATCGGTTGACCAGTTCAGACCGGTCCTCACCGAGCGAGTAATAGTGGACGTTGCCCTTGATGTGGTCGAAAGCAATACCATCAGTGTATATTCCGAACTCCATGTCGGGGGCGAGGAGGTCGTCCTTGGCGAGGCTCGGCAGCTTCTCCCAGTAGCGGACGGCGTCGTAGGAGATGTAGCCGACAGCGCCGCCGATGAACCGGTACGGTCCGCGTTCCGTCTTGGGCCCCATGAGGGCGCGGATGTTCTCAAGAGGGTCTGATGTCTTCAGACGCTGGCGTCCGCCTTTTACACGGTCAAAAAGCTCGAGGGTACCATTCTTGACGCGGACGAGAAGCGCAGGCTGGAAGCCGATGAAGGAGTACTCGGCCAATCTGGTCGCCCCCTTTGCGGATTCAAGAAGGAACGCGTCTTCATACTCCTCTTGTACTTTCAGGAAAAGGTGCTGAGGGGTGTCTGAAACCTGCAGCTTAGTTGCTTTCAGCCTTGACGTCTGAATTGTGCTCTCGGAGCCAAACGTAACCACCCATCTTGTTCGCCGGGACGGGGTAAGAGTAGCCATATTTATGCATAACTACGCACTTGTGGGCATTGCCCTTCCGTTGATTAAGCACCCATCGCGCGCCGGATCTTGAGCGAAAAAAGCAAGTAGCTACGAGCGATGTCTTTCAGCACTATATATACCGCAATTTCGTCGTTCCGGTTGAAGTTCCTCGGAATGGGCAATCTATGAAGATATACGTGAGCAGGAGCGTCTTGGTCGGCTTATCGATAAGCGCAGTCTTGCTGTTCTTTATCACGGCTTCGGGCGTGAGGATAGCCCAGAAGTACCAGCAGGACCCGGCTAGCCTGCCGAGCGCTGAGGTAATAATCGAGTATTTCTCAGTGCTCGGCATCATCGGAGCGGTCATCCTCGTCTTCACATTCTTCGCTCTCCGGAGACACGCGATGAGGGAGAGCGCGCTGCTGGCCAAGGAAAGCGAGAGCCGCAGGAACACGGAGCTTCTGCAGGATATTCTGACGCACGACATGCGGAACTACAACCAGATTGCGGAAAGCAACGCCGAGATGCTGAGGGACATCTCGACGCGAGCCAGATTCCATTGGCAGATGCTATCATCAAAGCCGTGAACGGCTCGACCGACCTGATCGAGAGGACTAAGATGATGTCGAAGATAGCCTCGAACGCTGACAGGCACCTGAAGGATGTCTGGTTGGAGGATTCCATCAACCGCTCGTTCTCCCTGGCGGCGAAGGCTTACCCGGCAAAGACCCTGGTCCTGTCGAAGCCTCTCGAATCTCGGACCAGGGTGGTGGCCGATGACCTCCTGGATGAGGTCTTCACGAACGTTCTGGCCAACGCTGTGAAGTACACGGACGGCTGGCGGGTGCCCATCGATATCAAGTTAGACGAATTTGCGGGAAAGAACGACAAGGATGATGGCAAAGCAAGCAAAGCAAGAGTCATTGTAAAGATCTCAATCATCGATGGGGGCAAAGGCATACCGGACGAGATGAAGAAGAGGGCGTTCACGCGGTATCTGGATTCCGCCCACGGGTCTGGGCTGGCACTGTCGATTGTTCACGCGCTCGTGGTTGACCGCTACGGAGGGAAAGTAAGTATATCCGACAGGGTCACGGGCGACCACACCAAAGGCACAAGTGTAGAGATATGGCTACCAAGAGCATAGTCATTCTTCGGACGGAACCGATGTCGCCAACGTTCGGACTGAAGTTCTTCGCATCTACGAATGTTGACGGTGACCGCACGCATGGCCATTCCGAACCGGGCAGGCCTGGCGGCATACAGGAGAACAGGGCCGGAGTCAAGAGAATCGCGATCGTCTACGATGAGGAGGACCTGGTAAGGGTGTACTCCATGATGGTCAAGAGCTGGGGTCACCGGATTGAGTTCACCGGCAGCGACGGAACGGATATCGTCAAAGCAATCATCGAGAACAAGGTCCAGCCCGATATCGTGCTGCTGGACCATCGAATGAGGGCGATGAACGGACTCGAGGCGGCGAAGCGGATTCGCGCTTCCAATCCCTCTGTTCGTATAGTGATGGTGAGCGCAGACGATTCCGTGAGGGAGCAGGCAATCAGGGCTGGACTCATCTTCCTCCAAAAACCCTTCTCGAGGGCTGAGCTGAAAGACATCCTGAACGACCTGTAACGCAGCTTGCAAGATTAGGGGAGCGAGCAGACGAAATTCGATAGCGATCGGTCGTGGAACGCCATACCATTGTCGGACGCCAGAAAATGACTCAAAAAGCAAAAGCTTTCGCGAAAACTCAATGAGATGGCGAGGAAACAGAACCAGCCGAGTTCATTTATATACTATATATACCTCCCAAATTTTCACCCATAGCATGCCCCAAACGAAGGCGATAGTAAACATCCAGAACGTAGTCGCCTCCGCATCGATAAATCAGAAGGTCGACTTGAACCTGATAACCAAGAACTTTCCTGATGTGGAGTACCACCCTGACCAGTTTCCTGGGCTTGTCTTCAGACTGAAGATGCCAAAGACGGCTACCCTAATCTTCAGCTCGGGCAAGATGGTCTGTACGGGTGCGAAGTCGGAGGAACTAGCAAGAAAGGCTGTGCAGGAGGTGGTCCGGAGATTGAAGAAGGGCGGCATCCCGGTCAAGAATGAGGCGGAGATAACGATACAGAACATTGTGGCATCTGCGGACCTCGGGGGGAAGGTTCACCTAGAGGAAGCGGCTAGGGTGCTACCAAAATCGATGTACGAGCCTGAGCAGTTCCCAGGTTTGATCCACAGGATGCCCGACCCCAAGACAGTGATACTCCTCTTCGCCTCCGGGAAGCTCGTATGCACTGGGGCAAAGAGGGAGAGCGACGTCTACAGAGCCGTGAACAACCTGCACGTCATGCTCGAAGAGAAGAAGCTCATGGTCTACTGACACTTTTTTCGCTCCTGAGTGCGTGACTGTGTTGTGCGACCTCTCGGCCCGCTGATTTTCTGGCTACCTGGCCCGCGCCTCGTCTCACAACTCCTTCATCATGAATACGCTGTTTGGATCCTCCACGTAGTCTCCGAATGGCCCACACTCAGTGAACCCAAAACGGGAGTACAGTCTGCGCGCAGGAGCAAACGCAGCCATGGAACCGGTCTCCAGGCTGAGTTTATTGTAGCCTCGTCTATTGGCCTCTTCCAGTATGTGGTTGAGCATGACGGTAGCCACTCCTTTCCCTCTGTGCTCGGGGGCGGTACGCATGGACTTGACCTCTCCTTGTTGCGGGTCTAGTTCCTTCAGAGCCCCACAACCCAACAGCTGACCATCATCCCATATGCTCCAGAAGGTAATTTCGGGTTTGAGCAGTCCGTCTAGGTTCAATGCGTGTATGCTTTCTGGAGGAGAATGCCGCGCCATGTCTTCAAGGTGGTCTCTAAGGAATTGCTGGACCCTCGGATTGGTCAGGTCGTCGACTCTAACTTCCATGGAAGAAACTCATCGCCCCACCGATTTCAGCACACAAAAAGAACAGGCCGGGAATCAGCAATGTACGGAGACGGGGATACTCCCCTTTTCAAACGGCGTCCTAATTGATTGTCCGACTCGGCGCGATGTGGCTGTGAGTCGGCCCTAGTCTCGAGAGTTAAGTTTCCTTTCATCTATGATTCCCTGGCCCTCGCAGGTAGCGCATGGCATCGTCGTAGATTGTTCGCCACTGGCCGGAACCGACGGGTTTCCCTGGTATCGACCCGTTCCCCGACAGTTAGGACAAGTGACAATGATAGAGTCACAGGTTCGGCATCTGACCGGCACGACTGCAAGCTCGCTATTACAATTTGGACACTTGACTGACGTCGTGAATGAGTATGTCACTTCTGGGTTATTAAAAGCATATTCATTGCCGGTCCGTCGTCGATGGGCATAGAGAGCCTCCATCAACTCCCCGAATGACGAAGGGCCGATTCGCCTCAGACTAGGTCGACTGGCCGGCGTAACAGAAGTGAAGCCTGGGCTCGAGGTGTTGTATGCAGAACTTCTGGAGGCACAACGTGCACTGCCAGACTTCCTCACCGGGCGGTAGCTTTCCACACAGCGCACAAGTGTTGACCGGAATTTCTTTCACCGGGGCCGCGACCGGCACTTCGCCGTTCGCATCTACCGGCAGGACTGCGCGCGCGTCGCCTTCCATTTCCGGGTCTTCCATGACGGCTTCGGCGGAGACGGCCGTTTGCGCTTCCTTTTCAGACATGAGTCGTCCTTCGCTTCAGAGAGTTAAAAAATTATCGCTTCCGAGCCCCGGCACCTCACTGAGCGATTGCGCGGGCCCTCGCGGCAGAAAGGTCCGCAAACCGTTTCACTGCAATCACCAGCACGGAGGACGCGATGAGAACCAGGACGGCTCCAGAGACGACGTCAGGGAGACCCCTTCCCGCGCTGAAGACGTGGACGACCATCAGGGAGATGCCGATCAGCGAAAGCAGGCCGTGGTAGAACAGCGACCCCCTCATCCCTTCGAGGAACAGGGCGCCTGTGATCCAGATGGCGAGAGCTGCATAGGTCGCGGCGTATCCGAACAGGACGGGAAGGCTGAGGGGAAAGAGGAGGAAAAAGACCACGTGGACGACCAGGAACGCGCCCCCCAGTCCAGCTATCGTGACGTGGATGTTCCGGAGCAGCTCGGCGTCCTTCAGATAGCGGAGAAGTGTGCGCCTGAAGAGCATGATGACGCCTGTGGCGGCGATTAGTACCAGGGCGATGTAACCCGAGATGTTGGCGAAGTAGGCATAGGAATAGAGGAAGGTCAGTGGAGCGAGCTGTGCCAGCCCCAGGGCGACCGTCACGCTGACAAGAGCAGTGAGGACGAGCATGTAGTAGTACGGCAGCCTGCTCTTGGGCGATTGGCTCGTATGTGCTGACCTCTCTGTCTATCTGCGAGCGGCCTATTTCTTCTTCCTCAGGTAGGACTTGCCTGTCCTGAGATACTTGTCCTTCCCCGTAAGCCAATCACGCCTGAGGGGCGAGAAGCAGTCGAAGTCGTCCGTATCCTCGAGCGCGACAGCCTCATGAATAACTTGCGAGGGAATAATCAGAACTTCGCCGCCCCTTATCGTATAATCCCTGCCTCCTATCGTGAACTTCAGCGCGCCCTTCATCACGAAGGTGATCTGTTCGCTGAGGTGCCTGTGTGCCGGGACGATTGCTCCCTTCTTCAGGAAGATGAACCCGAGCATCTCCCTCTTCCCGACGGCCAGCTTCCTCGAGATGTCCTTGTTCAGCCACTCCTCCTCTATGTCTGCCCAACGGATGTGCTTAGGAGACTCTTTCTTCTTGGCGGTGGTCTTCGGGGTCATTCGCCGAGAGACAGGTCGCATCGGCTCTTCAAATACGCTTTGACCACGGTAGAGTATCGCTTAGAGGACTTCGACAGGTTCAAGCGTCGCAATACCATGTGGACTGACTATCTTCCGTACCTCGTCCAAGAGAGGGCGCAACTTCTGTTCGTCTTCGATTGTTTCGATGACAAGAGGCAGGTTGACCGATAGGCCGAGCACGTCGACCCGCGAGGAACCTTCCTTTCCGTAGCCCCTGACCCCTTGCAGGACCGTGGCTCCTGATATCCCATTGGCCTTGTAGAGCGAAAGGAGGAGGTCTGCAATCGGCTTTCCTTCGTGCTCGTCTCTCGACCTGACCCGGACCGTGAGCTTGAGCATCTTCTTTGAAGAGCCTTGGTCGACAGCCATCCCTGCTCACCTATACGATCCCGGTGAGCGCAAGTATGATCGCTCTCCCTGCGACGATTGCAAGCAGCGACGCTCCGACATTAAGGACTATGTCGGCGAACGCGACTAATAGCTTTCCGACGCTCAAGAGGTTCACTGTCTCAAGTGCGAAGGTCGACATGGTGGTGAGCGTTCCACAGAAACCGATGCCAATCAGCAGGGTGTACCTCTGATCTAACCCGAAGCTCGACACAGCGGTGGAACTCAGTCCGAGAATGAAACTCCCCGAGATGTTAACGATAAGCACCGAGACGGGCACGCTTCCAAAGAATAGCGAGTCCCCGGTTATCTGGTAGCGAATCAGGACCCCCGCCACCGCTCCGATTATCAGATACAATATGTCCCATTTCATTTTTAACCGCTCGCTGTATTGTTTTTGGTAGAAGCTATTGGCTCACATTTGCTGCGAGCGGTTATGGCGAGCTTCACCGCCGTATGAGAGTGCTAAGGGCGATTATTTCTTAAATCTTTCGCGTAGGCTTGCGCTTGTCAGCGCGGGCGCTTGGCTTCCTTGAGGTTGCGGGCGTACTCGCGCACCGCGCTCTGCTGGGAACCCTCTACCGACCCCGGCCTAGCTTCCCTGAGCTGAGATATCGCCTCGTCTGGCTCCTTGCCGAGAAACTCCACCATATACGCCGTGAGCACGCTGCCAGTCCTCCCCTTCCCGGCAAGGCAATGTACCACCACTACGTTTCCCTTCTCGATCTCGCTCCTGACATGCTTTACTGCCTTTGAGAGCGCCTCCTGGGAGGGTGGTGCGTGGTCGGACATCTGGACATGGTGTGCGAACATACCGGAACCGTCCAGGAATTCCTTCGGGAGGGGTTCTTCCGTGAGCGTCAGGATCGAGTTGACGCCCTTCTCCTTCAACCAGCGGACCTGGGATGCTGAGGATGGATAACCCGAAGCCGCAAGGCTGCCTTCGATAATCCATCCGAAGTTGGTTGGCTTGTCGGTGAACGAAGCCCGAACTCTCCGATATGCGCGTCCAGTCCTACCCAATTCAGACACCTAAACCTGAAAGGAAGGAGATACGCCTATCGGTTCGCGCCAGACGGCGACCTTCGAGACTTAACTTTCGACTAGCTCTAGCTTACCGTAGCGGCCGATGTTGAGCTGCCTTTCTCCTCTGAAAGTGTTGATGTAGCCGTTGGAAACCTTGACCTTTACGCCCTTGCTGACTGCGTCTATCTGGGCGTCCCACAGGGAGAGCTTGATCGTACCGCTCTCGTCTTGGAGCGTTGCGTCGGCAACCCTGGCCTGCCCGCCGGTCCTCAGTGTTACTTCTCTGGGGGAGGAGACGTCCATTATCTCGCCCTCGACCTCAACTGTGCGCATTCCGTCGCGAAGATCCTTGATGTTCATCGGAAACTATTCCTCCATGCCTGTCCCGTTGATATATTTAATGGTTTGACGGGCGCGCTGCTCGGTTCTGGTACCTTAGCTGGAGTTCACGCTCAGGCGAGTTCTCGGCGTTAACAGTCTGGGGATGGTTTCCGGGAAATAGAGCGACTGCGATGCCAGACACTATGAGGACAAGGATACCGACCCGGAAAAGATAACCGCCGATTTCAACCGTTAATTGAATGGGGCAACTAGAATCGGGGGGAGGGACGCAACCACCATAGCTATGCCCCGAGGCTGATATTCCCCCAAAGACCATCAGTACGATGCTGACGCAGATACCTGACGCAAAGCCGAGCGCCCTCTTATTCATCATCCCTCGGCTTTCCTCTCATGGCTTGCGTTCTGGATTATCGTAAGCCACTTATTGGTTCCCTCGACCCTCCGCTCGGCGACTGAAGGCAAGTAGAGAGTACTAGATACCCTCAAATGACTTCCAACCAGAGACCGAGCTCGGCTGCTCCGAGAATTGGACATTCATAGATACCTGCCGGACCTGAGGGCATCTGGGATACGCTGGCCCATCTCGGCCTACACCATTCTGATAGTTCTGAACATACTGAGCATCCCCTTCGGCCCCGACGCGGTCCTCGCCGACCTGAACAAGAACCCGCTCGGGCCGATACTGGCGGTGGTGGTCTTCGATACTCCGTGGACGCTGACGGGGCTCGTCGGTCTGATCATCCTCTTCTTTCCGGTGCTCTTCGGCACTCCCGTCACCGAAAGGCGCAGGCTCTCTATCTTCTTCACGTTCGCGAGCATATCCATCGGGATCGCGGCAGGGGTAATCTGGGACAGGTTTTACGACACCACGGGCTTCATCGGGGCCGGGGCTTCAGGAGTCGCGATCGCGGGACAAGGAGTGGTATTCGCTCTTGCGTTCTTCGGACTCTTGCGACTCTGGAGGGAGGACACTCGCAAACTCGGCCGGATGAGCAGCTACTGGTGGCACTCCTTCGCCTTGATCTACGTGACGCTGATCCTTACGACAGTTTGGTTCGTCGTATTCCTGCAGTCGATATTCGTGCCCACGCTGTTGTACAACTGGCGCGTGCACGAGATCGCGTTCGCTCTGGCCATCGGAGTCACGGTAGTCTATGAGGGGGCCACTTGGTCAGCGCAGGGCCTCGACGGAAAGCTGCGCATCGACGAAACGCTACTCAACTTCCATTTCGATGACTTGAACGACCGGTTCGTGAGGCCGCTCCCCAAGCTCCATGTCCTCTTCGCGCAACTCCCCGCTGGCACTTCGAGTGAGTTCCATCCCGAGCTGGGCGAGATCTGGATACCGGAGTCTTTCCGGGGGCGAGAGTACCTCCCGCGGGCCACGCAGCTCGACGAATCGCTCCTGCATGCCATGCTGCACGCCGACCTCTGCTATTCAGGGAAACCGTGGAAGCACGGAGACCCCACGGGGAAGAGTGGCTTCGACGCGGCCGCGGACGGGGTAGGCGCAGACCGCGAGCACTGAGGCGACAAAGTCCCAGAGACAGACCTGGAATCCTTTAAAGTGGAGATTCGACGCCGAGGAAGAGATTGCTCCCAACTGGGACCGAGCTGCTCACGTTCATCCTGGCGTTCGCCCTCCCATGCATCGTGGTACTCGTCTTCATGCCAAGGTACCTCGACCTACTCCGTTCGAGGGGTAGGCTTGCCACGGACGTCCACAAGCCCCAGCAGACGAAGGTTCCCACCCCCGCCGGTCCCCTGCTGATTGCGGCGATAATCGCAGGTGAGGTCGCAATCTACCTCGTCAACCCGTCGACTATACCCGTCGTAGCAATCGAAGTCACGCTCATCGCCGGCGCGATCGGCATTTACGACGACCTGCGGGGGCTCGGCGGAATCGTCAAACCCCTACTGCTGACACTCGCGGCGGTTCCACTGCTGATCGAAGAGCAGGTTCACCATTCGCTCTACGCCGCGGTCCTCAATTTCCCTCTGTTCGGAGCGACCGGCACCCACTTCATAATCTTCGCGATTCTCATAGTCGCGGCGATGCCGGTCTCGGCTAACGCATTCAACATGCTCGACGCCTTCAACGGAGAGATATCCGGGTTCACCGTGCTAGTCTCCGTCGCTCTGGCGACGGGAGTTGTGATGGAGGGCCTCGCTACGCCCAACTTCGACTACATCAGGCTCGCAGCAGTGCTGCCGCTGGCAGCGACTGCGGTCTGCTTCTACTACTACAACAAGTTCCCCGCCAAGGCCTTCGACGGCGACAGCGGTAGCCTGACCTTCGGCGCCCTCTACGCCACGCTGGCGATCATGGGGGGCGTTGAGATAGCCTCCTTGGTGGCCCTTATACCGGCCGTGCTCAACTCCTACTACATCCTCTACAGTATGAGGGGTCTTGTCGAGCACAAGCAGATGGAGCTCAGGCCTACCTACCTCGGGAAGGACGGGAAGCTTCACGCCACGGAGAAGGCCAAGGCCCCAACGACGCTGGTGAGGATGATACTCCTCGGCTCCCCGATGGGAGAGAAGCAGATAGTCCAGAGCATCCTGACGCTGACTGTCTTCGCATGCGCCCTCTCGATACTGACCTCCGCCCTGACGTGGTTGGTATGAGTCGCACGAACATCTACGGGCTCATGCTCATCATTACGATCGCGTGGCTTCTCATCCTCGCTGAGAGCTACCTCTTCATCGCGGTGATCAGGCCGCTCGGGCCCAGCATCCACATCGGCCCACTTCCATCGAGCTTCGCAAAGATAATCCTCACGGCGGGGCTCGGTGTCCTCTGGGTCGCGGTGATGTTCACCCTGGACATTCTGTACTCTAGGCGGGGGAGGACTCCCACTTGAGCTTCTTCTCGTCGTACTCCTTGCGGGTGTAGGCCTTCCGGGCCGGGACGCCCATGACTACTACCCCTGGCGGGACGTCCTTGGTGACGACCGCCCCCATGGCGACCACGCTACCCTTGCCGACTGTAACTCCCGCCTTGATGACCGCGCCTCCGCATATTAGCGCCCCGTCTTTTATCGTCACTCCGACCATCTTCTTCCCCATCGGGTATGGGTCATTGGTAATGACGGCCGCCGGTCCGATGAAGACGTTCTTGCCGATGCGGGTGAGAGGAGAGATGTAAACGGAACCCTCGATTCTGGTATTGGAGCCGATCTTGACGTTGTAGTCAACGTGAGAAAGGGAGCCTATCATCACGTTGTCACCGATCACGGTCCGATTTCCCACATATGCGAAATGCCAAATCTTTACGTTCTTGCCTAACTTCGCGTCCGGTGCGATGAAGTTCATCGGCTTCGACTGAATTGCCAATCTCGCGACTCAGGAGACCCGGAGCGTAAATAAACTCTGGTGCCGGACGCAGGCAAGGGATGTCTGACCCCTTTGGACAGTTTCATGGCACCCTTTACGACAGTTCTTGGCTTTTTCGCAATCTTAAATACAAACTACCGCAGGCCACCATTCCCTAATGGTCAATGAGCCTACCGGAAAGGGTTCCGGGAGCCCACCGCTTCCCGAAATGGCTCAGCTGGCAAAACTGATAATGAAGATGGGGCCAGACATTGACCGTATCGCGCGGCTTTCCGGTCAGTACAAGGAGACGATAAGGTACAGGTATAAGGAAAAGATCCTCGGGAAGGGGTTCGCTCTACAGGCCAGGCTGAACTTTGAGGGCATGGGCCTGAAGCGGGTGATAATGGAGGTCAGACTAGGAGAACCCTACAACAACTATGCGAAGGAGATCTTCATCGCCATGAGCAAGCTTTGCTACCTCACCAGCTTCTCGTCGCTGATGCCCGAAGGCAGCTACATGATCCAGGCGACACTACCCAAGGAATTCAGAGCGGAATTTGTGGAGATGATGAAGAGCATCCAGGGACTTGGGATATTCACTTCGATTGAGTTCTACAATTATGACTGGTTCAGGAACGTACCGATGCGGGCGGAATACTACGACTTCGAGCACGGCGTCTGGGAGTTCGACTGGGACAAGCCGGTAGAGTACGTCAAGGGCGACCACGACACCGGGTTCGAGGCCTTCGGGGTCGATAGGGTTGACCTACTGATAATGAAGGAGCTTCAGATCGACTCGACGCGCTCGCTAAGCGAGATCCGGGAGGCGATCAAGGAGAGCGACGGGGCCGACATCAACTACAAGACGCTCGCGTGGCACTGGATTCGTCACGTTCAGGAGAAGAAGATGTTGAACGGCTACACGCTTAGATGGATGGGGACAAGGTACGACCCGATTTCGGAGAAGGCCCAGCACAGGCAGCACAGATACGTCGGGGTGCCGATACTCGTCCGCGGGGTCAGCGACGAAGAGCGGGTCAGCCTCATGTCTGAAATGAACAAGATCCCGTTCATCTGGAGCGAAGCCGCGGGAGAGGACTATTACGCACAGTTCGCATTCCCCGTAGAGATGGTAAACGACGCTTTCTCGTTCCTAAAGGCAGCACTGGCTCGCTTTGGGGACAGGGCGAAGTATCACATAGTCGACCAGACAAACTCTGCAGGATTTGCGCTAAGCTATCCTCTGTTCGATGACTCGCAGCGCAAGTGGACATTCGAGCCGCAGGAAGTACTCGTCAGGTTCCAGAGTCTGATGCTGAAAATCAGGGAGGGTTCCGGGCAGGCCCGGAACTCGAACTAGCGGCTGTTACAGCTCGAATGCGCCGCAGACCTGGTTAGTCGCCAGGGGGCCTATGTGAAGTCCCATTGTCGCGAGGACGAGAGTCGCACCGCCGAGAGCCACCATTCCGTATCTGACCTTGTCGTCAATAGTCATGGCGCATAGAGAACTAGCTTTGAATTTAAGCATATTCTAACTCAGCATATACTTGGACGCCGAAGTTGAAAATTTATGCAACCTCTGGAAACTCCCAGAGGCGCACACAGGGGCCAAGCTTAACTCTGCATGCAACTGACGGTCGAGGCAGAAAAGTGAAAGCGTCGCTGGATAGGAGGACGGAAATCACAATCGGAGTGGTCGTATTGATAATCGCGGCAGCGGGGCTCATCTACGTGGCAAACGTCCCGGCGAGTCCCGGCACCGCCCAGAGTGTTTCGACAATCTCGGCGCCCGGCTACGGATGCGGCGGCCCCAGCGTACCGGAGGCAGTGCAGCAGGTCGAGCTCAGCTCTCAGTTCGTCCAGCTCAGCCAGGGGAGCTGCTACAACTACATTGGCGCCAGCTATGGCGAGGACCAGGGGTCCAGCGTTGTGGAGTACACATTCAACGATTACAATGGGACCGTATTCTATCCATGCGGGACTTTCCCCGCGGAGCCGGCGATGAGCCAGATCAAGGTATCCGTCCCAGGCAATGGGACCATATCCAGCGGCTCGACCTTCCAGTTCAGCAACGATAGCGCCATGCTCAACGTTTACAGCGGATGTGGCCCCAATCTGCCCCCGGTAGGAGTCGTGTCGGCCGACATAGTCACGGTCACGGTCCCGGCCTACCGGGAACTGAACATCACGCTCTCGACCGCATCCTCGCCTTCCGCGATCACTCGTCTTACGGCCGTCCTTGTCACGCCCGGCGCCAACGACACGCTTCCATTTACCGGTATCACCCCTTCCACGCCCGCCGAGCCTGGTAGCACAATATCCCAGGTGGACATGATGGGCATCCCACTGACCGTGATCACAGGGGGCATCTACAGCATGTCCATTCAGGGGAGCTATTCCAATGGTCAGAGCTTCTCGTATCTTGTCCAGGTCGCAATGGTGAATAGCTAATGCTCTCCGACTTGCAGATACTCACTGGCTCTGTCATAATCGCCGTCGTGACTCTGTTCTCCGTGGAGACCCTCAGCCTTTTCATACGGCGGGTGGCCAAGATCGCGGGCGTCGGACGCACCGTCATCCGTGACATCAGGGACGGGATGAGGGTCATCGCCGTCGTCATAATCATCTCGGGAATCCTCAGCTTCACAGGACTCGCCTCCGAGTTCACGGCACTCACCCTCTCGGGGATCGCCGGCCTGGCTCTCTCGCTCGCCCTCCAGACCACTCTCTCGAACATCATCTCAGGCATACTCATGATCAACGACGGGGTAATCCGCATAGGAGACAGGATCGAGTACAGCGGCATCAAGGGAGTCGTCGTGAGGGTTGCGCTCAGGAACTGCTGGATAAAGCAAGACGACGGGAGCCTGGCGGTCGTCAGCAACTCCTCCTTGTCCGGCGGCCCATTGGTAAACCGCACGGCCGAGGAGCGACTAAAGCGGAAATACGCGATAGACTAGACGCGTGTCCAGAGTCCAGGGCTATTGGGCGCGGTTCAGGCCTTCGATCACTTCGAGGTGGTCCTCGGCGATCAGGTCTTTGGGAAGCGACGCAACGTCGTAGAACGCGGCGTTCGCATAAGGCGGCTTTGCGGTGACCTCAGCCCCCTCCGGCGTCTTGAACTCGAACACGAACACGATGTCCCAGTGGCTCCCCACGTACGATTGGATGTCCACAAACTTGTCCTCCAGGTCCTCCATCCCGGTCAGCTCTGTCGTGAGCGCCCTCTTGGCTGCGTGGCTGGGTCTCTCCCCGTAGTGGAGCATCGTGGCGGGCAGCATCAGCTTGCCTCTCCTGAACGACAGCGGGTGGGCGTCGGTGGCCTTGATGAGCAGCACTTCGTCCGGCTCCCTCTTCACTAGGTTGAACGATGAAATGTGGAGGTTCTCGTCGCTGATCCTACGTCTCCCCGATGCCTCGAGCGTCCCTGCACTCATTGCTGCCGTCGCCCGCCATCTCATGCGAAATAAGCTTGTCTGAATGCCAGTCGCGGAGGCGGGTTACTTCCGCTTCCTCTTCTTTGGAGACAAGAAGCGCTCAGCAGCCTCCGTGACGAGGGCCTTGGCGTGCTTCTGGTCCCTCCAACCCTCTACCTTGACGAACTTGCCGGGTTCCGATTCCTTGTAGTGCTGGAAGAAGTGCTCTATCTGCTTCCTCGTAAACGCAGGAAGCTGGTGCATGTCGTCGATTCCGGAGTAGTTGGGGTCGACGTGGCGGGCCGGAACGGCGACTATCTTGGCGTCGGCCCCCTTCTCATCCTCCATCAGGAGCACACCTATAGGCCGAGACCTGATTACGGACATCGGGTAGACAGGTTCCTCCGTGACGACCAGGACGTCTATCGGGTCGCCGTCCTCCCCCTCAGTCTGAGGGATGAACCCGTAGTTGAACGGATAATATGTTGGCGTGTACAGAAATCGGTCGACGAAAACGTACCCTGTCTCTTCGTCAATCTCATACTTCACGTTGCTTCCCCGAGGAATCTCGATGACTACATTGACCTCCCGTGGCGCAGTGGAGCCTGCGGTAAGCTTGCTTGTCAAGCGGGCCGATGTCGCCTCCGCTCCGGTATAAGACGCTACTGCGACCTCCCTTCGCGCGGCGCGAAAAGACAACACGTGACTGTCGCAGAAGCGTTATATCCATAGGGTGACGAATAAGCAAATGAGGCGCCGGGGCATCAGGCTATCATCGCTCGAGGACTCTATTTTGAGAGGGCCGGCATGAAGTCGGCCACCGACCTCCAGTCAGACCCCAATCAGGGCTCTGCTAAGCTGGATGGTCTTGCGGAATTCCTGCAAACTGGGGGCAATACACTTCTCATCAAGGGGGATGCAGGGACAGGGAAGACGACGCTGGCCCTTCAATTGATGAAGAGACTGGCTGGCAAGGACGGCGGGGTGTACATCTCAGCCAGGGTCTCGAAGGAGAAGCTTCGCAAACACAACGCCGCGGCGGTAGAACTCGTCGGCGAAGACGGGTTCGTCGACCTCAGGCTCGGCAACAGCTCCTTCATCGTCTCGGTCATGATCAAGGCGATCAAGGGGCGAGAAAAGAAGACCAAGGTGATAGTCGTCGACACCTGGGACGCGTTCGCGAAGGAGATGGAAGAGAAGGAGAGGATGAAGGCAGAGAAGTCGCTGATGGCTCTAGCGGACACCACGGAGGCGAGGATCATATTCGTCAGTGAGGAACCGGACAGGACTTCCATGGAGTACCTGGTCGATGGCATCGTGGTGCTGAGGAGAATCGAAGACAGCGGGGCACTCTTGCGTGAATTCGAGCTCACAAAACTGAGGGGAACACCGATTGCGCAGCACAAGCACCTCTTTACCCTCGAGGCCGGCAACTTCACGGCGTTCGAGTACAACACCCGCCGCGACTTCACGAGGGCACACGCCGTCAAGCCTCTAAACGACCTGCGCGATGCATATTCCTTTGGCAGTCTGAAGCTTGACGACCTGTTCGGCGGCATACCGAAGGGCAGCACGTTCGCGCTCGTCTACGACGGGAACGTCCATTACGCTTCCCTCCGGATCGTAGAGCTTCTCTCGATCATAAACGCGTTGAACCTTGGTCATGGGGCGTTCCTGCTGCCTCTGCCTGCGTCTCCTTTGCAGGAGATATCCGAGCGGATAAGGCCGTTCGTGTCCCGGGAGGCGTTCAACAACAGCTTTGCCGTGGCCTCCATGGAGCGGGACAGCGACCGCGTCAAACCACCCTTCTACGGAATCGGGGCCGACACTGACCACGAACTATCCGGAAGGATAACAGAGTTGATCGAGAAGGTCAGGAAGAACTCCAAGACAGGAAATGTGCTGACGGTGGAGTCAATCGTGCAGGTGGAGAGCACGTTCGCTTCGAGCTCAAACACGGTGCTCGAAGGCCTCTCGGCCCGGATCTCCAAGATCCAAGCGACTTCCAACGACGCGCTCCTGGTCATGCTGCACAGCGACGCCCAGATGAAATCCAGATTCCTTGCCATGAGCCGCAGGTACGCTAGGATATTCATGAAAGACCGGGCTACGGTCATAGTGGGAGAGAAACCTAGCACGGAGCCGTACGTTCTGGAGCACGACGACCTCAATCCCTTGCTGCCCAGACTGACCAGGATAGTCTGAGCCCCGGGGTTTCTCGGTTCTTCTTCATATATCACCGAATCGACGAACACTCAGGATGACGGTCTCGATTACGTGTTACGGCGGAGTCAACCAAATCGGAGGGAACAAGATCCTAGTGGCGGACAAGGACACCAGGGTGCTCCTCGACTTCGGGGCAGGTTTCTCGGACGGCTCGCAGTACTTCTCTTCCGACGTAGGGCCGAGGGGCGTGAACGGCGCCGGGGACTTCTTTGAATTCGGCCTTCTCCCCCAGCTCACCGGCCTCTATTCGGAGCAAGCCCTCCAGAACACCAGCCTCAAGCACAGCTCTCCTGAGATTGACGCGATCCTCCTCAGTCACTACCACTTCGACCACACAGGAAGGATCGACCTCATAGACCCTGACATTCCCGTACACTGTGGCGAGACGACTGCGCTCATCCATTCGGCGTACGCAGATTCTGGCGACTCGCCCCTCGATGGTCACGAGATCAAGACCTTCAGGACAGGCGACAAGTTCAGCGTGGGGTCGATAGAGGTAGAGCCGGTACACGTAGACCATTCCATCCCCGGCGCCTACGGCTTCATTCTTCACACCTCTGAAGGGGCGCTCGCCTACACGGGGGATTTCCGGTTCCACGGTCCGATGGGCTCGATGACTGAGGACTTCATCGAGCGGGCAGCCGCGGCCAGCCCGAGAGTGCTCATGACCGAGGGGACGAGAGTCAAGGAAGGAGAGTCGAAGGCGGAGATTGGGGAGAAGGAGGTGGCGGCTCGCGCCTCGCGCTTACTCTCCAAGAGCAAACGCCTGGTCTTCTCTTCGTTCCGCGGAAACGACATCGACCGCGTTGTTTCATTCCATGAGGCGTGTCAGGCCAACGGCAGGAGGCTCGTTGTGTCGATGAAGGTGGCAATCCTTCTCGACAAACTCGCGGCAGACAAGCACCTGAAGCTTCCCAGAGTCGGCAAGGACGTATCGGTGTATGTCCGGAGGAAGAAGAAGGGCGCCTACGACGACCGAGACTACTTTGGATGGGAGAGGGCGTTCCTGGACGAAGGGATGACGGCATCCGACATTCGGAAGAAAGAGAAAGACGTCCTGCTCCACCTCGACCAGCGGTTTCTCCCTGAACTGGTAGACATAAGGCCGGAGAAGGGCGGCACCTACATCCACTCATCGACTGAGGCGTTTAACGAGGAGGGAGAGCGAGAAGAGCAGGTGGTCCGCAACTGGGTGGAACACTTTGGTTTCAGCTACCACCAGATACACGCCTCTGGTCACGCGCCCATGGAAAGCGTCGCGGACCTGGTCAACCGCGTCGGCGCGAAGCGGGTCGTTCCCATCCACACCGAGAGGCCTGACCTTTTCCCCTCATTCACCAAGGCACAGGTCACGCTGGCACGTGTCGGAAAAGCGATACCGGTAGCGTAGAAGGGTCGGCCGAGGCCTCGATTCTGGCGTCCGCAGCGCTCTAAGGATAGAGAAGGATACTGACAATCGCGGAGACGAGGAGCAGGACCAACACGAGAATGCTGAGGACCCTCTTCCAGCGCCTGCTCAATTCAGCCCGTGTCCTCTGCGGTGGGAATTAAAGAGTAGCCCGGCTCGTCACGTTGCTCTCTTAGTCGTCAGGCTGGAGAACAACTGGACGATCCGATAGATCATGTAAAGGAATATTGCCATGGAGGCGGCGTCGAGGATAGGAAACACCTTTGTGAAAGATTCGGCATTCACGTAGTATTCGAGGAATAACGCGATTGAAGTGTATACCGCGAATACAAGGAATATCTTCCCTATCCCGGCAAGGTTCCGGATCAGGTTTTCTGGTACGCGAACGCCCTGCGACCCGAGTGACTCGATGAGCGGGACGAACGACAGGATGATTGCGGCGACGACGGTTCCGGCGCCGAGCAGGGTGTCAAGGAACATTTCGGTTCACTTCGTCCGGGTCGGAGATGACTTTGAGGGGATATTTAGTTCCCGCCAGTTTTGCGGCGTATTCCTTAACCTCACTCGGAGGTTCCTGCTCGGCGAGCAGCAGACCCATCTTGACGTCATAGTCGAAGTTCGACCGGGACAGCTGCTTCATCTTGTCGAGGAGCCCCTCCACCATTGATTTCGTTGCTTGCTCGCAGTAGTCGCACACCACGTATTCCGATCTTTCCTCGTTGTACGCTATCAGCTTGAATGTGACGTGCTCACCCAACACGACTGAGAGCTTGTCTTCGACCCGGCGATATCCGGAATTCAGGAGGTTGGACGCCAGCCTGTCGGTTTTATCTTCGCTTGCGACAGCCCGGGGGCTCTCCGGTATCGTTGTTCTCCGCCTTAGTCCCACCTTCTCAAGCAGCGCGACGAACCTAGGTTCGCTCCTGATGCTGTCGAACCATTGCTCGACGTTCAGAGTACCAAGGTATGGCGAGTGCTCCGAGTACGCCTTTTCCAGCCACTCGAACGCTCTGTCCGTCTCCCCCACTGAGGCACACATGCCGGCCAGCGCCACCGGGGGGACATGGAGGGAGCTGTTCTCTCGCTGTTCCTTCTCGACCTTCGCCAGTATCTCTCTGGCCTCGGCTAGTCTTCCCGCGCCAGCGTAGGCGTAGCAGAGGTCGGTCATGAAGTTCACGTTCTTCGGGTCGAGCTCCATGGCCTTCTTGATTTCGACCACCCCCTCGTCGACCTTCCCTTCGCGGACGTAGGCGAAGCCGAGGATGGTGTGAGCAAAGGCAGCATCAGGGTCGACTTCGACTGCCCTTCCGAGCCTCTCGATGGCCTCGTTGTTCATACCGGCAGCGAGTAGTATAGACGCAGCAACCTGGCTGACCGCGACGGACAGCGGGTCCAACTCTTCTGCGATCCTGATCTGGGCCAGGGCTTCGGGGGTACGCAGGAGGTTGTTCAGGACCAGCGCATACCGGTAGTGCGCTTCGGCGCTGTTGGGGCTCGTCTCTATCGCTCGCTTGAACTCGGCCTCTGCTCCGGGCCAGTCCCAGTCTGCGTCCATCAGCAGCCTGCCCATCAGCATGTGCGCCACGTCGAGGTGGTCGTCAATCTCGATAGCCCGCCTCAATAGCGGCCTTGCCTTCTCCAGCCCTTCGGCAGGAGTGACGAACCCGTAGAAACCCAGGAACATGAGGCATTGCGCCCACATCGCATAGGCGGAAGCGAAACGGTCATCGAGTTTGGTCGCCTGCTCGAAGAGGCCCGCGGCCTTCCTCACCTCCGCCTCCGAGTACCTGGCGAGGTAATACCTGCCCTTCAGATAAAGCGTGTAGGCCTCGGAGCTGGAAGTCCGGCTCTTCCTGAGGCTCCGCCTCTCCGATTCTTCCAGCTCGACCTTCAAGGCCTCGACCACCTTCTCCGCAATCTCGCTCTGGACTGCGAAGATGTCGTCTAGTTGCTTGTCGTATGTCTGGGCCCAGAGGTGCCCTTCATCTCGCCCGTCGATGAGCTGTACCGATATCCTTACCTTGTTGGCGGCCTTCCTGACGCTTCCCTCGACCAGCGTGTCGGCGGCCAGTTCCTTCGCTATCTCCAACACCCCCTTTGGGCTTGTCTTGTACTGCATGGAAGAGGTTCTTGAAATGACCTTGAGGCTGTCGACTGCTGAGAGAGCGATTATGAGCTCTTCTGTGATCCCATCGGCGAAATATTCGTTCTCCGGGTCGGAGCTTATGTTCTTGAACGGGAGAATCGCGACAGTCTGCCTGCCAGCGACCTCCGGTTCGACCTGCATGTCTCTGTGGGTGGACAAGACGCTAATTATAGGTAGTCGGACAGGATGTATTCTGACCGGTGCGAATTGCTATCGCGCGAAGCCAGACAATGGCTGAATCAGTTCTTCGAAGCGTGGCCGCAACATCCGCAGGAGTTGCCATATCCGGCGTCGCACCCCGACCCGGAACAGTTTCCCAACGGCGTCGTCCGGTTCTTGCAGGTACAGCTGTTGGCGTTGCAGGATTCACACATGGATTTGTCTGTCCGCTCGTGCTATAAAGGGATAGAGATAGTCACACCACAACGTGGGTCGAAACCTGAGTATGGTTCATGGGGCGGCGAACTCTATTTATGGAGAAGCGCGTATGGAAGGAGCTGACTCCGCCGAGTGCTGATAGACCATGATCGAGACCGTTAACCTGACAAAGAAGTTCGGCGACCTTATCGCCGTCGACGGGATAACACTGCGAGTCGAGGACGGAGAAGTCTTCGGCTTCCTAGGTCCGAACGGAGCAGGAAAGACCACCACAGTAAGGATGCTCTGCTGTCTCATATCCAAGAGCAGCGGGGAGGCGAGAGTCGCAGGCTACGACGTTGGTAACGAGGCCGACTCGTTGAAGATAAGGAAGTTGATTGGTCTCGTACCGGACAACGTGGGCCTCTATGAAGACCTCACCGCGTACGACAACCTGGACTTCTATGGAAAGCTCTACGATTGTACGGAGGCGCAGAGGAAAGAAAACATCCAGCGCTTCCTCACCATGCTCGGATTGTGGGACAAGAGGGACGTCGGGGTGGCTACGTTTTCCAAGGGGATGAAACAGAAGCTTGCGATA
>Ga0302324_100005932_pt1 | contig 26523 bp, 29 predicted proteins | sample Palsa_T0_1_FD_201949 | JGI IMG/M metagenome (GOLD analysis project Ga0302324, IMG submission 201949) | Peat permafrost microbial communities from Stordalen Mire near Abisko, Sweden - Palsa_T0_1 | ecosystem: Environmental > Terrestrial > Soil > Palsa > Peat permafrost | place: Sweden: Abisko...
ATCGCCGAGATCCAGTTCGCCGACTTCATCTATCCGGCGTTCAACCAGATCGTCGGCGAGGCGGCCAAGACGCGCTATCGCTCCAACGGCGACTACACTTGCCCGATGGTCATCCGCACGCCGTACGGCGGCGGCGTGCGCGGCGCGCTCTCGCACTCGGTCTCGATCGAAGCGCTCTTCTATCACGTCCCGGGGCTGACGATCCTCGCCCCCTCGACCCCGGCCGACATCAAGGGACTGCTCAACGCGGCGATCGAGTCGCCCGATCCGGTCCTGTTCCTCGAACACAAGAAGACGTATCGCAGCATCAAGGGCGAGGTCCCCGGCGGCTACTATACGATCCCGATCGGCCTGGCCGACGTCAAGAAAACCGGCACCGACGTGAGCGTCGTGAGCTACGGATACAACCTGCACCAGGCGCTCGACGCGGCCGGCCGGCTCGAGGCCGAAGGGATCTCGGTCGAGGTGATCGACCTGCGTTCGATCCGCCCGATGGACAAGACGACGATCCTCGAGAGCGTGCGCAAGACCCGTAAGCTGCTGATCATCCACGAGGACAACAAGTTCGGCGGGATCGGCGCCGAGATCGCCGCGATGGTCGCCGAGGAGGCGTTCTTCGACCTCGACGCGCCGATCCACCGGCTGTGCGGCCCGGACGTCCCGGCGATGGGATATGCGCTCCCGCTCGAAGAGGAGTTCATGATCTCGACCGACGCGATGGTCGACGCGATGCGCGCCTTGGCGACGTTCTAGCCGATGCCGACGACCATCACGATGCCGCAGTTGGGCGAGACGGTGACCGAAGGGACCGTCGCGCAATGGCTCAAGAAGCCGGGCGATCGGGTCGAGAAGTACGAGGCGTTCGTCGAGGTCTCGACCGACAAGGTCAACGCCGAAGTCCCGGCGCCGGTCTCCGGCGTGATCCGCGAGCTGATCGTCAAAGAGGGCGAGACGGTGCCGACCGGTACGCCGATCGCGATCATCGACGAGGTCGGCGCTGCAACGACGGCGCCCAACGGCAGCGCCTCGCCGCCCGAGCCCGCCGCGCGGCGGGCCGAAGCCCCGCGTTCCTCACCCAACGGCGCCGGGAGCGCCGCCGTGAGCAGCACGCCGGGTGGCCTGCGCGTCTCGCCGGCCGTGCGCCGGCTGGCGCGCGAGCACCGCGTCGACCTGGGCGGCGTACGCGGCAGCGGCGACGGCGGCCGGATCACCGCCAAGGACATCCTCGCCGCCGCGCAGCCCGGCCCGAGCGCTGGTGTCGCGACGGCGATCGCGCCGAGCGGACGGCCGAGCTACGCCGCCGCGCGGCCCGGCGAGTTGATCCCGCTGAGCCCGGCGCGCAAGTTGATCGCCCAGCGGATGGTCGAATCGAAGCACACCGCACCGCACGCCTGGACGATGGTCGAAGTCGACGTCACCAACGTCTGGGAGTGGCGCACGCGCGCGAAGGACGCCTTCGAGCGCGAGCACGGCGTAAAGCTGACGCTGTTGCCGTTCTTCATGCGCGCGGTCGTCCAGTCGTTGGCGCGCTTTCCGCTGATGAACGCCTCCTTCACCGACGCGGGGATCCGCGTCCACCGCGAGGTCAACATCGGCCTGGCGATCGCCGCCGACGGGAACCTGGTCGTCCCGGTGATCCGGGGCGCCGACCAGCTCTCGATTCAGGGCCTCGCGCTTGCCGCCGGCGCGCTGATCGAGAAGGGCCGGCGCGGCCGGTTGGGCGCCGACGACTTGTCGGGCGGAACGTTCACCGTCAACAACACCGGCGCGAACGGCTCGGTCCTCTCGGCCCCGATCCTCGTCCCCGGGCAGGCCGGGATCGTGACCACCGAGGCGGTCGTGAAACGCCCGGTCGTCCGCGACGGCGACGCGATCGCCATCCGCTCGATGATGAACGTCTGCCTCTCGCTCGATCACCGCGTCATCGACGGTTCGATCGCCAGCGGCTTCCTCTCGGACCTCAAAGCCCGCCTGGAGGCGATGGGGCCGACGGGATCGCTGTAGTGCTTGCGGCTGCGCGGCATCGCGACCGTGCTGCGTAGCCTTCGGATCGCCGGCGCCCTGCTCGCCTTCGGGCTGGCCGCCGCGCCCGCGCTCGCCGCGTACGACGACGAGCCGGCGGGGCTCGTGCCGAGCGCGTCGACGTTGGCCAAGGTGCGCGCGCTCTACGAGCGGGCGCACCTGCGCGATCACACGCGCGCCGCGACGGTCATCGAAGACTGGCGGCTGTTCCAAGACGGGACCGTCGGCGAGTACCGCGTGTACCGCCTCGGCAAGGACGTCCGCGCGATCACGACGCTCGGCCCGACGAGCTACGAGAAGGGGCTGCTGCACGGCATCCGCTGGGAGCAGAACCGCAACGGCATCACCTTCGCCTACGGCGGCGTGCACGAGCAGCACACCGCGGCCAGCGACCACGCCTTCCTCGACCCGAGCGACGAGCACGACGTGCGGCTGATCGGCGACGCGCCGGCGTTTGGCGCCTACGTCGTCGAGGTCAACCCACCGACCGGCGAGCACGAGTGGCTGTTCATCGACAAGCGAACGGGTCTGGTCACCCGCAGCGAGGCGATCGAGCGCCGGACCCGCGTGACGACGAACTACGACGACTTCCGGCTCTTCGACGGCGTCTGGGAGCCGTCGCGCGTCCACTCGAGCGACACGCTCGGGAACGAGCGCGAGCAGCTGCTGGTCACGCGCGCGCTCGACACGACGCCTGATCCGCGCGACGTCGAGATGCCGCCCAGCCGGCGGGTCGTCGAGTTCACCGTGAAGCAGACGACGGCCGTGCGGCTGCCGGTGCGCTTCGTCGACGGTCTGCCGGTGATCCGGGTGATCGTCGGGCGCAGCGCGTACGACTTCCTGCTCGACTCCGGCGCGTCGGGGATCTACGTCGATCCGACCGTGGTGGAGCAGCAGAAACTCGAGCGCTACGGCGAGCACGTCGGGTCGACGCTGGGCGCGTTCCAGGAGTCGACGACGATCGTCCCGTTGGTGACGATCGGCGAGCTGCGGATGCGCAACCTGGTGGCGCGCGTCGTCGCGTTGCCGTTCCAACTCGACGAGCACACGCATATCTCCGGACTGCTCGGCTTCGATTTCTTCGCCGACACGGTCGTCCACCTCGACCTCGAGCACAACCTGGCCGAAGCGGTCGTCCCCGACCGCTTCCGCGCGCCGGCCGATGCGTCGGCCCTGGCCTTGGGCTTGGACGACAAGACGCCGGCGGTGCACATCGACGCGGGGACGGCGGTCGGACGCGTCGTGCTCGACACCGGCGCGAACCAGACCGTCCTCGAGAGCGCCTTCGCCGACCGCGGCGACTTCGCGCCCGAGCGGACCGGCGTGACGACCCGCGTCCACGGCCTGGGCGGCGATGCGACCGCCGAGGCGACCCGGATCCCGGGCCTCGAGCTGGGCGGCATCTGGCTGCGCGACGTCACGACCGACGTCTCGAACGCCGACTTGGGCCGCGACGACGTCGACGGAACGATCGGCACGGACTTGCTGCGCTCGTACGAGCTGTGGTTCGACTACCGCACCAACGCCGTCTACTTGCGCCGCGCGCGGCGCTGACCGCTCTTGCGGCCAAAGACGCCGGCGATGAAGGCCGTCTTCCCCTCGGCGTAGGCGTCGCGGTCGTCGCGATAGCGCTCCGCCAGCGCGTACTTGAGGTCGGCGTACGACTGCACCAGACCCGGATCGGCGCGCAGCTCGTCGCGCAAGCGCAGATGAGCGCGCAGCACCGGCGCGCCGGCCGGGCAGACGTAGAGATGATGCCGCGGCCAGCCGGACGGCGCGCGAAACGCCGTGCGTTCGGCGATCCCGAGGTCGCCCAGGTGCTGGTAGCCGAGCGTCTCGAGCCGCTCGACGGCGGCGGGCAGATCGCGCGCGCGGCGCAACACGACGTCGACGTCGACGATCGGCTTCGCCGCCAGTCCCGGCACGGCGGTCGAGCCGACGTGCTCGATCCCGGCCGCTAGCTCACCCAAGGCCGGCGCGATCCGCGCCTGCAGCAGCTCGAACGTCGCCGCCCAGCCTGGGTCGTAGGCGACGACGACGACCGGCTCGGCGCGCTCCTCAGGCGAGAACGGATCGTCACGCCAGGGCTTCATCGCAGATCCAAGATCGTGGCGAGATTCGCGCGCGCGTCCAACACCGGGGCCAGCGCGCCGCTCGGCGAGGTCAGCAACGTGGTGACGCCCGGCCCGTGCCCGGCCAAGTACGAAGAGCCGTGCGAGACGACCGCGACCGTCACCGCACCGCTGCGGTAGATGCGGCCGTAGCTGTTGTCGGCGTCGCGGATCGCGACCAGGTCGCCCAAGCGCAGCGCGTCGAGCCCGTACTCGGCGACGATCTTCGGATCGAAGCACTGGATGTCGTAGTCCCCGCGCGCGACCGTCTGGCGACCGAGCCCCGAACCCATCACCGCGGCCGGCACGATTCGCGCGACCGGGACGCTGAAGACGCCGTGCTCGCGGCGCAGGCCCAGCGTATCGAGCAAGTCCGGGTCGCAGTTGAAGACGCGCACGTCGCCGGCGTTCTCGAGCGCCAAGCCGACGCCGATGGCCCGCACGTCGATCGGGTCGCCGATCCGCATCCGCTCCATGATCTCGGGCGCGAAGTCGATGATCACGTGCTCGACGCCGCCGTGCTTGCCGGTCACGACGCCGCGCTCACCTTTGGCATCGCCGCCGGCGACCGTGGCGACGTTCCCGACGCAGGCCAGCGTGCAGAACGCGGCGTTGATCCGATTGTCGGGGTGCTTGGCGCTGACGGCGGGCTCGATGTGGTCGGCCTCGACCGCGAAGGCCGAGTCGCCAACGCGCACGTTGAGGGTGATCCCGCCGACCCCGGGCAGGATGCGCGGAACGCCGTCGGTACCGACCTCGTACAAGCTCTCGGCGAGCAGCGGCGGGGCGACCTGGGCGGAGAGGACCTGGCTGACCAGGCGGGCTCGATTGGTCTGCACACGCGGCGATTTCCCCGCCGTGAGGCGCGCTCCCGTCCGGCGGCGAAGCCGGGAGGGTCGTGCAGATCCGCAAGTCCTTTTCGTTCGAGGCGGCGCACGTGCTCCCGCACCATCCCGGGAAGTGCGCGCGGCTCCACGGGCACTCGTACCGGCTCGAGGTCGCCCTCGAGGGACCGCTGCAGCCCGCCGGGCCGGCGGCCGGGATGGTCCAAGACTTCGATGTGATAGCGGCCGCCGTGCGGGGAACGGTCCTGGCAGAGCTCGATCACCGGTCGCTCAACGACCTGATGGAGAACCCTACCGCCGAGCAGATCGCCCTGTGGATCTGGAACCGCCTCGCCCTCGAACTCCCGCAGCTCGTCGAGTTGGTGCTGTGGGAGACGCGGACCAGCCGGGTCGTTCTGCGAGCGGGCGATCCGCTGACGCGCGCATGAGCGCCGACGGCCACCCTTCCAGGAGAACACCGCAATGATTCGTCCACTCACCGCCATCCTGGCCGCAGCCGTCCTCGGGCTCGCCCCGTTGGCCGCCACGGCCCAGGCCGGGCCGGGCGCGATCCTGCACGGCACGATCGACCAGAACCTCAGCTCCAACCACGCCTGGGTCGGCGAGCGGGTCACGCTCTCGAGCGTCTATTCCGACAACGGTGCGATCCGCCACGCCCGCGTGATCGGCTACGTCCGCGAGGTCGTCCCCGCCGGCCAGGGGACGTCCGGCAAGATCCGGCTGAGCTTCGACGAGCTGTACGCGCCGGCCGGCACCTTCAAGATCTCTGCGCGCGTGCGCAGCATCGAGGCCGTCACCAAGACCAACGCCGGGAAGGAAGCCGGCGGCGCGGTCGCCGGCGGGATCATCGGTGGCCTGCTCGGGCATGGGATCGGCGCGGTGCTCGGCGCCGGCGGCGGCTACCTGCTGGCCAAGAACAACCGCCAGAACGTCGCGATCTCGGCCGGGACGCCGGTCACGATCCAGCTCCTGCACTCGTACCGGCAGCGCTAGCCTCGGCGTGTTGCAGCTGGCGGAGATCTTCTACAGCGTCCAAGGCGAGGGGACGTGGACCGGGACCCCGGCGGTCTTCGTCCGCCTCGCCGGCTGCAACTTGAGCTGCGCCTTCTGCGACACCGACTATGCACTGAAGTTCTTCGCCTCGGTCGAGGAGGTCGTCGCGCGCGTGCGCGCCGAGGGCGGCGACTGCCCGATGGTGATCCTGACCGGCGGCGAGCCGCTGGCGCAGCGCGCGACACGCGGGCTGATCGAGGCGCTGCGCGCCGACGGACGGCACGTCCACATCGAGTCGAACGGGACGTTGGTGACCGAGCTGCCCGCCGACGTCTGGCTGACGGTCTCGCCGAAGGAGCGGCTCGCGCCGGCGATGGCGCGGCGGGCCAACGAGGCCAAGCTGATCGTCGACCGCCGCGTCCCGCAGGAGTGGATCGCCGCATTCCCGGAGACTACGCCAATCTTCTTGCAGCCCGAGGGCAACAAACCCGCCAACGTCGCGCTGGCGGTCGCCGCCGCGAAGGACGCACCGGCGCGGCTGCGCCTCTCGCTGCAGACGCACAAGTTCATCGGCGTGAGGTAGTCTCGATGGCCCAGCCCAGTGCCGACCAGCTGTTTGCCGAATACGGCGCCTATCACACCGATCCGCGCAATCGGATCTGCCACGAGATCGGTATCCCGCTCATCGTGCTGGCGATCCAAGCGCTGGTGCGCGCGCTCCCGCACGGCGCACCGATCGCGCTGGCGGTCACCCTGGCGGTCTGCATCTACTACGTGGTGCTGGCGCGCGCCCAGGCGCTCGCCGCCGTCATCGGGATGCTCGTCCTCTGGTTCCTCTCGGCCTACGTCAGCTGGCCGTGGGCGATCGCGCTGTTCGTCGTCGGCTGGATCTTCCAATTCGTCGGTCACGCGTACGAAGGGAAGAAGCCGGCCTTTTTCACCAACCTCGTGCACCTGCTCGTCGGACCCTTGTGGATCGGGCACATCCTTACGACGCCCCGGTCCTCGTCGTCTGCGCGGTAGCGCGCGAGCTCGCTGAGCTCGCGCCGCGTGAGGGCGTCGAGGTCGTCGCGGTCGGCGTCGGTCCGGTCGAAGCCGCGCTGGGCACGGCGCGCACGCTCGCGCATCGCAAGTACCGCGCGGTGATCAACGCCGGCATCGCCGGCGGCTTTCGCGATCGTTGCGCGGTCGGCGACGTGGTCGTCTGCACGCGCGAAGACTACGTCGAGCTGGGCTTGGAGGATGGCTCGGCGTTCCCGCTCCCCGATGGCGCCGCGCTCGAACGGACCGTCGAGGCCGATCCCGGACTGATCGCCCCGTTCGTCGGCGGGATCGCACCGGTGATCCTCGGCCGCGGCGTAACCTCGGCGACCGTGACCAGCACCGATGCGCGCGCGCAGCTGCTCGCCGTGCGCTATCGGGCCGACGTCGAATCGATGGAAGGTTTCGCGGTGCTGCGCGCGGCGCGTGACGCGGGCGTCCCCGCGATCGAGATCCGCGGCGTCTCGAACCTCGTCGGCGACCGCGCGACGAACGGCTGGGACTTCGCCGCCGGGGCAAACGCGGCGGTCGAAACGACGCAGATCCTGCTCGACGTTCTGTTCTCCCGATGACCTATTCGCTCGCCTATTCGCCCTGTCCGAACGACACCTACATCTTCGCCGCGCTGACCAACGGACTGCTCCCCGACGCGCCGCAGGTCGAGGTCGTCCTCGACGACGTCGAGGCGCTCAACGAGGCCGCTCGCCACGGCCGGTTCGCGCTCACCAAAGTCAGCTACGGCGCGATCCCGTATCTGCTCGAGCGCTACCGCATCCTGCGCTCGGGCGGCGCGCTCGGGCGCGGCTGCGGCCCGCTGGTCGTGACCCGGCCGCGCGCCGACGGGAGCGTCCCGACCTTGGCGGAGCTGGGCGAGACGGGCGTCTTCGCGATCCCCGGCCGCTTCACCACGGCCTTCGCGCTGTTGCGCTTGGCGCTCGGGCGCGAGCCGCGCACACGGTCCTTGCGCTTCGACGCGATCGTCGACGCCGTCGCGCGCGGCGAGGTCGACGCGGGCCTGATCATCCACGAGTCGCGTTTCACCTACCACCACGCCGGCCTAGCGCAGGCGATCGACCTAGGCGAGTGGTGGGAGGCGGCGACCGGCAACGCGATCCCGCTCGGCGCGATCTTGGTGCGGCGCGACGTCGCCGACGACGACGCGCACGCGCTCGACGCGGCGATCCGGCGCAGCCTGCAGTTCGCCCGCCAGCACGAGGACGCGATCATCGGCTACGTGCGCGAGCACGCCTTCGAGATGGACGAGGCGGTGATGCGCGCGCACATCGGCTTGTACGTCAACGAGTACAGCGACGACGTCGGCCCGGTCGGCATCGCCGCCGTCGAGGACCTCTTCGCGCGCGCGGCGGCGGCCGGTTTCATCGCCGCCGGGACGCGGCCCGAGTTCCTATGAGGCCGGCGCGCTGGTCGCGCGCCGCGTTCTTGGCGGGCGCCGGCGCGGCACTCGCCGCGCCGCGCCGCGCGCGCGCGGCGGCGCCGCGGATCGCGCTGGGCGACGACGTCTTCGTCCGCGACGCGTGGCGCGAGCTGCGCGGGCGGACGCTGGGGATCATCACCAATCCCAGCGGCGTCCTCTCCAGCGGTGAGTCGGTCGTCGACGCGGTCGTGCGGGCGGGGAATCTGCGGGTGAAGGCGCTGTTCGGCCCCGAGCACGGCATCCGCGGGACGACCGGCGCCGGCGAACACGTCGCCTCGGCGGTCGACGCCCGCACCGGCCTGCCGGTCTACAGCCTCTACGGCGCGACGCGCCGTCCGACGGCGGCGATGCTGGACGGGATCGACGTGCTCGTGTTCGACATCCAGGACGTCGGCGCGCGGCCGTACACCTACGTCTCGACGATGGCCTTCGTGATGCAGGCCGCGGCCGCGGCCGGCAAGGACGTCTGGGTGCTCGACCGCCCCAACCCGGTCGGCGGCCGGCTGATCGACGGCCCCGTCCTCGAGCCGCGCTTCGCCTCGTTCGTCGGGCTCTACCCGATCCCCGAACGCCACGGGATGACGGTCGGCGAGCTGGCGCGGCTCTTCAACGAACAGTTCGGAATCGGCTGCAGGCTGCGCGTCGTCGCGATGGAGGGCTGGTCGCGCGAGATGCTCTGGGCCCAGACGGGCCTGGCGTGGGTGCCGACCTCGCCGAACATGCCGTACGCGCGCACGACGCTGGTCTACCTCGCGACGGGCTTAGTCGAGGACGGCGGCGTCAACAACGGCGTCGGGACCGACCGGCCCTTCGAGTACGCCGGCGGCGCCGGGTTCGATCCGGCGGCGTTGCGCGATGCGTTGGCCGCGCGCGCGATCCCCGGCGTCGAGTTCGAGCCCGCCGAATGGTCGCCGTTGCGCGGCTATTGGGCCGGCCAGACGCTGCGCGGCGTGACCCTGAACGTCACCGAGCCGCACGTCTTCCCCAGCGTCCGCACCGCGGTCGAGATCCTCTGCGCCGCCCGCGCGCAGGGGAAGTACGCCGTCGCCGGCGCAGCCGGGATGGATCGCGACTGGGGCACCGACGCGGTCCGGCTGGGCCTAGCGGCCGGCGCGAGCCCCGACACGATCGTCGCAGCCTGGGAGCCGAAGCTCCACGCCTTCCGCGCGCTGCGCGAACGTTACTTGTTGTACTGACTCATTCGCCGCGCAGGAGGCGGCGTTCGCGCAGCAGGCGGATCTGCCAGACGTGGATGAAGCGCTGGATCTCCTCTCGCGTGCGCTCGTCGATGTCGATGAACTGCACGCCGTGAGCGAACTTGCGGCGTCGTGGGCTGTAAAAGGCGATGACGATCTTGCCGTGCACGATCATCTCGCGGAACGGCTCGGGCGGAACCATGATCTTCCGCTTCACCTTGCCGCGCGCGGTCGTCTCGACGATCTCCCGTTCCAGCTGCACGCCGCGCACCAGCTCGTTGGGGAGCGTGAAGCGGACGGAGAGCAGCGTGTCGTTGGGGAGGTCCTCGTCGCCGACCAGGCGCAGCCCGCCGGCGGAGAGGTCGTTGGCCAGGGCCGTCCGCGGCCCCGTCCGCCCGGTCACGTCGTAGAGCACGCTGAACTCGACCGAGGCGCGGAAGTTCTTCCGCTGCGTCTCCGTGATCGTGGCTCGCTGAAGTGCCCCGGCCCTCCTGGCCGCGGCCTTCTTCCAGAAGAACACCGGGCAAGCGACTTCCAGGAAGTCCTCCGCCGCCCTCCGTAGCCAGCTAGACTCATGTCCGCCTTCGCCTCGCGGCTGCTCGCCGCGCTGGGCCCGGAAGTCGTCCTCACCGAACCCGCGGACCTGGCGGTCTACGCCTTCGACGCCTTCACCGAGAACGCGCTCCCCAGCGCGGCGCTGATCCCGCGCGACGCGCGTGAGGTCGCGATCGCCGTCCGGATCGCCGGCGAGTGCGGTGAGCCGGTCGTCCCCCGCGGGGCCGGGACCGGCTTGTGCGGCGGCGCCGTCCCCTCGCGGGGCGGCCTGGTGATCGCCTTCGCGCGGATGAACCGGATCCTCGAACTCGACGTGCGCAACCGCCGGGCGCGCGTTCAGCCCGGGCTGGTCAACCTCGATCTCTCGAAGGCCGTCGCCGGCCACGGGGTCTTCTTCGCCCCCGACCCCTCGAGCCAGAAGATCTCGATGATCGGCGGCAACGTCGGGACGAACGCGGGCGGGCCGCACTGCCTGAGCTACGGCACGATGACCAATCATGTGATCGGCCTCACCTACGTCGACGACGGGGGCGAGCTGCGGCGCACCGCCGTGGACGACCCCGGCTACGACCTGACCGGCGTCCTGGTCGGCTCCGAAGGGACGCTCGGGGTCGTGACGGAGGTCGAGGTGCGGTTGCTTCGCTTGCCGGAAGCCGTGCGCGTCTGCGTCGCCGCCTTCCCCGACGTCGAGAGTGCCTCGGAGGCCGTCTCGGCGATCGTCGGCGCCGGGCTCGTCCCGACAGCGCTGGAGATCATGGACGCGCTGATCACCCAGGCGGTCGAGGCGCACTATCACGCCGGCTATCCGGCGGGGGCGGGCGCGGTGTTGCTGGTCGAGATCGCCGGCGCGAACGACGACGTCGCGGCCGGCGAGGCGGCGATCGCCGCGATCGCCCGCGCGCACGGCGCACTCTCGTGGCGTGCCGCGCGCGACCGCGCCGAGCGCGACCTGCTGTGGGCGGCGCGCAAGGGCGCCGCGGGCGCGATCGGTCGCATCGCGCCGAACTACTACATCCAAGACGCTTGCGTCCCGCGCACCCGGTTGCCCGAGGTGGTCCACGTGATCGACGAGATCGCGCGCGCGCACCGGCTGCCGGTGGGCAACGTCTTTCACGCCGGCGACGGCAACCTGCACCCGCTCTTGATGTTCGACCGCCGCATCCCGCGCGAGGTCCAGGCCGTCGTCGACGCCGGCGTCGAGATCCTGACCGCCTGCATCGCGATGGGCGGGACGATCAGCGGCGAGCACGGGATCGGGTTCGAGAAACGCGAGACGCTCTCGCTGGTCTTCTCGACCGACGACTTGGCCGCGATGGGCCGCGTGCGCGACGTGTTCGATCCGCGCCGGGCGTTCAACCCCGACAAGATCTTCCCCAGCGGCGCGGCCTGCGGCGAAGTCGGCGTACGCGCCGCGGCCTCGGCGTGATCGCCAAAGGTGCGCGCGCGCGCCGTGGACCCGGCGCGCTCGGCGCGCACGAGCCGGCCCGGGTCGTCGAACCGGCCGACGCCGCCGAGACCGCCGCCGCGCTCGCCACCGCTGCCGCGACCGGCGCGGCCGTCGTCGTCCACGGCGGCGGCACGCTGCAAGGCGCCGCCAACCTTCCCGCCCGCTACGACGTCGCGCTGTTGACCCGCCGGCTCGACGCCGTCCACGCCTACGACCCGCGCGATCTCACCATCGGTCTGGGCGCGGGGACGACGCTCGACGGGCTCGCGCGCCGGCTGGCCGAGCATCGGCAGTTCGTCCCGTTCGACGCACCGCTCGCCGCGCGCGCGACGCTCGGCGGCACGCTCGCCGCCGGCTGGGCCGGCCCACGGCGCGCGCGCTACGGCCGGCCACGCGACCTGGTGATTGGGACGACGGTCGCGCTGGCCGACGGCACCTGCGCGACCAGCGGTGGGATGGTCGTCAAGAACGTGACCGGCTACGATCTGGGCAAGCTCTACGTCGGCTCGCACGGCACGCTCGGCGCGCTGGTGCGGGTCAACCTCAAGCTGCTGCCCGCGCCGGCGGCGCGCCGGCTGGCGCTCGCGCCGTTCGAACCCGACACGCGCGAGCGAGTCGTCGCGCACGCCCGCGAACGCGAGATCGAGCCGGCCGCACTGCTGGTGCTCGACGCCGGCTTCGCACCGCGCCACCTGGCCGATCGCGACGGCCGGCCGCTGGTCGTCGCGCTCTTCGAGGGCTCCGAAGCGCTGGTCGACCGCGCGTTGCGCGAGTATCGCTCGGCGCTCGGCGCCGCCGGCGTCGCCGAGACGCGCATCCTCGACGACCGCGTCGCCGGCGACGCCTTCCAAACGATCCTCGACGGCTACGTCGGCGCGCGCGAGCGCAGCGCGACCTTCGTCGCGCGCGGCTTACCGTCGGAGGCGAGCGCCCGCGCCGAACGCGCGCGCAGCGCGGTCCCCGAGGGCTATGCGCTCGAAACGATCGCCGATCTCGCGACCGGCGACGTCGTCGTGCGATTGAGTTGGCGCGCCGCCGCCGAGGCAGCGTTTCCCGCCGCGGTCGGCGGGCTGCGCGCGACGCTCGGCCGTGCGCACCGCATCGCCGGCGACCCGCGCGCCTGGGAGCTGGTCGACGCCTGGGGCGAGACACCGTCGGCGCTGGCGACGATGCGCGGCATCAAGCAACGCTTCGATGCACAAGGGACGCTCGCGCCGGGACGGTTTCTCGGTGGGCTCTGATCCCCGTTCGGTGCGCGTCCCCGACGCGCTCTGGCTCGACCTGCGCCGCACCTTAGCGGTCGTCTTCCGCCGGCCGAGCCGCTTGGTGCGGCTGATCGCGCTCGGTCCGCGCGGCTGGTTCGCAACGGCGCGCTTTTTGACCGTGGTGATCCCGCGCAGCGGCCGCGAGTTGGCGCGCATCCGCGCCCGCGCCGCGGCGATCCCGAACGCGGTCCTACGCGAGCAGGCGCTGGCGTCGATCGATCTCAAGGCCTATCACGTTCAGGGCGGCGCGATCCTGGCGACCTTCCTGCGCGGCGCGACCGCGCGGCGCTACATTACGATCGTCGCGGCGCTCGAAACGATCTACGACTACCTCGACAACCTGTGCGATCGCGTCCCGAACGTCTCGCGGACGGCCTACGCTGCCTTACACGGCGCGCTGCTCGACGCGCTCGACGACCGCCGTGCGCTGGGCGACTGGTACCGTGCCGGTCCGGTCGGCGACGACGGCGGCTATCTGCGCTCGCTGGTCGAGACGGCGCGCGCGGGACTGCGCGCGCTGCCCCACTACGACGAGGTGCGCGAGCAGTTGCTCGAGGTCGGCGAGTACTACGCCGAACTGCAGGTGCTCAAGCACGGCCCGAGCGGCGTGCGCGAGCGCGAGTGCGGCGCCTGGTACACCCGGCACCGCGAACGCTTTCCGGGCCTCGCCTGGTGGGAGTTCGCCGCCGCCTGCGGCTCGTCGCTCCCGGTCTTCGCCCTGATCGATCTCGCCGCGCGCACGCGCTTCGATCCGGCCGAGATCGACGCGACGCTGCGCGCCTACTTCCCCGGGGTCTCGGCGATCCACATCCTGCTCGACTACTTCATCGACCAGGCCGAAGACCGCGAGCACGGCGAGCTCAACTTCGTCGCCTGCTATCCCTCGAGCGCGGCGGCGGTCGAGGCGTTGGGCGGGCTCGTCCGCAGCACGCTGGTGCGCCTGCGCACGCTGACCGGCGCGGCGCGCCACCGCTTCGTCGTGCAGGCGATGTGCGTCTTCTACCTGACCCACCCCAAGGTGTTCGAGCAGCGCCTCGATCGCGAGAGCGCGACGCTGCTCACCGCGCTCTCGTAACCGTAGGCGGCGGGCGGCGCTCGGTCGTATGAAGGCACGATGAGAAGACGCTTGGACGATGCTGAGACCGGCACGCCCGGAGAGTGGGTACGGTTGTAGGTACCATGATGAACTCTTCCACCGGCGGCGCGCTGCGGGCTCTGGCGGCGACCCTGGCGGCGAGCGTGGCGCTGGCCGTGCCGCTCGTCGCGAGCGCGCAGACCGCCCCGTCTTACGCCGAAGTACCTCCCTACGCATCGCACGAGGACCAGATCCAAGGCCGGATCGCAAGCTTCGACGGCGCCTACGCGCTGCGCGTCAACGACAACCGCGGCTTCGTCGACAACGTCCAGCTCCACCAGGGGACGGTGATCAACCCAACCGGGCTCACGCTGCGGCCGGGGATGTCGGTCACGATCCTGGGCCATCCGCAAGGCAACGTCTTCGCGGCGAACGAGATCGACACGCCCTACACGTACCTGGTTGGCTACCCCTACCCGTATCCGTACTACGGACCGGAGATCGGCCTCGGCTTCACCTTCGGCGGCCGGCGCTGGCGCTGACCGCCGAGTGACGGCGCTCGCACCGCTCGGCTGAGTCGGCCTCCCGCGCAGGTCGGCTGGCCGGGCACGTGCAAGCGGCTAACGTGTTCGCGCTGCGCGTGCTCGGCACGCTGGTCGCCGCGACCGTCCTGGTCGCGGCCGCACCCGTCTCGGCGATCCGCGGATTCGATCCGCTGGCCGGCGCGCGCGAGCACGTCGACGAGGCGCTCTTTCTCGACATCCCGAGCGCGCAGGGTGCGCAGGACGCCGCCGAGCTGCTAGGCTCGCACCCGCACTACGCCGGGACCCCGGCCGACCACGCCTTCGCGCTGAAGACCCGCGACCTGCTGCGTGACTACGGCTTCGACGCGCGGATCGAGTCGTTCACCGCGCACATCGACACGCCGCGCAAGCTGGTGCTCGAACTCTACGCCGACTCGCGGCTCTACCGGCCGCGCGAGACGGTCTTCATCGGCCCGCACGGGACGCGGCCGACCGACTTCGAGTTGCGCGAGGTCGGCGATGCGGCCGATCCGGCGCCCCTCGATCCGGCCGTCGGTCTCCCGGTCAACGCCGGCGCCGCGAACGGCGACATGACCGGACCGCTGCTGTATGCCAACCGCGGGCTGCCCGCTGATTTCGCCACGCTGCGCGCCGCCGGCGTCGACGTGCGCGGCGCGATCGCGCTGATCCGCTACGGCGCCGCGTTCCGCGGACAACTCGTGCACGATGCGCAAGAGGCCGGCGCGATCGCCGTCGTCCTGTACGACGACCCGGCCGACGACGGCGCCGCACGCGGTCCCACCTATCCCAACGGCCCCTGGCGCCCCGCCGCCTCGGTGCAGCGCGGCTCGCTCGGCGCGGGGATCCGTATCCCCGTCCTGCCGGTCAGCGCAAACACCGCCCGCACGATGCTGCGCGGCCTGCACGGACCCGTCGGACCGGCCGGCTGGGCCGGCGCGCTCGAAGCGCCGTATCCGGTCGCCAAAGGGCCGGCCTACGCGCGCGTCGCCGTCATCCTCAATCACGAGACGCGCACGCTGTGGAACACGATCGGCGTCCTGCAGGGCGCGCAGTCGAGCGAATCGGTCGTGCTCGGCGCGCACCGCGACGCGTGGGTCGCCGGCGTCGGCGACAACGGCGCCGGAACGACCTCGCTGCTCGAGACCGCGCGCGGTCTGGGCTATCTCGCCAAGAGCGGCCGCCGCCCGGCACGCACGATCGTCATCGCGCTTTGGGACGGCGAAGAAGTCGGGCTGCTCGGCTCGTCGGCGTTCGCCCGCGCGCACGAACGCGAGCTGCGCGCCGGCTGCATCGCCTACCTGAACGCCGACGAAGACGTGACCGGTACGGCCTTCGGCGCGACCTCCGTCGGCGCACTCGGACCTTCGTTGATCGAGACGACCCGCACCGTCGACGACCCCGCCCGCGAGCGCACCAGCGTCCACGAGCGGTGGAGCACGCAGCAGCGCGGCGTCGTGTTGCACCCGCCCGGCGGCGGCAGCGATCACGAGTCGTTCCTGTACCGCTTCGGGACGCCGGTCGCCGAGATGGGTTTCTACGGTCCGTTCGGCCCGTATCACTCCAGCTACGACACCGCGCTCTACGCCGAGCGGCAAAGCGATCCGTACTTCGTGTTCCACCGCGCCAACGCGCAGCTCTACGGCATCCTCGCCTTGCGGCTGGCCAACGCCGACGTCATTCCGTACGATTTCAGCGCCTACGTGCCGGCGCTCGAAGTCGGCGTCGCCGAGCTGCAAGCGCGCGCGCACGCCGACGGCCGCACGATCGACCTGCTGGCGTTGCAGCACGCGATCGACCAGTTCCGCCGCGTCGCGCTGCACGCCGACGACGCGATCGCACTCGGCGGCGGCCCGGGCGACTCGCTCACGCTCGACGCCGCGCAGACGATCGATGGCGTCGCCTACGGCGTCTCCGGCTACGCGTCGGTCGCCTATCCGGCGATCAGCACGGCGTACGCGTCGGGCTCGCCGGGCGCGCTGACCGACGCGATCGCGGCGACCGCCGCCGCGATCGATCACGCGCGCGCCGACCTGCATCTCCCCGTGCTCCCGGCGAGCTAACGCCCGCAGCCGCGACCGCGTCATGCGCGTCACCATCCTGGGCGCCTCCGGGTTCGTCGGCCGCCATCTCGCGGCGACGCTGCACGCGCGTGGCGATGAGGTCGTGACCACCTCGCTGCGCGATCCCGCCGCCGCTGCCACGACGACTGCCGGGAGCGATGCCGTCGTCAACCTCGCCGGCGCGCCGGTCTCGCAGCGCTGGACGACGGCCCACCGGCGTGAGATCGCGCGCACGCGCATCGACCTGCCGCGTGCGTACCTCGCCGCGCTCGCGCACGTCGCGCCGCGACCGCGCATCTACGTCAGCGCCTCCGCCGTCGGCTACTACGGGACGAGCCGCAGCGCGACGTTCACCGAGACGAGCCCGCCCGGCGGCGACTTCCTGGCGCGGGTCTGCGCCGACTGGGAAGCGACCGCCGACGGCGCGGCGGCGCTCGGGCTGCGGGTCGCCAAGATTCGGACGGGCCTCGCGCTCGGCACGGACGGCGGCGCCTTGGCGAAGCTGCTCCCGCTCTTTCGCGCCGGTCTGGGCGGGGTCGTCGGCAGCGGGGCGCAGTGGTACTCCTGGATTCACGTTGACGACTTGATCGGGATCTACTTGCATGCCCTGGACAGCGTCGACGGCGTCCTGGACGCCACCGCGCCCAACCCGGTCGTCAACCGCGAGTTCACCCGCGCGCTCGGCCGCGCCGTCGGGCGCCCGACGCTCGCCCCGGTCCCGGCGTTCGCCGTCGGGCTGCTGCTCGGCGAGGGCGCGCTGATCGTGACCGAGGGACAGCGCGTGCTCCCGGAGCGGACGCTTGCGACCGGCTACGCGTTCCGCTACCCCGAGCTCGACGGCGCGCTGCGCGCCTTGGTGCACCAAGCTTCACGCGCCTGAGGGCCGGCGCGCAGGGAATCTCCGGGGGGACTCGACAACCGACCGGGATGGCGACGCTTTCCGCACCCGTCCTGACCTCCACGCTCGGGTCGACGATGTCCGATCAGCCGCTCGGCATCCGGGCGATCTTCGAGCACGCGATGCGCAACCATCCGCGCAAGCAGATCGTCTCGCGCGAAGGGAACGGGGTGCGCCACTTCACCTATGCCGAGTTCGGCAAGCGGGTGGCCAAGCTCGCCAACGCGCTGAGCACGCTCGGGATCGGCCCCGGCGACCGCGTCGCCTCGTTCGCCTGGAACGGCTATCGCCACCTCGAGCTCTACTACGCGGTGCCGATGATCGGTGCCGTGCTGCACACGGTCAACATCCGGCTCTTCCCGGACCAAGTCGCGTTCGTGCTCGACCACGCCGAGGACCGCGCCGTCTTCTACGACGGCTCGCTGGTCAAGGCGATCCGGGCCGGCCACGAGCACCGGCCCAATCCCAACCGCATCTTCGTCCAGATGGGGCCGGCGGCCGACGAGTTCCCGGGCGCCCTCGACTACGAGACGCTACTGGCGCGCGAGCCTGACACCTACGACTGGCCCGACATCGACGAGCGCGCGGCGGCGATGCTGTGTTACACCTCGGCGACGACCGGCGATCCGAAGGGCGCGCTCTTCTCGCACCGTTCGACCTACATCCATACGCTGGCGATCGGCCTGGCCGACGCGATGGCGATCACCGAACGGGACCGGCTGTTGCCGATCGTCCCGATGTTCCACGTCAACGCCTGGGGGACGCCGTTCCTGGCCTTGCTGGTCGGCGCCGACTTCATCATGCCGATGGAGCGGCTCGATCCCGCCGGCGTGATCGAGCTGTGCGAACAGGAGAAGGTGACGATCTCGGCCGGCGTGCCGACGGTCTGGATGGGCGTGCGCGACATGCTGCTGGCGCAGAACAAGCGGCTGCCGCTGCTCAAGCGGGTCATCATCGGCGGCTCGGCGATGCCGAAATCGCTGATGGACGATCTCGCGCAGCTCGGGATGAGCGCTTGCCACGCCTGGGGGATGACCGAGATGTCGCCGATCGGGACGATGGCATCGGACTATTCGCTGCTCGACGACCAGCCCGAACGGCAGCGGCAAGAGCGCTACAAGCAGGGCCGCTTCAACCCGATCGTCTCGTGGCGCGTCGTCGACGAGCACGGCCACGACGTCCCACAGGATGGCGTCGCGCGGGGCGAGCTGCTGGTGCGCGGCTTCGCCGTCGCGCGCTCCTACTATCACAACGACAGCGCGACGAAGGCCGCGTTCGAACCCGACGGCTGGTTCCACACCGGTGACGTCGTGACGATCGACGAGTACGGCTACATCGAGATCGTCGACCGGGTCAAGGACTTCATCAAGTCGGGCGGCGAGTGGATCTCCTCGGTCGAGGTCGAGAACCTCCTGATGGGCCACCCGGGCGTCAAGGAAGCAGCGGTCTTCGGGATCGTCCACCCGAAGTGGCAGGAGCGGCCGGTCGCCGCCGTCGTCATGCGCGAGGGGCACGCGGCCGACGAAGAGGCGCTGCGCGCCTGGATGCTCGAGCGCCTCGCCAAATGGCAGACACCCGACCGCGTCGTCTTCATGGACGTCATCCCACGCACGGGTGTCGGCAAATTCCTCAAACGCGACCTGCGCGCGCGCTACCAGGGCCTCTTCTCCGAAAGCGATACTGTGTAATGTCGGCAATGCCCGAACTATCGATCTTCAGTAAGGACCCCAGCAAAGGCGACTTCCCCGCGGGGCATCGCTTCTTCTCGTTTGGCGAGCGCGGCGAGTTGATGTACGTCGTGGTCAGCGGCCAGGTTGAGATCACCCTGCGCGGCAAGCTGCTCGAGACGGTAGGCCCCGGCGGCCTCTTCGGCGAGATGGCGCTGATCGATCACCACGAGCGCAGCGCCGACGTCATCGCCAAGACCGACGTCGAGGTTGCCCAAATCGATCAGAAGCGTTTTCTTTACCTGGTCAGCCACCATCCGTTCTTCGCCCTCGAGGTCATGAAGGTCATGGCCCTGCGGCTCCGGCGGTTCGACGACACGCTCTGACGCAAACCTGACAAAACATCAGCAGCTGACAGTCGCGACAAGTGACAAGCTTAGGCTGCATGCGACCTAAGCATGAATGTCATGTCTCTGCTTGATGTCGCGCCGTAGCGTTTCGCGCGCTCACCGAATGGACAACTTGCCCATTGCGGGTTGACACGTAGAATTTCGATTTGAAAGCGGTCTTCCTTGCTCGGCCTTGTTGGATTGAACATCCGCCTCTTTAGCGCTGCATCCTTGATGGTTGCTTTCGCCGCTTGCAGCGGCGGTGGCAGCGCCACTCCGCCCGTCGCCAGATCCACGCCGGCCGCGCCCAGTGGCTCGGCCACGGCACCCGAGATTATCTCGTTCCGCATCCCGGCCCCAGCATCGTCCGGCGCCTCGAACCCGTCGTCGGCCGTGCGAGCGAAGACCTCGCTCTCATCGCGCAAGCCGCTCTACGTCTCCCCCGACACTTCAGCGTTCACCCTCTCGATTGACGGCGACCTCGTCTTCAGCGGCGCTTCGGCGACCACGCCGGGCTCAAGCGCGACGACGAACATCCCGAACCAAACGGGGACGGCGTCGTACACCATCACCCCGGGTGGCAGAAGCCCGAACGCCTACTATACCGTTACCGCCGCGCTCGACGTTCTTCCCGGCCAGCATACGATCGGCGTCGCTCTGACGGCGGTGGACGGCTTCGTGCTGTCGGAAGAGCAGCAGACCTACACGCTCAACGGCGGATCCAATCCGGCCGCGACGCTCTACCTCCAGGGCGTCGTCGATAGCGCCTTCTGGTGCGATGCTGCCTGCGACGGCGGGGCGGGCACGCCGAGCGCCAGCGGCGTCTACACCCTCGATGTGTACGCGACCGACCACGCAGGCGACGCCATCGTCTATCAGACGAACGGCACCGCCCCGGTACCGCTCGATAACGGTCCCACGAACCTCATCGAAGCGGCCGACAGCAACGGTAGCGGCACGGTCACGATCGCGAACGCTGGGCCGTTCACGACTCCGGGCAATGCCTTCGCGATGGGATCGGGCACTCAAGCTGGTTACAGCGTTGCCCTGCAGTGCCAAAAGATCGGAACCGCGACGGTGGCGATGCAAGTGGGTCCTGCGAGCGCCGGTGGCGTGAGCGGATTCAACTACACGGCTCCGATCAACACGAGCCTCGACCCGGTGGATCCCGGTACGGGCAACCCCTGGGCGACGCCGCAAACGAGCGTCTATACGACGCCCAACCAACTCGTTGGGTCGGTTCCGGTCACGCAGGACTTCGGCAACGAGTTGAGCCTGAGCTGCGACGCAAACCTCAACTTGACGATCGTGTGAGGATCTCAAACGAGTTCATGAACGTATCACGGTCGCTCGCCTGATGATCCCCCTTGGTGACGACGATCAACGCAAAGAGCCGGCTGTCCGCGTAGAATGCCTGGATGTCGTAATGGCCGTCCGGACCTTGCGCCGTAAACGCTCGGCCGGGGACGCCGTTCAGGGAGATCGCCTTATCGGAGAGCAACGTCTTGCCGATCGCAATCCCGTCCCGATACGCTTCGAGGGTCGCTCCTGGCGAACCCGCGTCCGTGTTCAGTGGGTAGTCATTATACGTGACGAGATAGCGAACGTTATCGTTCTCGAGCGAGACCGAGAATTCGAAGAGGTGCGTCGTCTTCCCCGGGCCGAGCGGCACCGGTACGATCTGGGACGTCGGCGTGCCGGGCATCATGACGCTGAAGTGCCCCTCCGCTGAGACGAACCGCTGCAAACTCGCACCGGGAGCCGCGCCTACGCCCGCGCAGAATAGCAGCGCTGCCGCGGCGCCAAACGAGAGGAACCTCCGCACGTCTCTACGCGTAGTCCTGCAATCGTGGATAGCGTGCGCCGAAGAGCTTCGGGACATCCACGCCGTACGCGTCACTCAAGGCTTGCAGCTCGGCTTCGGTCGGAAGCGCGCTGCCGGCCTCAACGTCGATGAGGCGCTGCACATCGATTGCGGCGGCTGCTGCAACTGCCTCGAGTGACATCCCGTGCTCGATGCGGAGTTGAACCAGCGTCTCGGCCAACGCCTGTCTCGATCGTTCGTCAGGGGTCATGGAGTCCTTTCGCCCTTCGCGCGCCGCACGAACTGGAGGGCGGTGAGTCGGGTGGAGACTGAGGCGACCTTCAAGTCGATGAATCCGCGGTCCCGCAGGATCGTGCGGATCGCCGCCTCGCCGAGCGGCGCGTCTTTGCCCTTGACGTAGACAACCCAGAGTCGAACGCCGCGTGCGAGCGTTCGCGCGTGCGCCTTGAGGACCGAGGCGAGCGCGGCGGCATCGTCGATTCGCGCAACGATGACGTCGATGTCGGCCGTATCGTTCGCTCGTGTGGCCTGGGCGAGCGCGGCCGCGAGGGCATCGTCATCGACCTCGCCTTCGACCCAGACGCGAGTCGCCGGCTTGAGGCCGAGCTTCTTCGCCAGCGACGGCGGGGGTGCGACAAGCGCGGTGGCCCAGCGTGGGGCGAGCGGTCCGAGGGCGAGTTCGATCTTCTCGCCGCCGGCGGAGCAGCGCAGCGTCCCGCCCTCGGCGCGGACCTCGCCGAGCTCGTCGAGCCGAGCCCGCGCGCGAAACGCGCCCCGTGCGATCAGCTCGGGCGGCTCGATGAGAACGGTCACCTCGCCGCTGCACGTCCCCCAGCGCGCATGGCAGCGCGCCTCGCGTCCCATCGCGATCAGGCTTCCGCGAGCGCCGGGTGGTCCTTCCAGAGTGCCATCGTGCGCATGTAGGCACGCGTTCGGCGCTCCGCCTCCGCGCGCTCGAGGCCGTCGCGGCGCAGTGACCACTGCACCATGCGCTCGAAACGCTCGCTGAAGTCCTGGAGTGTCCCATCGGGTTTGCTGCAGTATTGGCAATGGCGGCTGTGGGGGTCACCCGGTGCGTGGTCCTCGGCGTCGTTCATTTCGTAGCCGCAGCTCTCACAGGTGCTCATCATCGATCTCCTCGCCCGCTCGCACGAGCGCACGCAATCCGCGGACGAGCGCGCGGCGATCGTCTGGCTTCATGCGCGCAAGCGCCGCGCGCAACGTGTCGTGTTCGAGGACGCTCGGCGCGCGCGTTGCGCGGCGCTCGCCCTCGGCCGTCAGTCCGACGAAGACCCGTCGCGCATCGCGTTCGTCGCGCATCCGTCCCACGTAGCCCTTTGCCTCAAGGCGGTCCACCAACTCGGTCGCGGTGGACTTCTTCGTGCCCGACGCCTCCGCCAGCTCGCCGAGCGTCGACGGCCCGACCGCCGCGAGATGCTGCATGATCCACAGCAGACGCGGCGTGAGGTCGGTCCCGGGAAAACGCTGCTTCGAGACGTGAAAGCGATGATAGACCGCGGGGTACAGACGCCCGACGTCCGCGCTCGTTTCGTCGAGATCGTTCGTCACGAACGATCCTACCACGGAGCCCGATTTCCCGTCAAGAGGGACCGAAAGCGAGCTCTTTCGAGGTTGCGGAAGTCCCCCTGAGGATGCTATGAAACAGCAACTCTATGTCGCCCACCCGTAGGAGAAAGCCTGTCTCCTCTGCGGAACAGATTGCGCGACGTGCCGACCGAGGCGACGACATATCGTGCTATTTTTCAGATCGTGGGCGCATGATGTGCGGCGAGCGCCGCCTTGACGCACGCCTCGGGATCGTCGATCCTCGGATGATGGATCCATCCGAGTCCGCCGATCAAGCCGTCCTCACGCTCGCGTGTCGGAACCGGCCAGGGATCGTCGCCGCGGTCGCGACGCGGATCTTCGAGCGAGGCTTCGACGTGCGCGAGGCGCAGCAGTACGAGGACCCTGCGGCGGGCACGTTCTTCATGCGAGTCGTCTTCCAACCCGATCGCCACGACGCCGATCACGAGGTGCTGCGGGCGGACTTCGAGCGTCTGAGCGGCGAGCTCGGCCTGCACTGGACGGTGCGGCCGACCGCGCAGCGCTGGCGCGTGATGATCCTCGTCTCGCGGGAGCACCACTGCCTGGCGGACCTGGTCTACCGTTGGCGGCTCGGCGAGATGCCGATGGACATCGTCGCCGTCGTCGCCAACCACCCGGCGGAGACGTACGCCGACGTCCCGCTCGCCGGGATCCCCTTCCATCACCTGCCGGTCGCGCCCGGCGCGAAGGCAGAGCAGGAGGCGCGAGTGTGGCAACTCGTCCAGGAGACCGGCGCGGAGCTGGTCATCCTAGCACGCTACATGCAGATCCTCAGCGCCGACCTCACCGCGAAGCTCGCCGGCCGCTGCATCAACATCCACCATTCGTTTCTGCCCGGCTTCAAAGGCGCTCGCCCCTACCAGCAGGCGCACGCGCGCGGCGTGAAGCTCGTCGGCGCCACGGCCCACTACGTCACCGCCGACCTCGACGAGGGCCCGATCATCGAACAGGACGTCGAACGGATCAGTCACAGCGACACCCCCGAAACCCTCATTCGCAAAGGCCGCGACATCGAACGCCGCGTCCTGGCCCGCGCCGTCCGCTACCACCTCGAAAGCCGCGTGCTACTGAATGATCGGAAGACCGTTGTGTTTGGAGATTGAGGGATCCTCGAACCACATCCCGTACCCTCATTGGCCTTTCCATTTGTCTTCGATGCGTTGCGAGGTTCCGTCGGCCCGAATGGCGGCGAGGCCGGCGTCCAGGCGCTTCAAAAGGTCGGCGTGCTGACCTTTGGCTACGGCCAGCCCGAGCGAGAGCTCTATGAACATCGTCGTCGGCACCGTGATCTTTCCCTCGTATGACGCCGCTACCACCCTCGCACCTTCCCGGACGTTTAGCGCTGCCGCATCAGCCTGACCGCTGACGACCTGATCGAGGCTCTCTACGTACTCGTTGGTCATGGTCGATTTACTCGTCGGCACGACCTTTACGTTCGGAAACTTCTGCCGAATGAAGCTCACAAATGGTCCGCCCTCCGGAGTGATGACGGTCTTGCCGGAGAGTGCCGCAAGACCGGAGGGTGCTGGGTTTGGCGCACGTACGAAAAGCGCACCGCCGGTGATAACGAACGCCGTGGTGAAGTCGTACCGCCCCGGACCGATTGGCGCAGGAGCGAGTGCGTCGGCAGTACCACTCGTCAATGTCCCCTGCAACTCCGCAATGGACTCCGGCACGAAAACAATATCGATGTCCTCCCGGGCGGCAGCTGCGCGGAGAATATCCGCCACAAGCCCGACCGTCTTACCATCCTGGACATAGATAAACGGCGCCAATTGCGCGGGATGCGCGATGCGCACGGTCTCCGCAGTCGCCGGCATTGTTAGCAGCCAAAGGGATGCTAGCGTCAGCACCATCACTCGAGTCGCCATTTCGCTCGTGCCTCCAGACGGGGTTCACCGCAGCTTCGTTTGAGTTCTACTTTCGCTCATACGTTCCGCTCATGAAATAGGACCGCGTCGTTTCCAACGCGGCCCTATTTCGTGCGCCCGAAGACCCCCGATGAAACCCCTAGTTGAAATTGACCTCGAACAGGCCCGCAGCGCCCATGCCGCCGCCGATGCACATCGTTACGACGACGTACTTGGCGTTGCGGCGTTTGCCTTCGATGAGGGCGTGCATGACCATGCGGGCGCCGGAGACGCCGTAGGGGTGGCCGATCGAGATCGCGCCGCCGTCGACGTTGAAGCGGTCGTTGGGGATGCCGAGCGTGTCGCGGCAGTAGATGGTCTGCACGGCGAACGCCTCGTTGAGCTCCCACAGGCCGATGTCGTCGACGGTCAGCTTGTGGCGGCGCAGCAGGTCGGGCACGGCGAAGACCGGGCCGATGCCCATCTCGCCGGGCTCGCAGCCCGCGACCGTCATGCCACGGTAGAAGCCGAGCGGGTTGATGCCGCGCGTGCGCGCCTCGTCGGCGTCCATGATCACCACGGCGGCCCCGCCGTCGGAGAGCTGGGAACTGTTGCCGGCGGTGATCGAGGAGTTCTTGTCGAGCACACCCTTGAGTGACGCGAGGCCCTCGAGGGTCGTGTCGGGGCGATTCCCCTCGTCCTTCAGTAGGGTGACCAGCTCTTCGGAGAACGAGCCGTCCTCCTTGTGCTCGACGTACTTCCAGCTCGGCAGGGGGACGATCTCGGCGTCGAAGCGGCCGGCGACCTGCGCCGCGGCGACCCGCTGCTGTGACTGCAACGAGTACTCGTCTTGGCGCTCGCGTGAGACGTTGTACTTCTTGGCGACGAAGTCGGCCGTCTGCAGCATCGGGGTGTAGATGTCGGGGTCGTGCCGCAGCATCCACTCTTCGGTGAAGCCCTTGGTGTTGACGTCGTTCTGCACTAGCGAGATCGACTCGACGCCGCCCGCGACGATGACCTTGACGCCATCGGCGATCACGCGGCCGGAGGCGGTCGAGATCGCCTGCAGCCCGGAGGCGCAGTAGCGGTTGATCGTCGTGCCGGGGACGCGCAGCGGCAGGCCCGCCCGCAGCGCAGCGACGCGGCCGATGTTGTGGCCGGTCGCGCCTTCGGGCAGCCCGACGCCGAGGACGACGTCCTCGATCTCGTTGGGGTCGACGCCGGCTCGCGCGACGGCGTGCTCGATCGCGTGACCCGCCATCGTGGCGCCGTGGGTTTGGTTGAATGCGCCGCGGAAGGCCCGACCGATCGGGGTCCGCGCCGCTGAGACGATCGCCGCCTCAGGCATGGGTGAGCTCCTTGGAATAGCTTGCGATGGTACCGCCGCGTTTCGCGGTCTCCGCGAGCAGCGGTGCGGGGGTCCACTGGTCGCCGAACTGCGCCCGGTAGCCCTCCATGATCTCGACGGCCTTCGCGTCGCCGATCTCGTCGACGTACCACATCGGGCCGCCGTGGTGCGGTGGGAAGCCGTAGCCGTAGACGAAGACGATGTCCTCGTCGCCGGGCCGCAGCGCGATGCCCTTCTCGAGCAGCTCTGCGCCGACGTTGGCCAGCGCCAGCCACAAGCGATCGATGATCTCCTGATCGGAGATCTCCCGCGGCTTGACGCCCAGGCGCTTGGCGTCCTCGGCGAAGA